>PJUC01000115.1_pt1 | contig 59285 bp, 49 predicted proteins | sample 1512161 | NCBI WGS metagenome assembly PJUC01 (sample SAMN08177676, study PRJNA422409) | Soil metagenome, whole genome shotgun sequencing project. | isolation source: Soil enriched on filter paper | place: USA: Madison | collected 2015-01-15 | reverse complement strand
TTGAGCGCGATGAGCCGGCTCTTCATGGGGCCGAAGTGCTCGCGCAGCGACGTGACCCAGGCCGGGAAGAAGGTGAAGGCCAGCGTGTGCGGCACCGCGAACTCGATCACGTCCTGCCCGGCGGCCGAATGGCCGCGCAGCATGGCGCGCGTGCTCTGCAGCGACTGCAGCATCTCGATGGCCTGGCTGTAGAGCGTCTGCCCCGCGGGCGTGAGGCGCGTCGGGTACGAGCTGCGGTCGACCAGGTCGGTGCCGGCCCAGCCTTCGAGCGCCTGGATGCGGCGCGAGAACGCCGGCTGGGTTACATGCCTCAACTGGGCCGAGCGGCTGAAGCTGCGCGTTTCCGCAAGGCTGATGAAGTCTTCGAGCCACTTTGTTTCCATACGCGGCGATTATGCGAGCGCCGCGCCATACTGGGCGCCCCCTCCTTTTCCCGCACTCGCCATGCCTTCAGCCGACCTGCTCGACCTCAGCGCCACCGAACTCTCCCGCCGCATCGCCGCGCGCGACGTGTCCTGCCGCGAGCTGATGGCCGCCTCGCTGGCGCGTATCGAGGCGCTGAATCCGCGCTTCAACGCCATCGTGTCGCTGCGCGATCCGGCGCTGTCGCTGGCGGAGGCCGACGAGCGCGATGCCGAGCTGGCGCGCGGCGAACGGCGCGGCTGGATGCACGGCTTTCCGCTCGCGGTGAAGGACCTGAGCCACGCCGCCGGGCTGCCGACCTCGATGGGTTCGCCGCTGTCGCCGCGCTCGCCGGCGCGCACCGACAGCCTGCACGTGGCCCGCGCCAGGGCCGCCGGCGCCATCGTCATCGGCAAGACCAACACGCCCGAGTTCGGGCTCGGCTCGCACACCTACAACCCCGTGTTCGGCATCACGCGCAACGCCTATGCGCCCGAGCGCAGCGCGGGCGGCAGCAGCGGCGGCGCGGCCGTGGCGCTGGCCCTGGGCATGGTGCCCGTGGCCGACGGCAGCGACATGATGGGCTCGCTGCGCAACCCGGCCGCCTTCAACAACGTGATCGGCATGCGGCCTTCGCGCGGACGCGTGCCCGGCGACCCCGAGCAGGAGCTGTTCTTCCAGCAACTGGGCATCGAAGGCCCGATGGCGCGCACCGTGGAAGACGCGGCGCGCCTGCTGGCGGTGCAGTCGGGCTTCGACGGCCGGGTGCCGCTGTCGTCGCCGCACGCCCTGCCCTCGCCCGACGCGCTGCAACTCGACGGCGACGGCAAGGGCCTGCGCATCGGCTGGCTGGGCAGCATCTGGCCCGACCTGCCGCTGGCGCCCGGCGTGCGCGAGCTCGGCGAAAAGGCGCTCGGCACCTTCCGCGACATCGGCTGCGAGGTCGAGCCCTGCACGCTCGACGTGCCGCGCGAGCACAACTGGAGCGCCTGGCTGCGCCTGAGGCAACTGCTGGTGGGCGGCAAGCTGGGCGCCTACCTGAGCGACCCGAAGCTGTTCGCGCAGCTCAAGCCCGAGGCGCAATGGGAAATAGAGCAGAGCCGGCACCTCGACGCGGCCTCGCTCTACCAGGCGTCGAACTACCGCTCGAACGTGTACCGCGCGTTTCTCAGGCTGTTCGAGCGCTTCGACTTCGTGCTGGCGCCGACGGCGCAGGTGTTTCCGTTCGACGCCGAGCTGCACTGGCCGGCCGAGGTGGCCGGCGTGAAGAGCGACACGTACCACCGGTGGATGGAGATCGTCACGCCGTTCACGCTGGCGGGCCTGCCGACGCTGAATGTGCGCGCGGGGTTCGGGGAAGGCGGGTTGCCGATGGGGCTGCAGCTTGCAGGGCCGATCCATGCGGATCTGGATGTGCTGCGGCTGGGGCATGCGTATGACCTGGCCTGCGGCTGGGGCGCCAAACGCCCCCCGGTATTGGCTTGACTCCCTCCCCTTCCGGGGGAGGGCCGGGGTGGGGGCAAGCGGCACTCACCGCAGGCGCCCTGCCCGCCCCCATCCCAACCTTCCCCCAGAGGGGGAAGGCGCAAAGACATCAGACCGGGGTCAGCACGCCGCGCCCCGCGAAGTGCCCTTCGGCATTCGCAAGGAAATGGTCCACCGACTTCTGCGTCGCCTCGGGCGACCATCCGGCCATGTGCGGCGTGAGCAGCACGTTGTCCAGGCCGACCAGCTGCTCCGGCCGCTTCGGCTCGCTCTCGTACACATCGAGGCCGGCTCCGGCGATGCGGTTCTCGCGCAGCGCCGCGGCCAGCGCGTCGGTGTCGACCACGCTGCCGCGCCCGATGTTCACCAGGTAGCCCTGTGGCCCCAGCGCGTCGAGCACTTCGGCATTGACCAGGTGCTTCGTTGCCGGCCCGCCCGGCGCGGCCAGCACCAGGAAGTCTGCCCATGCCGCCAGCGACTTCAGGTCGTCGAAGTAGCGCTGCGCCACGCCTTCCTTCGGCTTGCGGTTGTGATAGCCGACCTCCATGTCGAAGGCCGCGGCGCGCTTGGCGATCTGCTGGCCGATGGTGCCCATCCCCAGGATGCCCAGCTTCTTGCCCGACACTTTCGGCGGCTGCGGGATGGCTTCGCGCCACACGCCTTCGCGGCACAGCCGGTCGAGCTTGCGGAACTCGCGCACGATGCTGATCAGCAGGCCGAAGGCGTGGTCGGCCACGCAGTCGTCGTTGGTGCCGGCGCCGTTGGCCGTCACGATGCCGCGCGCGCGCGTCACCTCGAGCGGCAAGCCTTCGTAGCCCGCGCCCATGCAGCAGATCAGCTCCACCGCCGGCATGGCCGCAATCTCCTCGGGCGTGATGCCGATGACGCCGATCGTCAGCACGGCGCGGAATTTCTTGCCGTGCTCTGCAATGGCGGCCGCGCGCTCGGCCGCGCCGAACGCGTAGGTCATGTCGTAGACCTCGCCGATCTGGGCCTGGTGGGCGCTCGAGAGGCTGCTGAGCACCAGCAGGGGAATCTTGGTCGACACGTATGAACTCCTGGAATCGATGGAAATGTGACGAATGATCGCGCTAGAGCATCGGAACCGCTTCGCTCTTCTGCAAAGCCCACATCTGCGCGTAGCGGCCCTGCCTGGCGAGCAGCTCCGCGTGCGTACCGCGCTCGACGATCACGCCCGACTCCAGCACCAGGATCTCGTGCGCGTCGACCACCGTCGACAGGCGGTGCGCGATGACCAGCGTGGTCTTGTCCTGCGCGGCGCTCTTGAGCTCCGACTGGATGGCGCGTTCGTTGGCCGAGTCGAGCGCCGAGGTGGCCTCGTCGAAGATCACGATCGGCGGGTTCTTCAGCAGCGTGCGCGCAATGGCCACGCGCTGCTTCTCGCCGCCGGAGAGCTTGAGGCCGCGCTCGCCCACGGTGGTGTCATAGCCCTTGGGCGTGGCCACGATGAAGTCGTGGATGCGCGCGGCGCGCGCGGCGGCTTCCACTTCTTCGCGGCTCGCGCCCGGGCGGCCGTAGGCGATGTTGTATTCGACCGTGTCGTTGAACAGCACCGTGTCCTGCGGCACGATGCCGATGGCGCGGCGCACGCTGGACTGCGTCACTTCGCGGATGTCTTCCCCGCCGATGGTGATGCGCCCCTGCTGCACGTCGTAGAAGCGGTACAGCAGGCGCGCCAGCGTCGACTTGCCCGAGCCCGAGGGCCCGACCACCGCCACCGTCTTGCCGGCCGGGATCTCGAAGCTCACGTGCTTGAGGATGGGCCGTGCGGGCTCGTAGGCAAAGCTCACGTCCTCGAAGCGCACGGTGGCGTCGGCGCCGGCCAGCGGCTGCGCACCGGGCGCGTCGCGCACCTCGCGCTCCTTTTCCATCAGCACGAACATCTTGTCGAGGTCGGTCAGGCTCTGCTTGATCTCGCGGTAGATCACGCCCAGGAAGTTCAGCGGAATGTAGAGCTGGATCATGAAGGCGTTGACCATCACCAGGTCGCCCAGCGTCATGCGCCCCTCCACCACGCCCGAGGTGGCGCGCCACAGCATCAGCACCAGGCTCACCGCGATCAGCAGCTGCTGCCCGGTATTGAGCATGCTCAGCGTGCGCTGGCTCTTGATGGCGGCCTTGCGGTAGCGGTCGAGGCTGGCGTCGTAGCGGCCGGCCTCGAAGTCTTCGTTGTTGAAGTACTTGACGGTTTCGTAGTTCAGCAGCGAATCGACCGCGCGGCTCTGGGCCACGGAGTCGAGCTCGTTCATGGTCTTGCGGAACTTGGTGCGCCATTCGGTCACCGTCACGGTGAAGGCGATGTACAGCACCAGCGCGGCGGCCGTGATCCAGACGAACAGCGAATCGAACTTCACGCCCAGGATGGTGAGCACCAGCACCAGCTCGATGATGGTCGGCACGATGCTGTAGAGCGACATCGAGATGAGCGAATGCACCCCGCGCGTGCCGCGCTCGATGTCGCGCGTCATGCCGCCGGTCTGGCGCTCCAGGTGAAAGCGCAGGCTCAGCGCGTGCAGGTGGCGGAACACCTCCAGCGCGATCTGCCGGGCCGTGCCCTCGGTGGCCTTGGCGAAGATCAGCTCGCGCAGCTCGCCGAACAGCGAGGTCGAGAAGCGCAGCAGGCCGTAGGCCAGCAGCAGGCCGATGGGCACGATGAGCAGCGCCTGGGCCATGTCGGGCTTGGGCGTCATGGTGTCGACCAGGTTCTTCAGCAGCACCGGCACGCCGACGTTGGCCACCTTGGCGCCCACCATGAAGGCCAGCGCGGCGGCCACCCGCCACTTGTACTGCCAGAGGTAGGGAAACAGGCGGCGCAGCGTCGCCCAGTCGGAACGGTCGCTGCGCTCCGGCGGGTGGCCGGAGACGGGGTGGGAGGGGGGAAGGGCTTCGCCGCTGCGGCGCATGGGAGACAATCGTGGTTGCTTGTTTGTTCCAGATTGTGCCCATGTCAGATACTTCCAGCGCCGCCGCTGCCGCCACCCTCAAGAGCCTGCCCACCGACATGGAGCTGGTGCTCAAGGTCATTCCGATGCCGGCCGACTGCAATGCCAACGGCGACATCTTCGGCGGCTGGGTCATGGCGCAGTGCGACCTGGCCGGCTCGGTGATCCCCGCGCGCTACGCCAAGGGCCGCCAGGCCACGGTGGCGGTGAACGAGTTCATCTTCAAGCAGCCGGTGCGGCTGGGCGACATCCTCTCGTTCTATTCGAAGCTGGTGCGCATCGGGCGCACCTCGGTCACGGTGACGGTCGAGGTGTTCGCAGAGCGCTTCCGGGCGCAGGGCGAGTACATCAAGGTGACGCAGGCGACCTTCACCTACGTGGCCATCGACGACAACGGCCGCCCGCGGCCCATCGAACAACAGCCCTGATCGGGCAGGCTCAGACGCCCGGGTCGCGCACCCGCTCGAAGCGCTCGAACTCGCGGTTGATCCAGCGCCCGTCGCGGCGCTCCACCCGGCGGATGTACACGGTCTGCACGATGTCCCTCGTATGGGCGTCGATCTCGACCGGCCCGCGCGGGCTGTCCAGCCTGAGGCCGCGAAACGCATCCACCAGCCGCTCCCCGCCCGCATTGCCGCGCGCGGCGGGCGAGCTCATGGCCGCATCCACGGCCGCGAGCGCATCGTGGGCCGCCACGGCGAAATAGCCCGGCCGCAGGTGGCTGCCGTACTCGGTTTCGAACACGCCCGTGAAGCGGCGGTTGGCCGGCGAGTCGTGCGCGAACGAATAGTGGTGGCTGGTGACCAGGCCATCGGCCAGCTCGCCGATGCCTTCGAGGTAGTGGTCGTCGGTGGCATCGCCCGTGGCGAGCAGGCGGATGCCGGTGTCGGCCATGCCGCGGTCGCGCCAGAACTTGAGGAAGGTGGCCGGCATCTGCCCCGAGGGCAGGAAGAAGAACACCGCCTGCGGCTTGAGCTCGCGCAGCCGCAGCATGTAGGCCGAGTAGTCGAGCGTGGCCAGCGGCACCCGCAGCATCGCGCCGACCCGCCCGCCGCCTGCGGTGATGCCCGAGACGAAGGCGCTCTCGGCATCGACACCCGAGGCGTAGTCGGCCACCACCGTGCACACGTCGCGCAGCCCCTGCTGCAGCGCCCATCGCGCCAGCGGCAGCGTGACCTGGGCGATGGTGAAGGACACCCGCACCGCGAACGGGCAGCGCGACGTGATGCCGGAGGATGCGGCGTTCATCACGATGAGGGGCACCCTGGCCTGCGTGGCGACGGCGCCCACGGCGTAGGCGTTGGAGCTGAAGTCGAGCCCGCCCAGCAGGTCGACCTGTTCGCTCTCCACGAGGTCCTGCGCATGGCGCCGCGCCTGGTCGGGTGCGCTGCCGGGCACGTCGCGCCGCAGCAGCTCGACCGGCCGGCCCGCGATGTGATGGTTGTGCGCGGCCAGCCATACCGCCATGCCCGCATCGAACTGGCGCCCGCCGCCCGCATAGGGCCCGGACCACGAGCCGATGACGCCGATGCGCAGTGGACGCACCCGCGCCAGAACCAGCGCGGGCGCAGCCAGTGCGCCCGCAAGCAACCCCAAAGTACGCCGGCGCACCGGCTGAAATGCTACTTTTTCAGTAGCATCACTCGCCCGCTGGCCGGGCGCTGGGAGAGTTCTGACCCCTTGGATTTGCACGCCGGACAGTTTAAGCGCGCAAGTCCGGAAAGCACGTCAGACCTTGGAGAAATCAGGCTTGCGCTTCTCCATGAAGGCACCGAAGGCCTCCCGCGCCGCCGGCTCGCGCAGCATGCGACCGAAGCTCGCGCCCTCCTCGCCCATGCGCTCGAGCACGGCGGGCATCTGGCCCTTCTTCAGCAGGCGCTTGGCCTCGATCAGCGCGCTCAGCGGCTTGGCCGCGAGCTTGCGGGCCTGCATCTGCGCGATGCCGTTGGCTTCGGTCGGAGGCACCACGCGGTTGACCAAGCCCACTTCGAGCGCGGCCTCGGCCATGAAGGGCTCGCCCAGCAGCAGCGCCTCGGCGGCGCGGTGGTAGCCCAGCATCTGCGGCACCAGCAGGCTCGACGCAGCCTCGGGGCACAGGCCCAGGTTGACGAAGGGCATGGAGAAAGCCGCGTTGTCGCCCGCGTAGACCAGGTCGCAGTGGAACAGCATGGTGGTGCCGATGCCCACGGCCGGGCCGCACACCGAGGCGACGATCGGCTTGGGGAAGGTGGCGATGCCGCGCAGGAAGCGGAACACCGGCGACTCCTGCGTCGACGGCGGGCCGTTGAGGAAGTCACTGATGTCGTTGCCCGCGCTGAAGATCGTCGGGTCGCCCTGGATCAGCACGCAGCGCACGGCGGCTTCGCTCTCTGCGGTGGCCAGCGCGTCGGCCAATTCGGCGTACATGCTGCTGGTGATCGAGTTCTTTTTGTCGACGCGGTTGAAGGTGATGGTCATCACGCCGGCTTCGGTGTGGACGAGGATGTCGCTCATAAAAAATCCTTGAATGGAACGGGTGGTGCCGCCCTCAGGCGGCGGCAAGTGCTTCGCGTACGAAATCGAGCCGGTCCTGGCCCCAGAACATTTCGTCGCCGACGAACATGGTGGGTGCGCCGAAGACGCCGCGCTCCACCGCTTCCTGCGTGACGGCCTTCAGGCGGTCCTTGGTTTCCTGCGCACCGGCCAGCGCGAGCAGGCCCGCGGCGTCGAAGCCCGCATTTTGCAAGACGGCGCCGACGGTCGCCGGGTCGTTGAGGTTCTTCGGCTCGACCCACATGGCGTGGAAGACCGCATCGACGTAGGCGCCAAAGCGCGCCGGCTCCTTCATCTGAATGCCGGTGGCGCCGCGCATCAGCAGCAGCGTGTTGATGGGGAAGTGCGGGTTGTGCGCGAAGGGCACGTCATAGCGCCTGGCGAAGCGCTTCAGGTCGGTCGTCATGTACGGACCCTTGGGCTTGATCTCGGCCGGCGAATGGTTGCCCGTGGCCTGGAACACGCCGCCGAGCAGCATGGGCTTCCACACCAGTTCGGCACCGGTGTCGGCGCAGATGTGCGGCAGCTGCGTCGCGGCCAGGTAGGCGGCGGGGCTGCCGAAGTCGAAATAGAAGTCGACGGATTTGGTCATTGGCGTTGTCTCCTTCGCGGAATTCTTCAGAACTTCTCGGACCAGGGCCGCAGGTCGAGTTCGTGCGTCCACGCATCGCGCGGCTGCGAATGGAGCATCCAGTAGCTGTCGGCAATGTGGTCGGGGTTCAGGATGCCGTCGCTTTCCTTCAGCGCATAGCGCTCGGGGAAGTTGCTGCGGATGAACTCTGTGTCGATGGCGCCGTCGACCACCACGTGCGCCACGTGAATGCCCTGCGGACCCAGTTCGCGCGCCATCGACTGGGCCAGCGCGCGCAGCGCCATCTTGGCGCCCGAAAACGCGCCGAAGTTCGCCGCGCCGCGCAGCGACGCCGTCGCGCCGGTGAAGATGATCGTGCCGCGGTGCCCACCCTCGGGCATCTCGCGCGCCACCATCCGCTTGGCCACCTCGCGCCCGTTGAGGAAGCCCGAGAAGCAGGCCATCTCCCACACCTTGAAGTACTTGCGCGCAGTCTCGCTGAGGATGCTCTCGGGCACGTTGGCGCCGATGTTGAACACCATCACCTCGATCGGCCCGACGGTCGATTCGATCTGCTCGACGAGCGCGACCACTTCTTCCTCCTTGCGCGCATCGCAGGCAAAGGCATGGGCGCGGCCGCCGTCGGCCTCGATCTGCGCGACCAGCGGCTGCAGCTTGTCGAGGCTGCGCCGGGTGACGCAGGTGGCGAAACCCTCGCGTGCGAAGCGGCGTGCGATGGCACCGCCGGTGGCGTCTCCGGCGCCGACGATGAGCGCGGCTTTCTGCAATGCGGCCATGTTTCTTTATTCCTTGTAGTAGACGATCTGGTTGGAGGTGGCCAGCAGCACGCCCTTCTCGCTCCACAGATGCGCCGTCTGGTCGAAGAAACCGTTGAAGAACTGCTGCCCCGCCGCACGGCCCAGCAGGTAGCCCGTGCCGACCTCTGCCAGTTGCGCCGGGCCGGCGTGGAAGTAGGTGGTGATCGACACCGTGCCCGCCGGCACGTGCCTGGCGCGGCGCAGCCACACGCGCGGATAGAACACGTCGCTCATCGCGGCGAGCGAGGCGAAGTCGAGCGGGCGCGCTTGGGCGTCGCGCAGCCAGATGCGGGTTTCGCTGTGTTGCAGGCTGCCGTCCCACTTCGCGGGAATGCCGCCGCTGAAGGGGCGCATCTCGTACTGGTCGATCCACGCGACGCCCGATGGGCCGATGCTCATGCGGTCGACGGTCTCGGGCCGCGGCGCCTCGGGCATAGGCATGTCGCCCTCGCCCCAGGTGTCGCGGCGCGCGGCCGTCACCACGGTGGCGGTGGTCGTCATGTTGGGCGCGCCGCCGGGGCCGGGCTGCGTGACCTGCACGGTCCAGTGCTGTGTCGAGCGGTTGGTGCGCACGGCCGTGGCCTGGATGTCGAACGCGCCCGCCTCGAGCGCGGCGGCGTAGTTGACGGTGAGCGCGATGGGCGTGCCGAGCACGTCGGGGTGCTGCATCACCGACTGCAGCACCAGCGCCGCCGTGGTGCCGCCGAACGGCCCGACCATGTTCCAGTAGTCGGGGCTGGTGGTGCCGGTGAAGTGCCCCACGCGGATGTCGCTGTGGTGGATCCTCAGGGCTTTGTCGAAGGGGTGCGTGCTCGTCGTCATGATCGGCAGTGTGCCTCCGGTGGGTGCGCTCGCGCAGTCGTGTGCGGGACGCCCCTGGCTGCGGCGCGGCACAGCCAGGGGGTCATGCTCAGACCCGCTCGAAGATCCCGGCGGCGCCCTGCCCCATGCCCACGCACATCGTGACCATGCCGTACTTCAGGTTCTCGCGGCGCAGCGCGTGCACCACCGTGGCCGAGCGGATGGCGCCCGTCGCACCCAGCGGATGGCCCAGCGCGATGGCGCCGCCCATCGGGTTGACCTTCGACGGATCGAGCCCCAGCGTGTTGATGACGGCCAGCGACTGCGCGGCGAAGGCTTCGTTCAGCTCGAACCAGTCGATGTCCTCGTGCTTCAGGCCCGCGTAGCGCAGCGCGGCGGGAATCGCTTCGATGGGGCCGATGCCCATGATGTGCGGCGGCACGCCCTTGCTGGCAAAGCTCACGAAGCGTGCGAGCGGCGTCAGGCCGTACTGCTTCACGGCCTTCTCGCTCGCCAGGATCAGCGCACCGGCGCCGTCCGAGGTCTGCGAGCTGTTGCCGGCCGTGACGGTGCCGCGCGCGGCGAACACGGTGCGCAGCCTGGCCAGGCCTTCGATGCTGGTGTCGGGGCGCGCGCCTTCGTCGAGGCTGACGGTGCGCGTCTTCGCGATCGACTCGCCGGTCTCCAGGTCGGGCGTGCGGTCGGTCACTTCGATGGGCGTGATCTCGTCGGCGAACTTGCCGGCCTTCTGCGCGGCCAGTGCCTTCTGGTGCGAGGCGAGCGCGAACTCGTCCTGCGCCTGGCGGCTCACCTTCCACTGCTGCGCGACCTTCTCGGCGGTGAGGCCCATGCCGTAGGCGATGCCCACGTCGCCTTCGCGTTCGAAGATGGAAGGCGACAGCGAGGGCGAGTTGCCCATCATCGGCACCATGCTCATGCTCTCGACGCCGGCGGCGATCATCACGTCGGCCTCGCCCACGCGGATGCGGTCGGCCGCCATCTGCACGGCCGACAGGCCCGATGCGCAGAAGCGGTTGACGGTGATGCCGCCGACGCTGGTCGGCAGCCCGGCGAGCACCGCGCCGATGCGCGCGACGTTCAGGCCCTGCTGCGATTCGGGAATCGCGCAGCCGCAGATGATGTCTTCGATGGCCTTGGGGTCGAGGCTGGGCACGGCGGCCAACGCGGCACGCAGCGTGGTGGCCAGCAGGTCGTCGGGGCGGTAGTTGCGGAAATAGCCGCGGTGCGACTTGCCGATGGGGGTGCGGGTGGCGGAGACGATGTAGGCGTCTTGGACTTGTTTCATGGATGGCTCCTGGATTGGGCTCCTTCCCCCTCTGGGGGAAGGTTGGGATGGGGGCAAGCGGCCGTCAATTCATCCAGTCGATTGACGATGACCTGCAGCACCCCTTCAAGATTGACGAACGGATCGTTCGAGCCGAAGCGAAGCACTTCGAATCCCTGCGCACGCAGGAAAGCGTCTCGCCGGGCGTCGTAGCCTGCCTGTGCCTGGTGTTGCGATCCGTCGAGTTCGACGATCAGCTTCGGCTCGAGGCACGCGAAATCAGCGATGTAGTTGCCAAGCGGATGCTGTCTGCGGAACTTCACTCCCAGCTGTTCGCTGCGCAGCCCACTCCAGAGCTTGCGCTCGGAGTCAGTCATCTCGCGCCGCAGGGTGCGGGCGTTCTGCTGGGCGTTGGGAGTGGATTGGTTTTGCATAGGCTGCTTGCCCCCATCCCGGCCTTCCCCCAGAGGGGGAAGGAGGAAGAGGAAGACGAGCGTCAGTTGCGCACCGGCTTGCCCGTGCTCAGCATCCCCATGATCCGCTCCTGCGTCTTCGGATGCACGATCAGCGAGCAGAACGCCTTGCGTTCCAGCGCCATCAGGTATTCCTCGGTCACGAGCGAGCCCGCGTCCACGTCGCCGCCGGTGACCACGTTGGCGATCAGGCTGGCGATGTGGAAGTCGTGGGCGCTGATGAAGCCGCCGTCGCGCATGTTCACGAGCTGCCCCTTGATGGTCGCGGCGCCGCTGCGGCCCGCCACGCGGAAGCTGCGGCGCAGCGGCGGGCGGTAGCCGGCGTCGGCCATGGCCTTGGCCTGCTGCAGCGCCACGTACAGAAGCTCGTCCTTGTTCGGCACGATCACGTCACTGTCGAGCAGGTAGCCGAGCTTCTTCGAGTCGAGCGCGCCGGTGCCGACCTTTGCCATCGCGGCGGCGGTGAAGCCTTCGGTCAGGAACGGCAGCAGGTCGGTGCCCGTCGAGGCCGCGGCGTTCTCGGCTGCGCGGCGAGCGATGTAGGTCAGGCCGCCGGCGCCGGGAATCAGGCCCACGCCCACTTCGACCAGGCCGATGTAGCTTTCCATCGCGGCCACGCGCTTCGCCGAATGCACGGCCAGCTCGCAGCCGCCGCCCAGCGCCATGCCGCGCACGGCGGAGATCACTGGCACGTTGGCATAGCGGATCTTGAGCATCACGTTCTGCAGCTCTTCTTCGGCGCCTTCGACCGCGCCGATGCCGGCGACCACGAAGGCCGGCAGCATCGCCTGCAGGTCGGCGCCGACGGAGAACACCTCGTCGGGCGACCAGATCACCAGGCCCTTGTATTCGGCCTCGGCCAGCTCGACCGCAGCGCCCAGCGCCTCGGCCACGTCGGGGCTGATGGCGTGCATCTTCGAATGGATGCTGGCGATGAGCACTTCGCCATCGAGCGTCCACACGCGCACGTCGCCTTCGTCGCTGATGGTGGTGCCGGCGGTGTTGGCATCGGCCGCGTTGGCGCCGAGCACGCTCTCGGGGAACAGCTGGCGGTCATGCACCGGCAGCCTGCGCTGCGGCACGAACCCGTTCTGCGATGCGCTCCACGAGCCTTCGGGCGTGTGCACGCCGCCCGCCTCGGCCACCGGGCCTTCGAACACCCATCTGGGCAGCGGTGCGCTGCTCAGCGCCTTGCCCGCGTCGATGTCTTCCTGCACCCACTTGGCGACCTGCGCCCAGCCGGCTTCCTGCCACAGCTCGAACGGGCCCTGCTTCATGCCGAAGCCCCAGCGCATGGCGAAGTCGATGTCGCGCGCGCTCTCGGCGATGTCGCCCAGGTGCACGGCGGCGTAGTGGAAGCCGTCGCGCAGGATGGCCCAGAGGAACTGCCCCTGCGGTCCTTCGCTCTCGCGCAGCAGCTTCAGGCGCTCGCCCGCGGGCTTCTTCAGCATGCGGCCGTACACCTCGTCGGCCTTGGCGCCGGCCGGCACGTATTCGCCGCTCTTCAGGTCGAAGCGCAGGATGTCGCGGCCCACCTTCTTGAAGAAGCCGGCCTTGGTCTTCTGGCCCAGGTTGCCCAGCTCCAGCAGCTTGGCGAGCACCGGCGGCGTCGCGAAGTTGGCGTAGAACGGGTCGGTCTCGGCGTTCAGGTTGTCCTGCAGCGTCTTCACGACATGGGCCATGGTGTCGAGGCCCACCACGTCGGCGGTGCGGAAGGTGCCGGAGCTGGCACGGCCCAGCTTCTTGCCGGTGAGGTCGTCCACCACGTCGGGCGTCAGGCCGAACTTCTCGACTTCCTTCAGCGTGGCCAGCATGCCCGCGATGCCGACGCGGTTGGCGATGAAGTTGGGCGTGTCGTGCGCGCGCACCACGCCCTTGCCCAGCGTGCTGGTGACGAAGGCTTCGAGGTCGTCGAGCACCTGCGGCTGCGTGGTGGGGGTGTTGATCAGCTCCACCAGGAACATGTAGCGCGGCGGGTTGAAGAAGTGGATGCCGCAGAAGCGCGGCTTCAGCGCTTCGGGCAGCGCTTCGCTGAGCTTGGTGATCGACAGGCCCGAGGTGTTCGAGGCCAGGATCGAATGCTTGGCGACGTGCGGCGCGATCTTCTTGTAGAGGTCGAGCTTCCAGTCCATGCGCTCTGCAATGGCCTCGATGACGAGGTCGCACTCGCCGAGCTTGGCCAGGTCGTCTTCGTAGTTGGCCTGCTCGATCAGCACGGCGTCGGCCACGTCGCCGAGCGGCGCGGGCTTGAGCTTCTTGAGGTTGTCGATGGCGCGCGTGACGATGCCGTTCTTCGGGCCTTCTTTTGCGGCCAGATCGAACAGCACGACGGGCACGCGCACGTTGACGAGGTGGGCCGCAATCTGCGCGCCCATCACGCCGGCGCCGAGCACGGCGACCTTCTTCACTTGAAATCGGGACATAACTGGGCTTCGAAGTTTTGATTCGGTTCGGGGAACACCGCGGAATCGGCTTTGCCGGGCCGCTGGTGTTGCCCCCTTGAGGGGGAGGCTGCTACACGAAGTGAGCAGCTACGGGGGTGGGTCAAGGAACACGGTTCCAGGTTTGGGTGCGCCAGAAAGGACCGAGATATCCGCGTACTTGGAGCTTCTTGCCGCCTTCGATGGGCGTGAAGCTCGCGCGGTATTCCTTGCCGTTCTCGGGGTCGAGGATCTTTCCGCCTTCCCAGACGTCCTTGCCCTCGGCCTTCTTGCCGCCGCGGATGATGTCGAGGCCGACCATCGGCTTGTCCTTGCGGTCGTCGCTGCATTCGCTGCAGACCGCACCGGGCTTGGCGTCCTTGCCCAGCGCTTTCTCGATGCGCCCTGACAGGCCGCCACCGGTCTCGGCGATGCTGATCTCCGCCTTGACCTCACCCGTCTTGTCGTCCACGTTGCGCCACAGCCCCACCGGCGTGCTCTGGGCCATGGCCGAAGAAGCGGCGGTGGCGGCGAACAGGAGGGCTGCGAGTGTTGTCTTCATGATCGGCGGTTCCTGGAAGTTGAGGAAAGACGAGACGGTACTACCGCTCAGGCCAGTGCTGCGTCGGTGTCCATCAGCACCTTGCTGCCGGCACGCGCGGTGCGCATCAGCGTCGCGGTCTCGGGGAACAGCTTGGCGAAGTAGAAGCGCGCGGTCTGCAGCTTGGCGACGTAGAACGGGTCGGTGTTGCCGGCCGCGATCTCGCGCAGCGCGACCTGCGCCATGCGGGCGAACAGGTAGCCGAACACGAAGTGGCCGGCCACGCGCAGGTAGTCCACCGCGGCAGCGCCCACTTCGTCGGGGTTCTGGAAGCCCTTGAAGCCGATCTCGGTGGTGAACTTGGTGAGCTGGTCGCCCAGGCCCGCGATCGGGTTGATGAACTCGGCCATCTTCTCGTTCACGCCTTCTTCTTCCACCAGCCTGGCCACGAGCTTGCCGAACTTCTTGAGCGAAGCGCCGTTGTTGCCCAGCACCTTGCGGCCCAGCAGGTCCAGCGACTGGATGGTGTTGGTGCCTTCATAGATCATGTTGATGCGGTTGTCCCGCACGAACTGCTCCATGCCCCATTCCTTGATGAAGCCGTGGCCGCCGAACACCTGCATGCAGGCGTTGGTCGAGATGTGGCCGTTGTCGGTGATGAAGGCCTTGACGATGGGCGTGAGCAGCGCGACCAGCTCGCCAGAGTCCTTGCGCACCTTCTCGTCGGGATGGTTGTGTTCCTTGTCGAGCAGCAGCGTGCAGAAGATCTGCAGCGCACGGCCGCCTTCGGCGTATGCCTTGGCCGTGAGCAGCATCTTGCGCACGTCGGGGTGCACGATGATGGGGTCGGCTTCCTTGTCCTTGGCCTTCACGCCCGACAGCGAGCGCATCTGAAGGCGGTCCTTGGCGTAGGCCAGTGCGTTCTGGTAGGCCACTTCGGTCAGGCCGAGCGACTGGTTGCCCACGCCCAGGCGGGCGGCGTTCATCATCACGAACATCGCGGCCAGGCCCTTGTTGGGCTCGCCCACCAGCGTGCCGGTGGCGCCTTCGATCACGATCTGCGCGGTGGCATTGCCGTGGATGCCCATCTTGTGCTCCAGGCCGGCGCAGAAGATCGGGTTGCGCTCGCCGAGCGAGCCGTCGGCCTTGACCTTGAACTTCGGCACCACGAACAGGCTGATGCCCTTGCTGCCCTTGGGCGCGTCGGGGAGGCGGGCCAGCACCAGGTGGATGATGTTGTCCGTCATGTCGTGCTCGCCGGCCGAGATGAAGATCTTGCTGCCGGTGATGCGGTAGGTGCCGTCGGCCTGCGGTTCGGCCTTGGTGCGCAGCAGGCCGAGGTCGGTGCCGCAATGGGGTTCGGTCAGGCACATGGTGCCGGTCCACTCGCCGCTCGTGAGCTTGGGCAGGTAGGTCTTCTTCTGCTCTTCGGTGCCGTGCGCGACCAGCGCCTCGTACGCGCCGTGCGAAAGGCCGGGGTACATGGTCCAGGCCTGGTTGGCGCTGTTGAGCATCTCGAACAAGCACTGGTTCACCACGAACGGCAGGCCCTGGCCGCCGAACGCCGGGTCGCACGACAGCGCGGGCCAGCCGCCTTCGACGTACTTGGCGTAGGCGTCCTTGAAGCCCTTGGGCGTCTTGACTTCGTGCGTGGCCTTGTCGAGCGTGCAGCCCTCTTCGTCGCCGCTGATGTTGAGCGGGAAGGTCACTTCGGCGGCGAACTTGCCGGCCTCTTCGATCACCGCGTTGATGGTGTCGGCATCGGTCTCGGCGTGGGCCGGAAGCGCCTTGAGCTCCTCGGCGACGTTGAGCACTTCGTGCAGCACGAACTGCATGTCACGCACGGGCGGGTTGTAGGTAGGCATCCGGGACTCTCCTGGTCGAAGCTAGATAGAAAAAAGAAAAGGGAAAACGAAAAGGGAACGAGCCGCGCGCCCGGGTCAGCGCACGGTCTTGAGGCGGCGGCCCGCCGGCGCGGCGGCCGCATCGGGCTTGGGCGCATCGGGCGTGGCGGCGCGCGCGAGGATGTTGTCGAAACCGACATTGGCGCGGCCGATGGAACCGGGCACCTGCAGGAAGCGGGCTTCGTAGTGCAGCGCGAGGATCAGGCCGTGGATCTCGAACGCCAGCTGGCGCTCGTCGGCGTCGGCGCGCAGATGGCCTTCGCTCTGCGACTGCACGATGGCGCGCAGCACGGCCGCCTGCCAGATGCTGACCGACTCGACCAGCGCGTCGCGCACCGGGCCCGGGCGGTCGTCGAATTCGGAAGCGCCGCTGATGTAGATGCAGCCCGAGTCGATCTCGGTCGAGGTGCGCTTCATCCAGTTGGCGAACATGGCGCGCAGGCGGGGCAGGCCGCGCGGCGCCTGCAGCGCAGGGAAGAACACCTCCTGCTCGAAGCGCGCGTGGTATTCGCGCACCACCGAGATCTGCAGTTCCTCGCGCGAGCCGAAGTGGGCGAAGACGCCCGACTTGCTCATCTTGGTGATTTCAGCCACCGCGCCGATCGACAGGCCCTCCAGGCCGATCTGCGCGGCCAGCGCCAGTGCTGCGTCGACGATGACGGCCTTGGTCTGCTGGCCCTTCTGGGCAGCACGGGCGGGCTTGGCGGGGGCGGCTGAAGCGGACATCGTGGAATTCCCGAATAAAACGAACGGTCGTTCTATTTTGCAGGGACTTCGCACTTTGGTCCGCCAAAGACCTTTAGAGAGAGAAGGTTAATTGATGCGCGAGAGGGCCGCAATCGGGCCCTCCCCGCATATCGCCTTTCAGAACTCCTGCGACACCGGCCGCAGCACCACTTCGTTGATGTCCACGTTCGCAGGCTGCTCCACCGCATAGACGACCGCGCGCGCCACCGAATCCGCCGGGATCTGGTTGGCGTCGTAGAACGCCTTCACGCCGGCGGCGCTCTCGGCGTCGCTGCTGCCGAACTTCAGCTCCGAGTCCACCGCGCCGGGCGACACGACGGTCACGCGCACGCCGCTGTTGCCCATTTCCACGCGCAGCCCTTCCGAGATGGCGCGCACCGCATGCTTGGTTGCGCTGTAGACGGTGCCGATGGGCGTGAACACCTTCAGCCCGGCGATCGACGCGATGTTGACGATGTGCCCGCTGCCCTGCGCCTGCATGCGCGGCAGCACGGCGGCAATGCCGTACAGCACGCCCTTGATGTTGACGTCGATGGTGCGGTCCCACTCGTCGACCTTGAGCTTCTCCATGGGCGACAGCGGCATCACACCCGCGTTGTTCACCAGCACGTCGATGCGGCCGAAGGCCTCCACCGTGGCGGCGGCGAGCCTGTCGAGGTCGGCGCGCCTGGCCACGTCGGTGGCCACCGCGATGGCCTCGCCGCCGGCTTCGCGGATTTCGGCGACGACCTTCTCGAGCCGGTCGGTGCGGCGGGCGGCGAGCACCACCTTGGCGCCGCGCGCGGCCAGGTGGCGCGCGGTCGATTCGCCGAGCCCGCTGCTCGCGCCGGTGACGATGGCGACCTTGCCCTTGATGTTGTCTTGAACGGATGTCATGGCTGCTTTCCTTTGCTGGGTGTTGAAGAGATGCCCTCAGTGTGGAAAATCCGCCTATTCCCGTAAATGAAACTCTGGCGACTTCAAAATTCCTGAAAAAGGAACACTCCAGCTCCCATGTCCAACCGCCTCGAAGCCCTGCGCGTGTTCTGCGCCGCCGCCGATGCCGCCAACTTCCGCGACGCGGCCGTGCGCCTGTCGGTGTCGCCGCAGGTGGTGACGCGCGCCGTTCGCGAACTCGAAGACCAACTGGGCGAGCCGCTCTTCCACCGCAGCACGCGCGGCGTGCAGCTCACCGACTTCGGCCGGCAGCTCGCCGAGCGTGCACGCGTGGCGGTGGGCGGCGTGGACGAGCTGTTCCACCGCACCGACCGTCGCGCGCTCTCGCAGCACGAGGGCACGGTGCGGGTCACGGCGCCGGGCATCTTCGGCCGGCGGCTGATTCCGCAGGCGCTGGCGCCGATGCTCGCCGCGCACCCCGGCCTGGTGCTGGACCTGCGCGTGTCGGAAGAGCATGCCGACGTGGTCGACCAGCAGATCGACATCGGCGTGCGCGTGGGGCCGCTGCGCGACGCGCGCTTCGTGGCGCGGCCGGTGGGCAAGATGGCGCTGCACGTGGTGGCCGCGCCATCGCTCATTGCGCGCACCGGCGTGCCGAAGAAGATAGACGCGCTCGCGGGCCTGCCGCTTACAGCGCTGATCGACCGCATGTCGGGCAGGCCTTGGCCGATGCTCTTCAGCAAGGGCCGGCAACTGGCGGTGACATCGCCCGCCTTCGTCACCGACGACTTCGGTGCCGAGGGCGCGGCAGTGCTCGCGGGCCTGGGCTTCGCGCAGCTGATCGGCTCGCTGGCGGAGCCCTGGCTGAAATCGGGCGCGCTGGTGCCGGTGCTGGAAGCCGACGCGCCGGAGCCGTGGCCTGTCTACGTGTACCGCCCGCAGCGCGCGCCGGTGCCGGCGCGCGTGCGGCTGGTCTACGACGAACTGGTCCGCGTGCTGCGCTGAACGCTCAAAGCTTGAACGGGACCACTTCCTGGCGCTGCTCGCCCAGGCCTTCGATGCCCAGCGTCATCACGTCGCCCTTCTTCAGGAACAGCGGCGGCTTCATGCCCATGCCCACGCCGGGCGGCGTGCCGGTGGTGATGACGTCGCCGGGCATCAGCGTCATGAACTGGCTCACGTAGCTCACGATCTTGGCCACGCTGAAGATCATGGTCCTGGTGCTGCCGGTCTGCACGCGCTGGCCGTTCAGGTCGAGCCACATCGAGAGCTTCTGCGGGTTCTCGATTTCGTCGCGCGTCACCAGCCAGGGGCCGATGGGGCCGAAGGTGTCGCAGCCCTTGCCCTTGTCCCAGGTGCCGCCGCGCTCGATCTGGTATTCGCGTTCGCTGATGTCGTTGATGGTGCAGTAGCCGGCCACGTAGTCGAGCGCGCTCTTTTGCGACACGTAGCGCGCGCGCGTGCCGATGACCACGCCGAGCTCGACTTCCCAGTCGGACTTGACCGAGCCCTTGGGCAGCATCACCGGGTCGTTCGGGCCCTGGATGCAGCTGTTGGCCTTGGTGAACACCACGGGCTCCTTGGGCACCGGCAGGCCGGATTCGGCCGCGTGGTCCGCGTAGTTCAGGCCAATGGCGATGAACTTGCCGACGTTGGCCACGGGCGCGCCGAAGCGCGGCTTGCCCTTGACCAGCGGCAGCTTGTCGACCTTCTGCTTGCGCAGCCTGGCAATGGCGGCATCGCCGAGTTGCTCGGGGCCGATGTCCTTGACGACGGCGCTCAGGTCGCGCAGCTTGCCGTCGCTGTCGATGAGGCCGGGCTTTTCCTTGCCGGGGTTGCCATAGCGGACGAGTTTCATGCTTTCCTTTCAGTGCATTGAATTGATCAGTACGTGGAGCGGCCACCGGAGAGGTCGAAGACCGCGCCGGTGGAGAACGAGCAATCTTCGGTGCAGAGCCAGACGACCATCGCGGCCACCTCTTCCACCGTGCCGAAGCGGCCCATGGGAATCTTCGAGAGCATGAAGGCGATGTGCTCGGGCGTCATCTGCTCGAAGATGGCCGTCTTCACAGCCGCGGGCGTCACGCAGTTCACGCGGATGCCGGTGTCGGCCAGTTCCTTGCCGAGCGACTTGGTCAGGCCGATGACGGCCGCCTTGCTCGCGCTGTAGGCGCTGGCGTTGGGGTTGCCGTCCTTGCCGGCCACCGAGGCGATGTTGACGATGCGGCCGTAGCCCCGGTCGCCCTGCTTGCGCATCTGCGCGACCACCTCGCGGCAGCACAGGAACACGCCGGTGATGTTGACGTCCATCACCTGGCGCCAGTCGTCCACCGGGTAGTCCCACAGCTTGGCGTTGGGCCCGGTGATGCCGGCGCTGTTGACCAGCGCATCGATGTGCGGCACCTGCGCCAGCGTGGCCGCCACGGCCTTGGCGACCGATGGCTGCTGCGACACGTCGACCTTCAGCGCGAAGGCCTTGCCGCCGAGCGACTCGGCCGCCCTTTGCACCGCCTCTTCGTCGCGGTCCCACAGCGTGACGCTGCCGCCCGAGGCCAGCAGCCGCTGCGCGATGCCGAAGCCCAGGCCCGTGGCGCCGCCGGTGACGACCGCATGGCGGCCCGAGAAATCGAGCTGGTTCATGTCGTGATGCCGATGGCTCCTCGTGTCTTCGGGTTAGGCCCGATGATGGCCCGGGCGGTGTATCGTATTCTGAATTGGCCTTACCACTTGGCCAATTCAGGACAACCCTTAACCCACCTTCCCGACCTCGTGCCCCTCCAGACCCTCGAACCCCAGCGCCTCTACCGCCAGATTGCAGACCAGCTCCGCGGCCTGATCGCCGAGGGCGAGTTCGACGTCGGCGCGCGCATTCCCGCCGAACGCGACCTCGCCAAGCAGCTGGGCGTGAGCCGCCCTTCGGTGCGCGAGGCGCTGATCGCGCTGGAGGTGGAAGGCTGGGTCGAGATAAGAACCGGCTCGGGCGTGTACGTGCTGGACCGCTCGCACCGCACCGGCGCCCCCACGGCCGGCACCGAGTGGGGGCCGCTCGAGATCATCCGCGCGCGCCGCATGGTCGAGGGCGAGACCGCCGCCACCGCCGCGCAGCACGGCAAGCGCAAGGACGTGGACGCCATGCGCCGCGCGATCCGCATGATGCGCGAGACGGCCGCGCGCAACGAGGTGCCGCACGAAGGCGACCGCGCCTTTCACCTGGCCATCGTCAACGCCTGCGACAACGTGGTGCTGACCGAGACGGTGCAAGGCTTCTGGGAATCGCGCCACGGGCCGATCTTCGCGCGCATGATCGATTACTTCGAGACCATGGAATCGTGGCAGGCCGCCATCGGCGAGCACGAAGCCATCGTCGATGCCATCTCGGCGCGCGACGCGGCAGCCGCGCGCGATGCGATGCACCAGCACATGGACAAGTTCCACCAGAGATTCAGCGCGAGCTGGCGCCGCGCGAAGGCCTCCTGACAACAAACAAGCGCCGGCAGACACCCCACCATGACCCCCTACATCCGACTCCACCCCGCCGACGACGTCGTCATCGCGCGCTCCCAACTGCTCGGCGGCACCACGGTCGAGAACGTGGCCGTGCGCGGCCTCATTCCGCCGGGCCACAAGATCGCGATGCGCGACATCGCGCAGGGCGAACCGGTGCGCCGCTACAACCAGATCATCGGCTTCGCGAGCCGCCCCATCGGCGCGGGCGAGCATGTGCACACGCAAAACCTGGACATGGGCCCCGACAAGGGTGACTTCGAACGCGACTACGCCTTCGGCGCCGACGTGAAACCCGCCCCCGCGAAGCGCGAAGCCACCTTCATGGGCATCAGGCGCGCCGACGGCCGCGTGGCCACGCGCAACTACATCGGCGTGCTGACCAGCGTGAACTGCTCGGCCACCGCCGCGCGCGCCATTGCCGACCACTTCTCGCGCAAGACCAATCCGCAGGCGCTGGCCGCGTTCCCGAACGTGGACGGCGTGGTCGCGCTCACGCACGGCACCGGCTGCGGCATGGACACGCAGGGCATGGGCATGCAGATCCTGGAGCGCACGCTCACGGGCTATGCCACGCACCCGAACTTCGCGGGCGTGCTGGTGGTCGGCCTCGGCTGCGAGGCCAACCAGATCAACGCCTGGCTCGCGACCGGCCACTTGGCCGAGGGCGAGAACTTCCGCACCTTCAACATCCAGGACACGGGCGGCACGCGCAAGACGGTCGAGAAAGGCGTTGCGCTCATCGAGGAGATGCTGCCGCGCGCCAACGCGGTGAAGCGCGAGCCCTGCAGCGCGGCGCACATCACCATCGGGCTGCAGTGCGGCGGCTCCGACGGCTATTCGGGCATCAGCGCCAACCCGGCGCTGGGCGCGGCGGTCGACCTGCTGGTGGCGCATGGCGGCACGGCCATCCTGAGCGAAACGCCCGAGGTATACGGCGCGGAGCACCTGCTCACGCGGCGCGCGGTGAAGCGCGAGGTCGGCCAGAAGCTGGTGGACCGCATCAAGTGGTGGGAGCACTACACCGAGATCAACCAGGGCGAGATGAACAACAACCCCTCGCCCGGAAACAAGGCGGGCGGGCTCACCACCATCCTCGAGAAGTCGCTGGGCGCGGTCGCCAAGGGCGGCACCAGCAACCTCGAGGCGGTGTACGAATACGCGGAGCCCGTCACCGCGCACGGCTTCGTCTACATGGACACGCCGGGCTACGACCCGGTGAGCGCCACGGGCCAGGTGGCCGGCGGCGCCAACCTCATCTGCTTCACCACGGGGCGCGGCTCGGCCTATGGCTGCGCGCCCTCGCCCTCGCTCAAGCTGGCCACCAACTCGGCGCTGTGGCAGCGGCAGGAAGAAGACATGGACATCAACTGCGGCGAGATCGTCGACGGCACTGCGTCCATCCAGGAGATGGGCCAGCGCATCTTCGAGCTGGTGCTGGCCACCGCATCGGGCGCGCACTCCAAGAGCGAGCAGCACGGCTACGGGCAGAACGAGTTCGTTCCGTGGCAGGTCGGCGCGGTGATGTAGGCCCCCACGAGCACAAGGAGCAGCATGGCCACCCTTCCCTTCGGCTTTCTCGAGGGCACCGGCTTCGACCACCTGGACCCGCGCTTCAAGCCGCGCATTCCCGGCCCCGAGCGCCTGCAGCGCCTGTGGACCGGCGCGCGCTGGTGCGAAGGCCCCGCGTGGTTCGCCGCGCACCGCACGCTGGTGTGGTCGGACATTCCGAACAACCGCATGCTGCGCTACGACGAGGTCAACGGCACGGTCGGCGTGTTCCGCGAGCCGGCCAACAACACCAACGGCCACACGGTCGACCGCGAAGGCCGGCTCGTGAGCTGCGAGCACCTCACGCGGCGCGTGACGCGCACCGAGCACGACGGCTCCATCACCGTGCTGGCGTCTCACTGGCAGGGCAAGCGCCTCAATTCACCCAACGACGTGGTGGTGCATTCGGACGGCGGCGTGTGGTTCACCGACCCGAGCTACGGCATCCTCTCCGACTACGAAGGGCTGAAGGCCGACAGCGAGATCGGCGCCTGCCACGTCTACCGCATCGACCCCGCCAGCGGCGAAGTGCGGCGCATGGCCGACGACTTCGTGAAGCCCAACGGGCTGGCGTTCTCGCCAGACGAATCGCTGCTGTACATCGCCGACACCGGCGCGAGCCATGCGGCGGACGGGCCGCGCCACATCCGCCGCTTCAAGGTGGGCGCCGACGGCCGCAGCCTGAGCGGCGGCGAGGTGTTCGCCGAATGCACCAACGGCCTGTTCGACGGTTTCCGGCTCGACACCGAAGGCCGCATCTGGACCAGCGCCGCCGACGGCGTGCACGCCTACGACCCCGACGGCACGCTGCTGGGCAAGATCCTCGTGCCCGAGCGCGTGGCCAACGTGTGCTTCGGCGGCCCCAAGCGCAACCGGCTGTTCGTCTGCGCCACCACCTCCCTCTATGCCATCACGCTGAACGCGAAAGGAATCTGATCCATGTCCAGAACATTGCCGGCCGACCACCTGCAGGCCACCGTTGCCAGCATCCTGCAGGCGGCGGGCAGCGCGCCCGCGGAGGCGCAGCAGGTGGCCGCGAACCTCGTGCTCGCCAACCTGAGCGGCCACGACTCGCACGGCGTGGGCATGCTGCCGCGCTACATCGACGCAGTGGCCGAGGGCGGCCTGAAGCCGAACACGGCCGTGAAGATCAACCTCGACATCGGCACGCTGATGGGCCTGGACGGCCAGCACGGCTACGGGCAGGTCGTGGGCGTGCAGGCAATGGAGCTGGGCATCGCGCGGGCCAAGCAGCACGGCAGCTGCATCTTCACGCTCTCGCATGCGCACCACCTGGGGCGCATCGGGCACTTCGCGGAAATGGCGACGACGCAGGGGCTGGTGTCGATGCACTTTGTCAACGTGCTGTCGCGCCCGGTGGTCGCGCCCTGGGGCGGAGGCGACGGGCGCTTCGGCACCAACCCGTGCTGCATCGGCGTGCCGCTGGCGGGCGCCGAGCCCTTCGTGCTCGACTACGCCACCAGCCGGGTGGCGCAGGGCAAGATGCGCGTGGCCCACAACAAGGGCGAGCGCGTGCCCGACGGCTACCTGATCGACGAGAACGGCGCGCCCACCAACGACCCCGGCGTGGTCGTGGTGCCGCAGGGCAACGGCCTGTTCGGCGCGCTCATGACCTTCGGCGAGCACAAGGGCTACGGCATGGCCGTGGCCTGCGAACTGCTGGGCGGCGCGCTCACGGGCGGCGGCACCTGGCACCGGCAGGCGGACACCGCGCGCACGGTGCTCAATAGCATGCTCACGGTGCTGATCGACCCCGAGAAGCTGGGCACGCAGAAGTCCTTCGACGAAGAAGGGCGCGAATTTGTCGAGTGGCTGCGACGCAGCCCGCCGGGGCAGGGCTTCGACGGAGTGCAACTGGCCGGCGAGCCGGAGCGCAAGGCGCGCGCGGCACGGCGCAAGGACGGGATCTGGGTGGACGACGCGACGTGGGGGGAAATCGTCGCGGCGGGAGCGAAGGTGGGCGTGGCCGTGGCGGGCTGATTCGCCGCACGCCGCACAGGAAGCCCGTCAGACGATCAGCGCGATCGTGGCTTCCAGGTGCTCCGACGGTGCGCGCCGGAACCCCGAGCGCGCAAAGCGCTGCAGCTGCCCCACCACGAAGGCGGTGAGCGCGGCGGCGCGCACCTGGGCATCGACGCTCGGCGTGGCCGAACCGTCGGCGCTGGCGGCGCCGCGCAGCACCTGGCGCAGCGTGGCTTCGATCTTGTCGAAGAACTGGTTCATGCGCTGCTGCAGGCGTTCGTTTTCGAACACCAGCGCGTCGCCCACCATCACGCGCGTCATGCCGGGGTTGCGCTCGGCGAACTGCACGAGCAGCGTGAGAATGCGGCCGGCCTGCTGGGCACCGGTGGCGCCCTCGCGCTCGAGGATCTGGTTGACGAGCGTGAAGACGCTCTGCTCGATGAAATCGATCAGGCCCTCGAACATCTGGGCCTTGCTCGCGAAGTGGCGGTACAGCGCGGCCTCGCTCACCTCGAGGCGCGCGGCCAGCGCGGCAGTGGTGACCCGCTCGGCACCCGGCTGCTCCAGCATGGAAGCAAGCGCCTGCAGGATCTGCACGCGCCGCTCGCCCGGCTTCGGGCGCTTGCGCGCCGGCGGGGTGAGCGTTTCAGCAGGGGTCTCTACGCCGGAAGCACTGGTCGTCTCTTCGTTCTGCATGGGAGCGCGTGCAAAGATGTAAACAATTGATTCTCGCACAGCGCAGTGAGCACGCGCCCACCCGGCGCATTCGGGGCTCAGCGGGCGCGGATCATCGTCCCGTAGGCCTGGTCGGTCAGGATCTCGAGCAGCATCGCGTGCGGCACCCGGCCGTCGATGATGTGCACCGCGTTCACGCCGCTCTTGGCCGCGTCGAGCGCGCCTTCGATCTTCGGCAGCATGCCGCCGGAGATGGTGCCGTCGGCGAACAGGTCGTCGATTTCGCGCGCGCTCAGGTTGGTGAGCAGCTTGCCGTCCTTGTCGAGCACGCCGGGCGTGTTGGTCAGCAGCATGAGCTTCTCGGCCTTGAGCACGGTGGCCAGCTTGCCGGCGACGACGTCGGCGTTGATGTTGTAGCTCTCGTTGTCCTCGCCGAAGCCGATCGGGCTGACCACGGGAATGAAGGCGTCGTCCTGCAGCGCCTTGACCACGCTGGGGTCGATGGAGACGATGTCGCCCACCTGGCCCACGTCGTGCTGCAGGTTGGGGTCGGCGCGGTCGGCCAGCTTGAGCTTCTGCGCGCGGATCAGGCCGCCGTCACGCCCGGTCAGGCCCACGGCCTTGCCGCCGGCCTGGTTGATGAGGCCCACGATGTCCTGCTGCACCTCGCCCGCGAGGACCCACTCGACGACTTCCATGGTCTCGGCGTCGGTCACGCGCATGCCCTGGATGAAGCTGCCCTTCTTGCCGAGCTTGTTGAGCGCCGCCTCGATCTGCGGGCCGCCGCCGTGCACCACGACCGGGTTCATGCCGACCAGCTTGAGCAGCACCACGTCTTCCGCGAAGTCGGCCTGCAGGGCCGGGTCGGTCATGGCGTTGCCGCCGTACTTGATCACGATGGTCTTGCCGTGGAACTTGCGGATGTACGGCAGCGCCTGGGCCAGGATCTCGGCCTTGTCGCGCGGGGGAATGTTGAGGACGGGGTCGGTCATGGGCGGTCAGGCTCCAAAGCGGTGGACGATAAGGTGAAGCTCAAATTCTCGCGCAATCCTGGCGACAGCCAACTGACTGACCGCACGGGAAACACCGTGGAACCGGCTTTGCCGGGCCACCGGTGTTGCCCCCTGCAAGGGGGTTGGCGCAGCGACACGAAGTGCGCGGAGACTGGGGGTGTTCCCATTCACGGCCGCAGCCAGCGCGGCACCTTGAAGCGCACGATCATCAGGTAGGAGCCCACGTAGGTGGTGATGAACACCAGGCAGAAGAACATCAGCACGTAGGTGTTGTTCCAGAACAGCACCGCCGGCACCACCGACATGGCGGCAAACATCCACAGGTAGGGCGAAGTGCGGTTGTTGCGCGCCAGCAGCTGCCGGGCTTCGTCGTCCGCGAAGGCCACGCGCACGATGCGCCGGAAGATCAGCTGGTGGAAGTGCAGCGCGTCCGCCGTGCCGGGCGACTGGCCGCGCGCCAGCTTGCGGTAGATGGAGAACAGCGTCTCCCACACCGGGTAGATCAGCAGCAGCATGGGAAACCACGGCGACACCACGCGGTGACGCTGCACCAGCGTCACGCAGGCCACGGCAATGACCATGCCCCAGACGTACGCGCCGCCGTCGCCCGCGAAGATCTTGCCGCGCGGGTAGTTCCACACCAGGAAACCGAAGGTGGCGCCGACCAGGCACACCACCATGGCCGCCAGCTGGCGGTCGCCGACCTGCAGCGCCACGTGCGAGATGGCCAGGCAGACCAGCACCGCCACCGTGCCCGCGAGCCCGTTGTAGCCGTCGATGATGTTGAAGGCGTGCGGCAGGCCGCCGATGGCGAGCGCCGCGAACAGCACCGTGGCAAAGGGAATCATGGCCAGCCAGCCGTCGACCGTCTCGAAGCCGGTGCGCGCCACGCCTAGCCCCAGCAGCCAGCACACCAGCAGCGCCGAGCCAATGGTCAACCCGAGCCGGTAGCGCACCTTCACGCGCTGGGTGACGTCCTCCACGATGCCGCCGAGCACGGCCGGCGCAATGCACAGCAGCGTCAGCATCGAGGTGGTGACCGGCCAGGACACGTTGAACGGGTCGGTGCCGGTGATGCCGGCCGCCAGCCAGGCCACGCCCATGCCCAGCAGGATGCCCGCACCGCCCAGGCGCGGCACATGGCCCTTGTGGAAGCGTTGGGGCATGTCGGCGCCGTAGATCCGGGCATGCCTGCGCGCGCGGCGCATGAACACCTGGACCGAGAAGGCGGCGACGAAGAAACTGATGACGATCAGAGCAATCATGTGTGGGGGTTGGGGAACCCTAGAATTCCCGAGCGAAATTAGACCATGCCGACACCCCCCTCCCCCTTCCCCGCTTCGTTTGCCCCGATCACCATTTCAATCGTGAGCCACGGCCAGCTCGCGCTGGTGCTGCCGCTGCTCGACCAGCTGGACCGCCACAGCCGCGAATCGACCGCCAAGGTGGTGCTCACGCTGAACATTCCCGAGCCGGACTTGCTTGCGGGCCGGAACTGGGGCTTCGAGGTGGAAAGGATCGAGAACGCGAGCCCCAAGGGCTTCGGCGCCAATCACAACCAGGCGTTCGAGCGCTGCGCCACGCCCTGGTTCCTGGTGCTGAACCCGGACATCCGCTTCGACCGCGACGTGCTGGCGCCGCTGCTCGCCCAGGCCGCCCCCGATGCCGGCCTGCTGACGCCGCGCATCCTGGAGCCGGGCAAGAACACGCCCGAGCCGCACCGGGCGCTGCTCACGCCCTTCGAGATCGTCGGGCGCAAGAAGCCCGGCTACGTGCGCCCGAAGGTGCCGGCGTGGATTCCCGGCCTGTTCATGCTGTTTCGCAGCGAGGCCTACCGCCAGGTGGGCGGCTTCGACGAGAAGTTCTTCATGTACGGGGAAGACTTCGACATCTGCGCGCGCACCCGGCTGGCAGGCTGGAAGCTGCAGGTGGGCGAAGACCTGACGGCCCGGCACGACGCCCAGCGCGACAGCCACCGGAGCAAGAAATACCTGTACTGGCACGTGACCAGCCTGCTGAAGGTATGGCTGTCGGGGTCGTTCTGGCGCTACCGGCGGCTCGCGGCCAAGGCGCCAGCACGCTGACCAGCTAGTCAGCCGCGCTCGAGCAGGTCCTGCGCGATGGCATGGCCGCCCCGGCCGAAGCGGGCGTAGCGCCCGCGAGCGGCCTCGGCCAGGATCGGAACCACCCGCAGCGGGCGCGCCTTCGGCAACCCGGCCCTGAAGCGCTGGTGCGCCACCTTGGCGCGCTGCGCCTCCAGCCAGGCGGCCGGCACCCGGTCGCCGAGCTGGAGCAGGCGCTGCAGCAGCGCATCGGCACGATGCAGCCGCGCCACGTGCTTGTCGCCGCGCTCGGCAAAGGCCTTGGCGATCTTCTCGGACAGCGTGAGCCGCCGCGCGCCGATCTGGTTGCTGGCGTGCTGGCGGTAGTCGATGGTCGGCTCGGGCAGCACGTCCATGCGGCCCGTGGCCGCGGCGATGGCGGCCAGCCACTCGTCATGCACCCACTCGGGCGCGAACGGCAGCGCCGCGTCGAGCAAAGTCCTGCGGAACATGGTGGTCGCGCCCGTCACCAGGTTGCGCCGCAGCAGCACGCTGAAGGCGTCTCCGCGCGAAATGGCCTCCAGCTCGGCGGGCTGCACTTCGAGCGCATGGAAGAGCGTGGAGCCCAGGGGCTGCAGCTCGGCATCGACGAGACGCGCGTCCGTATGCAACAGCAGCAGGTCGGGACGGGCCTCGAATTGCGCCGCCATGCGCGCGAGGCGGCCGGGGTGCCAGACATCGTCCTGGTCGCACAGCACGATGAGCGCATGGCTGCAGGCGCGCACGGCCTGCTCGAAATTGCGCGTCACGCCCAGCGGCGGCATGTTGCTGAACACCCGCAGCGCGATCCGGTCCGCCACGCCGCACAGCGCGATCGTGTCGCGAACGACGGCCAGCGTGTCGTCGGTCGACCCGTCGTCGGACACGATGATCTCGCGCGGCAAGGGCACCTGCGTGCAGATGCTGCGGATCTGCGCAGGCAGGTAGCGCGCGCCGTTGCGGGTGCAGAGGGCGACGGAAATGTCGAGGGTCATCAGGCTGGAGGCACGCGAGGGGGCCAGGCGTAGCTGAAGTCTTCGCGGGCGAGCATGAGGTTGGGGCTGTAGGCGGGGTCGTTCTGGATGAGGGCGCCCCAGCGCTGCTGCATGTAGGCCGCTTCTTCCTGGAACTGCGCCTGCTTCTGCGGCGTGACATTCTTGGCGCGCGTCGCGGACTCGTAGTGGAATAGTTCGGCGTAGGGTGTCCAGACATTGCGCAGACCGGCCTCGCGCAGGCGCAGGCAGAAATCGATGTCGTTGAAGGACTCTTTCAGGTTCACCTCGTCGAGCCCGCCAACCTGCAGGTAATGGCGTTTCTGGATCACGAGGCAAGCCGCGGTGACGGCAGAGAACGACTGGATCAGGGCAGCGCGCCCCGCATAGCCTTCACGACCGGCGGGCATGCGGCGATGCGAATGCGCGGCGATGCCGCCCACGCCCAGGATCACGCCGGCATGCTGGAGGGTCTTGTTCGGGAACCACAGCCGCGCGCCCACGGCACCCACGCCCGGCTGCAAAGCCAGGCTCACCATTTCGCTCAGCCAGTCCGGCGCAATGACTTCGATGTCATTGTTGACGAGCGCGACGAGCTCGCCGCTGGCGACCGCAACGGCGCCGTTGTTCAATGCCGCATAGTTGAAATCGCGGTCGTCGCGCAGCACGCGGACATTCGGCTTTTCAGAAGCGACGCGCTTAAACCACGCCAGCGTTTCCGCATCGTCGGAGCCGTTGTCGACGATGATGATTTCGTAGTTCGAATAGCTGGTCTTCTGCAGGATGGATTCGACGCACTGGCGGGTCAGTTGCAGGGCATTTCGCGTGGGGATGATCACGGAAACCAGCGGTAAGACTTCGGGCAAGGCGTAATGCACGCGGTAGCCGAAATCCAGGTGTTCCGCAGTGGCGCGCACGCCGGTGCGCACAAAGTGTTCGTTCAGCGCGCGCTCTCCGGCTATCGCCGCATACGGCTTGGCGCTCATCGAACGGGCCGTACTTTCCATGTGCACACGCCAGTGGTACAGCACCCGAGGGATATGTCGAATCTGCCCGGGCTCGACGCGCTCCATGCAGCGCAGCACCAAGTCCCAGTCCTGCGAACCTTCCATGCCAACGCGAAAGCCCCCGACCGACCTCATGAGGTCGGTCGAAAGCACACCCAAGTGGCTGAACATGTTTTGCGAACGGAAGAGATCGACGTTCCAGTCCGACTTGAAATAGGGTCCGAAGCGATGGCCTCCCTCGTCGATCTTGTCTTCGTCCGAGTAGATCAGCTTCACGTCAGGATGGGCCGCGATGCAGTCGGCAACCCAGAAAAGCGCATGCGCGGGCAGCAGGTCGTCGTGATCCATGAGCGCCACCCAGGGACCGGAAACCAGGGTCAGCGCGCTGTTGGACGCGGCCGAGATGTGTCCGTTCTCGGGACGGAAAAACACCTTGATGCGGGGGTCTGTTTCGCTGTACGACTTGAGAATCTCTCGCACCTCGGCCGAGGGAGAAGCGTCGTCGGCGATGCAAAGTTCCCAATCCGGGTAAATCTGGCTGCGAACCGACTCGATGGCCTCGCGCAGCCAGGCCGGGTTGGGGTTGTAGGTCGGCATCACGACCGAGATCAGCGGCCGGTTCTTCATGGCGGCAACGCGCTGGACGATCCGCTCGCGCACTTCCGGTGTGAGGGTGTCGTAGCGCTGCACCCATTTCGAATAGTCGTTGTAGCCACCGAAGCGCCGGCCCAGTTCCCAGCGAATGCCGGCCCAACCCGACTTCTTGAACATGCGCCACGCCCGCTGGATGCGCCCCATCATTCCGGGGCCTTGCCAGAGTCCGGCCAGGCCGAGGAAGAATCGATAGACAGATTTCATAGAGATTGCAAAACCGCGAGGCGGATCAGGCGTGGCTGGAGGGGGAAATACCGGGAAAACGGGGCGACACCGAAACACCGCGTCGCCGGGCGCGCGGGAGGGGATTATCTTCGCAACCCTCCAGCGGCCGGCGACAGCCGTTGCACCAGCGAACCGGAACCCGGAGAGGCTGCCCGTAAAATTGGAAGGTTACAAAGCAAAAGGAAAAGAATGAGGCTGCTCTCAGTGGTGCTTTCGGGAGGCGCCGGTTCCAGGCTCTGGCCTGCTTCGCGCCAAGCCTTTCCCAAGCCATTCATGAAGATCGGCGACTCCACGCTGCTCCAACAAGCCATCGAGCGGGGCCAGGCCTGCGGCACCGGTGACCTGATGGTGGTCACCAACAGGGACCACCTGTTCCTGACGAAGGACGTGCTCGGGCAGATGAGCGATCCGCCGACCACGACGTTCCTGCTCGAACCCAAGGGGCGCAATACCGGACCGGCCATTGCCTTGGCGGCTTTGCAGTGTGCCCGCCAGTTCAGCGGCGACACGGTGATGCTCGTGCTGTCGGCCGACCACCTCGTGCCCGACGTGCACGCCTTCGTGGCGAGCGCGACCGAGGCTTTCCGCCTGGCACAGGAAGGCAACCTCGTGGTGTTCGGCGTGAGCCCGACCAGCCCCGACACCGGCTTCGGCTACATCGAGGTCGAGCATGTGTCCCGTGAAAGCCAGAGCGTCAAGCGCTTCGTCGAGAAGCCCGATCTCGGAACAGCCCAGAAGTACCTGGCCACCGGCCGCTACTACTGGAACAGCGGCATGTTCGCCTTCACGGCCGACACCATCATCGCGGCGCTCGAGGCGCACGCCCCCGAAGTGCTCAGGGCTGCAAGGCAGGCTCTGGAAACCGCCAGCACCTCCGGCGCCTCGGTGAACTTCGACCTGCATACGTTCGGCCTCCAGCCCGACATCAGCATCGACTACGCGGTACTGGAGCATGCCTCCAACGTGCATGTGGTGCCCGCCAAATTCAGTTGGAGCGACGTCGGCTCCTGGCCCGCGGTGTCGAACGCGCTGATTCCCGATGCCAGCGGCAACACGCTGCCCGACGACGTGGTGGCGCTCGACACCACAGGCACCCATGTTCAGGTCGAGAGCTACGGCCCCAAGGTCGTCGCCACGGTGGGCGTTCATGACCTGGTGATCGTCGACACACCCGACGCCCTGCTCGTGCTCCACAAGGACAGCGCGCAAAAGGTCAAGAAGGTGGTGGACGCGCTGAAGGCCCGCAAGCACGAAACCGTGCACCTGCCACCCGTTGTTCATCGCCCGTGGGGCACCTACGCTTCGCTGAAGGAAGGCGACGGCTACAAGGTCAAGCGCATCACCGTTCGCCCGGGCGAAGCGCTATCTCTGCAATACCACCACCAGCGTGCCGAGCACTGGGTAGTGGTACAAGGCCAGGGCATCGTGCAGATCGGAGAGGTCGAGCACGAGACATTCCCTGGTCAATACCGCTACATCCCCCTGAAAGAAAAACACCGCCTCACGAACACTGGCGACGAAGAGCTTGTGCTCATCGAAGTCCAGTGCGGCGGCTACCTCGGCGAAGACGACATCGTCCGCCTTGCAGACACCTACGGCCGTACATGAGTCAAGTCCACTCCAATCTCCATCGAAGCGCCTTTTCCGATTGGTGGCAAGGCACCCGCCGCACCGACATCTGGTGGACCCTTGCCTGGTTCGACATCGTGTTGCGCTATCGGCGCTCCATGCTCGGGCCCATGTGGCTGACGCTCAGCATGGGCGTGATGATCGGCGGCATGGGGCCGCTCTACAGTTCACTGTTCGGCACGGAACTGTCCCGGTTCTTTCCGCACCTTGCGCTGGGCATCATTTTTTGGGGCTTTTTCTCCAGCATCGTGACGGATTCATGCAATGCCTTCGTGGGATCGTCCAACTATCTCAAACAGGGCTACTTTCCTATCAGCCTGTTCGTCTGGCGCAGCCTGGCCCGCAACCTGATCCAGTTCGCACACCAGATCGTGCTCTACATTCCGGTGGCAATCTGGGCGGGCATTTCGCTGTCCTGGTCGGTGCTGCTGGTGCTGCCAGCATTCGCCATCCTGATCGTCAACGCGCATGCCCTGGGGCTGTTGCTGGGACTGATCTGCACGCGCTACCGCGACGTCACGCAGATCGTCACCAGCGTGATGCAGATGCTGATGTTCCTGACGCCGGTGTTCTGGCTGCCCGAGAGCCTGCCCGGGCGCGCCAAGTACGTTCTTTGGAATCCGTTCGCCCAGATGCTGGACCTGCTTCGCACACCGCTGATGGGCGGTGTCGCGCACATCCACAGCTGGATCGGCATCCTCGTGTGGACAGCGCTCTGCCTCACGCTGGCCATTGCGCTGTTCTCCAAATACCGCCGCCGCGTCGTCTACTGGCTCTGATTCATGGCATTCATTTCACTCAAGAACGTCGCTGTCAACTTCCCGATCTATGGTGCCGGCGCCAATTCACTCAAGAAGACGCTTGCGGCCTCCGTGACCGGCGGGCGCTTCGGCAAGGAGACCGGCGTAACGGTCGTGCAGGCGCTCAGCGGTATCAACCTCGAGCTCAAGAGCGGCGATCGGCTCGGCCTGGTCGGCCACAACGGAGCGGGCAAGTCGACCTTGCTTCGCACCTTGGCCGGCGTCTACGAGCCGTCGTCCGGCGAGTTCGCACGGCAGGGCTCGGTGGCCAGCCTGATCGATCCGTCGCTCGGCATCGAGATGGATGCGACGGGCGTCGAAAACATCATGCTGCGTGGGCTCGTGATGGGCATGAGCAAAAAGGAGATCGACCGCCTGACGCCCGACATCTGCGAGTTCAGCGGGCTGGGCGAATACGTCAACATGCCGGTGCGCACCTACTCCACCGGCATGATGATGCGCCTCGCTTTTTCGATCTCGACCAGTGTCGAGGCCGACATACTGCTCATGGACGAGTGGCTGTCGGTCGGCGACGCCGAGTTCACCGAAAAGGCGGAGAAGCGGATGCGCGACGTGGTCTCGAAGTCAGGCATCCTGGTGCTTGCCTCGCATTCGCCCGAACTGATCGCCAAGGAGTGCAACCGCGTGATCCACCTCGAACACGGGCGGATCGTCGAGCAATAGCTTTCAGCGCTTTGCGCGCAGCAACGCCTCGATCTCCTCAAGGCGTGCCTTGATCCTCCGGCCTGCGGCTTCCAGCGAAAGATTGGCCTCGGCGCTCGCCTTGGCGCGGGCACCGAGGTCACGCCCCCATGCCTGGTCGTCGTAAAGACGTCGCATGAGCCGGGCCGCGTGCTCTACCGACGGCTCGGCCCATTTGAGATCGGCATCGTAGGGGGGTATAGGCTTGCCGAGCTTCACGAGTTCGTAAGGCACCAGCAGGCTGTTGCTGTCGTCCATGAAATCGACATTGCCCGAGAAATTGGTGGCAATCACCGGCTTTCCCATGAGCATGGCTTCGGCCATCGTGAGGCCAAGCCCCTCGCTGCGGTGCAGCGACACATAGGCGTCGCAGGCGTGCATGAGCGAGAGCACTTCATCAGGGCTGAACACCTGGTCGATGATCTTGATGTCCGCGCCGACGGCGGCATCACGCAGCTTCTGCAACTCCGCCGGATGCCGATCGCCGAATGAAGTCTTGAGGACAAGTGAGACCTTGTCGTCTTTTCCGAAAGCAGCCTTGAAAGCGCGGATCAAACCCAACGGGTTTTTGCGCTCCATGACGCTCACCATGTGGAAGGTAAAGAGAAAGGTATATCGCTCCTCGTCCAGCCCGAAATCACTGCGTCCGCGGACCTCGAACGGAGTCATACGCACGCCAGGAAACAACGTGCGAACCGGCAGGGTCAGGCGTTCGCGCAACCCGCGCGCGATGAATTCCGTGGCCGTCCAGACCTCGTCGACCTGCTTTGCGCTCTCGACCCAGGCGTCGGGAATCGAGTCGAACTCCCAATACCAATACGCAATTCGGTAGGTCCGGGGCGAACGACCGGCCAGGTCGGCCCTGACGTAGGCCTCAGGAAAAAAGGGCTCGGGCTGCACATGAAGCAGGGTGATGTCGTGCACTTCGAGGCCGCCAAAATCGGCGTGGTGAGGGTCGTCCCTGGCGTCCGTTCGTACGTCGCGCAGCGAGGTGTCCACACCAACACTTGCTAAAGCATCGGCGATCGATTCGACAGAGACGCGCAGACCGGACGGATAGCAGAAATGTCCGATGATGTTCAGGCCTGGTTTCAGCAGCGATGCCAGCACTGCCTGCACGTCCAACTGCTGGCACCAATGGCGAGCCACAGCGGTCAACCCGGCGTCGTCGGAAAAGGCCAGCCATTGAAGCAGCGCACGTGCCTGGTCGCGATCGGAAAGTGCCAATGGATACCTAGACTGCCAAGCCGCTCGCGCGCCGTATCCGAGACGGATCTGCAGCGCCGGCTCATACCAATCAAACGAATCGTCGACGCCGAGCAACTGAGGATCAGCACCATATTGCTGCACGAACCAAACAACAAAGCCGGGCCAGCCGAAAACGGTCAACGCATCCGGGAACAGTACTTGCCAACTGGCCGTGAATAGATAAGCACGCGCCAACTCGCCGCGAGGGTTCTCCGCTGCTTGCATGAACAGCCACAGAATTTCTTCGGGCCGTAGTTCGCTCTCGGACTCACTCCAAGCATGCTGCATGAACCACCCGAAAAGGCTGTACTGCCCTGCCGGCGTCAGTCCGTGAGGCAGAACCTCCCGAACACGGGGCTCGGCCATGAAAGCCTGCCGCGCTCGCGCGGCGAAGTCCTCCGAAAAAAGCCCTGCGAGATGTGGCTGCAAGCTTGGCGCCAGACCTGTGTCTTGCGCTCCTTCGTCGCTTTCAAGCCACGCTAGGAAAAAATTTCTTTCTGCCGGCGCGGACAAAGCATGGGGAAACCTCCCATACAAATCCCTACGCCTTCGCAACAAGTCCAGGCAAAACCGCGCAGCCTCCCATTTGCTGGGCACAGCCTCCGAAGTGAGGGAAGCCGGAGCCGGCCATTGCAGACCGGCGGCTGCGGATAAGGCGGAATCGCTATACAGATCGAGAGGCGGCATGAACGCAGTGGCGTCACCACGTGCAATCGCCTGCTGGCGCGTGCGCTCTTTCTCAATCAAGGCACTTAACGAGTGCGCTTTGCGTTCTCTGGCTGCCCGCTCCCTCAGGAACCGGAGCCGCTCAGGCATGCGCCAAGGCGTGATCAGCCAAAAGGCCGCCTTGGGAACTCGTCGCACGTTTCTGCGCAGCGAATCTAGCCCTGTCATTTGTTATGTACTTTCACTAGCAAACGTAACTTCTTCTCGATGGTGGGGCATCCGGAGCGCTGATCATGCCCAAGAATGCGCCATCCCGCCTCGTAAAATCGAAAATAGCAGCGGATCGGAGCAGTCCATGTTTTTCTGGAAACAGCCGAGGTTTGCACCGACCAGCTTTCTGCACACTCATTGTCAGTTCCATGGCGTTCATTTCATACGCGCAAAACTTTGAAGACGTCATGCTCTGGCGCGCCCTCGGGCATGTTCCGAAGGGAACATATATCGACGTGAGCGCGCAACCCCCCATGATCGATCCGGTCGGCAAGGCCTTCCACGAACTTGGCTGGCGGAGAATCCATGCGGAGCCGGCTCATATGCTGCCGATGAAAGTCGCTTTCGCATCGCTCGCGGGGCAGCCGGTGCACTGGCTGAAAATCCATGCAGATGGGCTGGAGGAAACCGTGCTGCGCGGCTGGGATACCGAAGCACTTCGTCCCTGGGTCCTCGTCATCAAGACGACGGAACCCATATCGGCGCAAACTCGCCCCCAGGGCGTAGAAGGCCTCCTGATGGGGGCCCGTTACGAATTTGCTTGCACCGCCGGCCTGTGTCGCATCTACGTTGCGGCCGAGCACCCTGAGCTGATGCCGGCTTTCTCTTCGCCGCCCGACGTGTTCAAGGACGCAGAGACACACGAACTCCATGCGACGATCCAATCCCTGCGAGCGGAAGCCACTAGGACGCAGGCCAGGGAACAACAATTGCGGGATGAAGTCCAGACGCGGATCCGACATGAAGCGAAGGTACGCGCAGCACTGAAGCTGGCCGAGGCTCAACAGAGGCATGCACAGCATCGGCTCGACGCCATGTTGAACAGTTCCTCCTGGAAAATCACCGCCCCGATGCGATCCGCCAGTACCTTGCTCCGCAGACTGCGCAATGCGGTTCGGGAAGATCGCCTTAAGAGCGGCATCAAGCGGCGCATCAAGGCGGTGCTGCAAAGCGGCGCGTCGGCCGCCGCCAAACACCCGGCTTTGAAGCGCAGCCTCCAGGCCGGTCTGCAAGTCCTGCCTGCCTTTCTGCAACGGCAGCTTCGCAGCGCGGTCGGCATGCCGAAGACGATCGCCGCCGAAGCGGCCTCGAACGCGCTGCCTCCCACACGCCCCCTGAACATCAACGACCTGACTCCTGCCGCTGCCCAGATCTATGCGGCCTTGAGTGAAGTGCATATCCAATCGAAATAGCCCATGAGAATCGTCATCGACCTGCAGGGCGCCCAAAACGAGAGTCGTTTTCGGGGAATCGGCAGGTACAGCCTTGCGCTGACTCAGGCCTTGGCACGAAACGCCGGGGATCATGAAATCCTGATCGCACTGAACGGCAGCTTCCCTGACACGATCGAGCCTTTGCGTTTCGCGCTCGACGGCCTAGTGCCGCAAGACAACATCCGAATCTGGCGCTCCGCATCTCCAGTGGACGTCTTGCGACCGGGGAATGAAGCACGCCGCGCGATCTCAGCTCTGATCCGCGAAGACTTCATCGCGAGCCTGCAGCCGGACATAGTGCACATCACCAGCCTGTTCGACGGGCTCGGCGACGAGACTGTTTGCACGGTCCCTCCCCGATTTGAGACAGCACCGACGACCGTTAGCTTCTACGACGCCATACCGCTGATCTATCCGGACCAGTACCTTGCCCCCAACCCCGCATTCGAGGTTTTCTACCGGCGCCAGATCGAACACCTGAAGCGAGCCGACTTGCTCTTGGCGATCTCGAGTTCCGCCGCGAATGAAGCGAGGCAATACGTGGATCTGCCTGGCGAGCGGGTGGTATCGATTTCCTCGGCCGCAGACGGAATCTTCACGCCGGGGGACACCTCGCCTGCGGATCAGGTGCGCACGAGGAGCAGGTTCGGCATCGCCAAGAATTTCATCATGTATTCGAGCGGGGCAGACGAGCGCAAGAACCATGTTCGGCTCATCGATGCTTTCTCGAGGATGGCTCCTAGTGTGCGGGCGCAATACGCGCTTGTCTTTGTCGGAGGCATGCCCGCCGACCGGGAAAATCACTTCCGCGCACACGCAAACAGCCAGGGACTGGGCCCAGATGAGTTTTTCGTCACCGGTCGCGTCAGCGACGAAGATCTCGTTGCGCTGTACCGCGCGTGCAGATTATTCGTCTTTCCGTCGATTTCCGAGGGGTTTGGATTGCCGGCCCTGGAGGCCATGGCATGCGGGACACCGACCATCGCCTCCAACACCACAAGCCTACCGGAGGTGATGGGTCGCCCGGAAGCGATGTTCGACCCTCTGGACGTGGACGCACTGGCTCAGAAAATGAGCGGCCTTCTGTCAAATGACGCAGCCCTCGCCAGTTTGAGAGCCGACGGATTGAGGCAGGCGAGCAAGTTTTCCTGGGATCGGACGGCAAAGAGCGCGCTGCAAGCAATGGAGGGCCTCCACATGGTCCGCCGCTCGATCGTTGGAACATGCAGGGCGGACCTCGTCGCCGAAGTAGCCAATGTGGTCCGGACCTCCGGCGAACTTTTAAGTTCGGACGATCTTCTTGTCGTTTCCCGCAGCCTCGCAGAAAGAGCCGCGGCCAAGGCGGCCCCACCTCTCAAGCAACTGCTCGTGGACATTTCCGAAGTCGTGAAAAGCGACGGGAAGTCGGGAGTGCAGCGGGTCGTTCACGGCGTGCTGCGATCACTGTTCGCAGCGCCGCCTCCAGGCTTTCGAATCGAGCCCGTGTACTCGGGACCGGAAGACATCGCATTTCGTTACGCGAGGCGTTTCGTGCGCGACAACCATGTCGCTATCGAAGAAAACACGGATGCGCGGACACTCGGGGACGACGTGATCGAGACGCGCATTGGCGACGTCTTTCTGGGACTGGACCTGCATCACGCCATCGTTCAGCGTCACGAATTTCTCGAGAGCCTCAAGCAGAGCGGCGTTCGGACCTTCTTTGTCCTTTACGACCTGCTTCCGATTCACTTTCCACAGTACTTCTTCCGCGGCCTCGAGCGTCTTCATTCGCAATGGCTGCACCTGATCTGCCGTGCAGACGGCATTCTCTGTATTTCAAACGATGTTGCCCGAGATCTGCTGAATTGGCTGGACATCGAAAAGCCCAGAAGATTGCGCAAGCTGAATGTCGGTTGGTGGCATCTCGGCTTCGAGGAGGCCTCTGCGACTCCGGCCATGAACGACCCTGTCGTTGCAGATTTTCTTGGCACCATTGCAAAACACAAAAACATATTCCTCGCTGTCGGCACGGTCGAGCCGCGCAAGGGGCATGCGCAACTGCTCGCGGCATTCGAATTGCTCTGGCAAAAAAATATCGACACCTGCTTGGTCATCGTAGGTAAATGCGGATGGTCCGTCGACGATCTTGCACTGAAACTGCAGACGCATCCGGAACGGGGCACGCGGCTCTACTGGCTCGAAAGCGCCAGCGATGCGATTCTCAACGCGCTCTACAAGAAGGCCGATTGCCTTGTAGCGCCGAGTCTGGCCGAGGGATTCGGACTCCCCTTGATCGAGGCCGCGTCTCAGGGCATTCCAATCATTGCCCGGGACATCCCAGTCTTTCGCGAAGTCGCCGGAGAAAACGCCTTTTACTTTCGAGGCGAGGAAGCCGAACCGCTCGCGCGGGCCATCGCGGAATGGCTACAACTTAAGGAGCATGGCCGGCCGCCCGAGTCCACCGGAATCCCTCGGTTGACTTGGTCAGAAAGCACTCAGAAATTAAGAAAAATCGTCCTCGACGACGGCTGGCAATATGCGTGGAAGCCGAAGTCCCGGCTGTTCCTGGACGTGTCCACGCTTGTCCACACGGACGCGAAGACGGGCGTTCAGCGAGTCGTGCGCAGCCTGCTTCAGAACCTGACCAAGGCGCCACCAACGGACACAGCCGTATGCCCCATCTGGTTCGATGGCACGGAGTATCGCCACGCAAGCCGGCTTGCTTCCAGAATGTTTAGCGGAATCGATTCGGAGACGGCGGAAATCGCCGTAAAGTTCGAAGCGCACGATTGCTACCTCGCTCTGGACCTGAACCTGGACATGCAGCCTTCAATGGAGCCGCTGCAACTACGAGCGCGAGCACTGGGTGTCAGGATGTGGTTCGTCGTCTATGACCTGCTGCCTCTGCATCATCCGGACTGGTGGGCGGACGGAATGTCAGACAAGTTCAGCGCTTGGTTCGAAAGCTCCTCTCGGGTCGCGGACGGCTTCGCTTGCATCTCGGAAGCCACCGCCAACGATGTACACGTCGCCCTGGCCGACTCTGAGGCTTGCGAACGACGCATCCCGACGGTTCGCAGCTTTCACATCGGGGCCGACATCGCGGACAGCCTGCCCAGCACCGGTCTTCCCGGGAATTCGAGCGAAGTACTGGCGCAACTGCGAAAACAGCCCTCCTTCCTCATGGTTGGTACCATCGAGCCTCGCAAAGGTCATTCGCAGGCTCTGGCCGCCTTCGAGCAGCTATGGGAGAGCGGTGTCGCCGCAAGCCTCGTCATCGTTGGCAAGACAGGATGGATGGTCGATGATTTTGTCGGGCGCCTCGCCAGCCATCCGCGTCTCGGTGCGGGTCTGTATGTGCTGCAGGCCGCAAGCGACGAGTTCCTGGCCCGGATCTATACAGCATGCTCCTGTCTGCTCGCAGCCAGCGAGGGTGAAGGCTTCGGCCTTCCACTGATCGAAGCAGCTCAGCATGGATTGCCAATCCTTGCTCGCGATTTGGCAGTGTTCGAGGAGGTTGCCGGCACGCACGCGTTTTACTTTCATGGAGACAAGCCCGGCGATCTGTCGGCAGCAATCAAGGAATGGCTGGCTCTGTATGCGCGTGATGCGCATCCCAAAACACACGCCATGCCGTGGCTGACCTGGGAACAGAGCGCGCAACAACTGAAATCGGCAATTGGCTTCAATAACACGACACAAAGCATGAACGGGCGTTGCTAGATCAGCGCTTTAGAGCTTCTTCACTTACCCCACTTCTTCAAATGAATTCAATCATGAAAAAAACAGCACTGGTTACTGGGATCACTGGACAGGACGGCGCCTATCTAAGCGAACTGCTGCTCCAGAAGGGTTACAAGGTCTACGGCACCTATCGCCGTACGAGTTCGGTGAATTTCTGGCGAATCGAAGAACTCGGCATAGATCAGCATCCCGACCTTCATCTGATTGAATACGATCTGACGGACCTGGGAAGTTCGCTGACTCTCATTCGTGATACGGAGCCCGATGAGATCTACAACCTGGCCGCGCAGAGCTTCGTCGGCGTGAGCTTTAACCAGCCTACAGCCACGGCTCAGATCACCGGCCTTGGCGCGTTGAACCTGCTGGAGGCGATTCGCCTGACCAATCCAAAGATCCGCTTCTACCAAGCATCGACCTCTGAAATGTTCGGCAAAGTCCAAGCTGTGCCGCAAATCGAGGACACACCGTTCTACCCGCGTAGTCCCTATGGCGTTGCAAAACTTTATGCGCACTGGATGACGATCAACTATCGCGAGAGCTACAACATTTTCGGTAGTAGCGGCATCCTCTTCAATCATGAAAGCCCGCTGCGCGGACGCGAGTTTGTGACACGCAAGATCACGGACTGCGTGGCCAAGATCAAGCTCGGCAAACTCGATGTTCTTGAACTTGGCAATCTCGACGCCAAGCGCGACTGGGGCTTCGCGAAGGAATACGTCGAGGGAATGTGGCGGATGCTGCAAGCCGACGAGCCCGACACCTTCGTGCTTGCGACCAACCGCACGGAAACCGTTCGAGATTTCGTGAGCATGGCCTTCAAGGGCGCAGGGATTGCCGTCGAATTCAAGGGTAGTGAAGAGAATGAATCGGCAGTGGACACGGCAACCGGCAAGACCGTCATGCGCGTGAACCCGAAGTTCTATCGCCCGGCCGAAGTTGACCTGCTGATTGGCAATCCCGCCAAGGCGAAGCAGAAGCTGGGTTGGGAGCCGCAAACCACGCTGGAACAGCTGTGCCAGATGATGGTTGACGCCGACCTCTCCCGGAACGAAAAGGGCTTTTCGTTTTGAAGATCTTCCTGACCGGCGCCGAGGGATTCACCGGTCGCTACTTCGCCAAGCGCGCCACTGAGGCAGGGCATACGGTGGTCCCGATGCAGGCGGATCTCATGAACCGGGAAGCATTGGAGCGCGAGGTGCTGGCGGTCGAGCCCGAAGCCGTGGTGCATCTTGCCGCCATCAGCTTCGTGGGACATGCCGACAGCAGCGCCCTCTACGCGGTAAACGTGGTCGGCACGACGAACCTGCTCGAGTCGCTCGTGCGGTTGCCCTTGCCCCCCCACCGCGTGTTACTGGCCAGCAGTGCGAACATCTATGGCAACAGCGAGCAGTCTCCACTGGCTGAAAGCCAGCCTCCTGCACCGGTGAACCACTACGCCATGAGCAAACTGGCGATGGAGCACATGGGCCGAACCTTCCGTGAGCGCCTGAACCTTGTGATCACACGGCCGTTCAACTACACCGGTCGCGGCCAAGATATCAATTTCGTCATCCCAAAGCTCGCCAGGCATTTCGCCGACAGGGCGCCGCGCATTTCTCTCGGCAATCTGGATGTGGAGCGTGAGTTCAACGATGTCCAGATGGTGTGCGATGCATATCTCTGTCTTCTCGAGTTCGGAACGCCCGGTGAAGCCTATAACGTGTGTTCAGGGCAACCTCATACGTTGAGAGAGGTGATCGGGTGCTTCGAGAGACTCACGAATCATCGAATGGATGTAGAGATCGACCCAGCGTTCGTCCGGAAGAATGAGGTGCACCGCCTGTGCGGCGACCCCGGCAAGCTCAATGCACTTATGCGCAGCTGCGGTATGGAAATCAACCCACCGACCCTGCAGGAAACATTGGCAAGAATGCTGTGAGCCTTTGACAGGCGAGGCCGCCGCACTGGAAAGCAGCCATCCACTGCGACGGCCTCGATCAAGCCCTGAAGAACTCCAGCCTCTCCAGGTCGACGACCGTGCCTGCATCCGAATAGGCACGCAATTCGAATCGGGTGATGTCGTGATCCACGGTGAATGTGCCTTCGCGATCGTTGCCTGACAGCATGAACTCTGCAATTAGAGTTTCGTGTTCCTCCAGAAGCATCAGACGGAGATCGCCTTCGAGCGCACCATGCAACTGGACACGCCAAACTCCCCTCGGCAGGAACCAGTCTGGCCCAAAGAACAGGATTCCAGCTTCCTTGGCGGCGTAGCGCGTCCCCGCTTGCCCCATTATTTCGCCTTCGCCAAAAAGACTACCGGGGAAAATCGAGAAACTCGTTCGCGCAAGCCGGTCGACATCGCCGGCGGGCGCGGCAAGCACATCGCCAATCCAAGAGCTATAACCTTCCCCGCTCAATGGTACGAGCACCGCATGGGGACCCACGCCGTAGAGAGAAAGGCCCCGGTCCCGGAAGAACTTGCCAATGTTCTCCGTATCGATCGTCCCTGACTCCAGCTTTTCGAAAAGCACCTTGACCCGGGGTGATCTCGCGAAGATATCGACCATCCCTCGCAACACTGGCAACTCATGGCCTTCCACGTCGATCTTGATCAGATCGACAGTCAGGCTCTTGTCGACAATGTCATCTACACGATGCGCCGGAACTCGCAGCGTCTTGCCCTGCTCGTTTGCATTTCGCGCCGTTGAGCCTTTTCCGAGATGGTCGTCGGGATAGAAGAGATCCAGCATGCCCTCTTCATCGGAAACCGCACACTGAAGCACACGAACCACTGCTTCGAGACCGTTGAGCTGGACACTGCGCTCGATCAGATTGGTAAGCTTCGGATGCGGCTCGAAGGAGAACACTTGGCCGCCGCGTTTCAGACGATTGCCGATCGCAATGGAGAAATACCCGACGTTGGCCCCCACATCGAGAAAAACAGTTGTGGGCGTCAAGAAACTGTAAAGCACGCTCAAATTCTCGGGCTCCCAGACGCCGCCATTCACGATGGGGGACGGGCAGCCCAGATCGCCCGTGTTTACAAAAATCGGCGACTCGTCTCTCAGGTAGGTCAGCACTACGCCTTCTCCGGCGTAGCTGGCCAGCCGCCTTTTGACGAACTCGGTATCCCGTGCGAGCCGGTCAACCGTGGCTCTTCGCGCTTCCTGGGCGATCAACTGGCCTTCGATTTGCCGAGACAGCAACGAAACAGAGCGAGTCAGAGCAAGAATTTGCCAGCGGGCGGCATCATCCGTGCTGGCAACAGCTCCCAATCGCGTTGCCCCGACCGCGAGGTTGTCACGAGAATCATCCGCCGGCGGACGACTCTTGAGCTTTCCTGAGTGAAGATCTTCTCGAAGCGCTTGGACATCGCTACGAATATCGGCAGATGCTTCCACCATCAACTGGCGCAACTTTCTCGCCATGATCCGGGTGACAGGCTTCGCAAGCTGATAGGCCCTGCGAGCACCGCGCCGCAGGATCCCCTTCAAGCGGGGCTTCCAACCTGCCACAGTCGCGACTGGCATTGAGGTCGCAGCCTCCATTGGCTGAGAAAGCTCCTCTGTTCCTTGAGCAGCTTCATCAATTTTCCCTTGCCCGATAAATGCGGCAAGAGTCCGCGGTGCGGTTGGCCGCGGGAGCGCCTCAATGAAACGGCTGAGTAGCGCAAACTCGTCGAATTGAGATCTGAAAGTCTCTCCCGTGGTGACGATCGCACGATCGATATCTTCCCGCTCCAGCAGCACGATCCTCGATGTCAGGTCGGAAGTCTCGAAGCGCCATGCCTCAACGATCGCTTCGCTGTTGTCTGGAATGGAAGTGGGTGATGCGGGAATTAGCCAACCCGTCCTGCCCTCGAGCACGATCTCGTTATGAGGCGTTGCATCCAAGGAAAGAATCGGCGTGCTGTGGCAGATCGATTCATAGAAACCCAGCCCCAGTCCTTCGTGCGAGGAGACTTGGATGCTCGCATCATGCTCCTCGTACAACTGATGGATTTCGTTGCGCGACAGGCTCTTGTCAACAATATGAATTCCCTGGGGAATTTCATGTGGATAGTACGACCCCAACGGGTCCATCGAGGTAACAGTCAACTCGATATCGTCCCGAATTTTCAACGCCTGCGAAAACGCCTCGATCACCTGTGGTGTGTTTTTGCGGGTTTGAGGATTGTGTCCAGCTACATGAAGATAGCGGATCTTCCCCCGCTTTATCAGGCGCCGACGCTTTTCATCGATTCTTTGTTTGCTCAGCGACGTCCCGAAACCATATCCCAAGAACGCGCCATTAGTAATGCCAGCAGAATTGAGAGCATTTTGCGCCAAACGAGTGCAATAGAGCGTCGAAGTCAAGCGATTGTGATTCGGAATTTCATCCCGAATGACAATCTCTATCATTGGTATGGTGCAGATCTCCAGTGCCTTGATTTCCAATGCGAAAAGTCTGTCCCAGTTAGGCTGCCAACAAACTTCCGGCACGATGAGCGTGTGAATCTTGTTGATTAGAATAAATTGCGTCAGCTCATGAACGGTTACTGCTTCCCTGTGATTCAAGGAGTAATGAACCGAGTCGGCGTTTGCCGGCACATCCCAATCTTCCGGATTTGCCTGCCTGAGGAGCGCCCGACCTATCGCGGCATACGGCTGTGCTGAAAATATATGGACCTTGTAACCGATCTTCCTCAATACCTTTGCGTGGGTATGCGAGAGATTTCCAATGCCCTGATCACCCCAAACAGTAAATATGCCGATATTTCGGGTCGATGAGTTATCGATCAGATCCATCGCCGCCCGAACAAACCGCCCAGAATTTCCGCCGAAGTTCTGTATCAAGCGATCACGTTGTCTTCTTCCAATTTCTCGAAGGCGTTCAACATCAAAATAAAGCTCTTCGACTTTTTCAACCCATTCCGAAGATTCTTCCGACAAAAATACACCGGTCTCTCCCAGCATTTGCCGAAGGAAACCATTTGCGGTAGAAATTACCGGAATACCATTCATCGCGGCCTCAAACGCAACCCGACAAAAAGTCTCGTCCACAAGTGTGGGAACGAGCACCATCCGCGCCGAGCGGTAGAAATCACGGACATTACCGTAAGATTTCAATTCCGACTGGGGGTGCCGAGCCATTTCCTCAGACAGGCTGGCGTTGAACTCCGGACTATCGGGTTCACTTTGGATTCCCATGAAGGGAATCTTGTCTCCAAGACTTTTTACGCAATCCAGGAAAATTTTTCCACCCTTTAGCACGCACGTATTCACCTGCAACACAAAGGTACCGTCACCTTGTCGATCGACCGCATATTGGGCGCTGTCGGAGATCGGATGGATGACGTTGAGAGGCTGAGCGCCGGCAAGCTTCTGATAAACCTCCAGCATGAACTCTGAGGCTACATATCGATAGATCAGGGGTGAACCCTGAGCTAGAGATTTACTGAGGCGATGCTGATCTATATTTTCTAGGATATGGCTGTTTTTAGTGCTCCCCAGTTCAATCAGCCCATCCCAAAAATGATATCCAATCATTGCCGTGAGGCGATTGTCTTTTGCGATCTTTATGCTCAGATCCGCCGTTCCGCCATGAGCATGAATAATCTCAGGGCGAAATTTCTCTACCGCCATAAGAATTGCATCTTCAATGCATTCACCGGACTTTCGAATGTCTATATAGTATGGCGTAGTGACGAAATAATCTTTCTTGTACCACCCAACACCAGGCTCCACAAAACTCATCCATACGCATTTGACCGCAAACTCATTGAGAACTCGGCAAGTCTGATGGACAAAGCTTTCACCACCACCCATGGGATAGCCCAAGTGTGTAGGTATTAGGCAGACGGGAACTACATTCTTCAAACGTTCGATCGCCGCGATGAACTCGTCGGGTCCATATCTTTCATGAAGTTCGAAAAGATATTCCTGCGAGGCCCATGCCAGCCGCAAGATCGTTTTGAATGCATCTTCGGCAAATGCAACCCGAACAACCGTACTTTGGCTTGGCTCAGGGAAACTCTCAAATTCAAAAGAATTGCTCTTTATTCTAAATTTGAGTTTTGCAAGCAGGTCGTGGATAGCTTGGGCATTGACAGGTGACTGGCCAGAAACAAGAGAGCGGCCTTCGTAGACCTTCAGCGCGTGAAACGCCTTTCTCTCCGGGCAGTGCATTTCGGTGTAGGGCAGAACGACGTCACGAATTACTTCGAGTCGTTGCCGCACGATATCATCCTCCAAAATCCATCGGTGCATTTTTTCTGACTCGCCTTGGAGGCCAAAATCGACAGCGGTTTGCAATAGCGATTTATTTTCCAATGGAATCTGAAGATTACTAACGAGAGAAAATGCTGCCTCAAGCTGATCATGATCACTCAAATAGCGGATTGCACGCTCCGCAAAATTCAAGTTTTCTTGAAATACACACAACAATTCATGATCCGATGCGGTCAAACGACCAGCGATTTCTGATGCAATCGACGCATCGTTCTCAAGATTCTCAGACCCTTCATTTAGCACGCGTTCCAGCCGAGCAATCAGTTCATCCTCTGGCCTGATCGTTCCTACAGTCTTAACGCTAATAAGCTCCATTTTCAACCCTTTTTAACGATCAAGAAATCGACTGCAGAACGACCTTGTCCATGTCGATCGTGAAGATACGCTGAATATTAAACAAAAAAATCGTAGCAATCAGAAAACCAAATAGCAAAGCAATATACGTCGCCGGCTTTGTTTTCTCCTGCAATCGAAATCCCCCAACTGCGATCAGTACCGCCGCCAGTGACGTTGCAATCACGCTCCAGTAAACATAGCGAAAATCGGCAGTGGGTCCCGCAGGAAGATACCCAAAAATATAAAAAATAGATGAAATCAGCAGCATTTGTGCTGCACCAGTGGAACGGCTTCTCTTGATTGCTGAACTCAATATCAAAAGAGAAAAACTAAACCACAGCCACCAATACGGCTTAAATAAAAAAGGAAAAAATTCGGCAGTGCTCTTTACATAACGCTCCAAAGAAACAGTTAGGGCATTTTTATTTTGAGCCAGCTTCATCTCATTTGGATCAATACCTTCTTGCCAGATATAAAAAGACGGTGAATCACTCGATCTCATGAAATACGCAAAAGCCGCGAGCTTAAAACGAAGATACTCCAGTGGATGATTCATAATTGCTTCTTTCCACTCGCCAGCCAGCGTTACCCGGAAAGGACTGTGATCACGATAGCTCTGCTTTTTTGACAAACAAAAATCCCTGGCTATCAGTTTGGTCTGTCCAACTTCCTGAGTCGAGCAATCACGAATATCCTCAATAGGAATTTCCGGAACCAAGCTTCTTTTCTCAATCAACGAAAGATAGGAAAGATCATCCAACATCATGTAGTTAGAGGGATGCATCTTCTTGGCGTGGAGAATGTTGTAATTGAGAAAATTTCCAAGAACAAGCATTGCGCCTAACGCCGCAACAGCTATTACCAGTACCCAGACCTTCCTAAACGCAGGGCGCCATTGATAAACAGCATATATAACCAATGGGAATGCGGCAAAAATCGCGTTATGTCTTACATTGATTGCGTAAAACAGCAAGAGCAATGCAATGATGAACTTCCCCAATTTCATTGGAGAACTTGCAATCACGGAAAAGAGCAGTAAAGCAAATGCCAGCCCCACATCCTTCCACAATACCCCCGAAAAATTTACCACCCATGGAAAAAGTCCGATAAGAAGAATTGCGATTGCAAGCTTTTTATCTCTGTATCGGAGGAACCAGAGGTAGAGAGCCGTCCATAGCGTAAGAAGATGAAGATAAAGCAACCCTTGCGGGCCGGGAAATATCAAATTTAGAATCGACCAGACCCATGCCATTACTGGTGGGTGCCAGTCAATATATGAGAGCGATTGGGAGCTCGCATACTGGGTAAGCGAGTCTGAGGACATGAAGCCAGGAAAGAAGGCAATGCATGATGCGGCAAAACCCAGAACGGAGAAGCTGAACGCCATGAGGCGGTACTTCGGCCAACTCGAACTGCCGACAGTAGCGGATTGATTTAAATTCATTTAATTTTCATTCAGCAACTTATTCGATCTGCACAAGCTTTTTTCTAGTATCTGCTCAGTTTTCACCAAAAAGATCTCGCGTATAGATCTTTTCGGCCACATCTGACAGTGCCTCCGACATACGATTGCTGATGATTACGTCTGATTTAGCCTTGAATTCGTCTAGGTCAGTGACAACACGAGAGTTAAAAAACTCGGCCTCATGTAGATTGGGTTCGTAGATGATGACCTCGACACCTTTGGCCTTGATGCGCTTCATGACGCCCTGAATAGATGATGTACGGAAGTTATCGGATCCACTTTTCATGATCAACCGATAAACTCCTACCACTTTCGGCTGGCGGCGAAGAACCTCTTCAGCGATAAAATCCTTTCGGGTGGTATTGGAATCGACAATAGCCCGAATTAGGTTTTGTGGAACATCGCGGTAGTTAGCAAGCAGTTGCTTGGTATCCTTTGGCAGACAATAACCTCCATAACCGAACGAAGGATTGTTGTAGTGCGATCCAATCCGAGGATCGAGCCCCACTCCCTCGATGATTTGCCGGCTATCCAAACCATGTGTAGCCGCGTAGGTATCGAGTTCATTGAAATAGGAAACTCGCATTGCCAGATAAGTATTTGCAAAAAGCTTGATTGCCTCAGCTTCCGTGGAATTTGCGAAAAGAACTGGCGCATCTTTCTTGAGGGCACCTTCGCGCAAAAGATTTGCGAAAACTTCAGCACGCGCGGATCGTTCGCCAATCACGACCCGCGACGGATAAAGATTGTCATGAAGTGCGTGGCCTTCGCGTAAAAACTCCGGAGAGAAAATCAAATTTTCGGTCTGAAGCTTTTTACTGAGTTTTTGGGTATATCCAACCGGTATTGTCGATTTGATCACCATGATTGCACACGGGTTGATGCGCATGACATCGCGAACGACGGTTTCAATCGATTCCGTGTTGAAGTAGTTCGTCAGCGGATCGTAGTCGGTCGGCGTGGCAATAATGACGTATGCTGCATCGGCATACGCGTCATTTGGATCCAAGGTAGCCCGGAAGTTGAGATTTCCGCTTTTCAAATAGTGCGTCAATTCGGCGTCGTCAATAGGTGATTCTTTGCGGTTGAGCATTTCCACCTTCTCGCGAATAACATCCAGCGCAACGACCTCATGATGCTGCGACAGCAATACACCATTCGAGAGACCAACATAGCCCGTGCCAGCAACAGCAATCTTCATTTATATTTCCTCATAAATCACGCGCCCTAATTCCAGGAAAACCTAGCTACCGGCACCCCAACATCATGCGCCCAAAACTCCCCCTCCTGAACAAGAGTGAGCTCTAGGACATCCTTCGAAAATTTTTCTCGAGACTCGACGGGTATTTGCATTGATAGCTCGCCCAGCGGAGGAATATCCGCGGGCAAATCTTTTCTTGTCTCGAAACCGGAAGCAGGTTTACCTTGTCGGTCCAAAAATCTCCATGAAAGCCGAAGCGGTCGACCAATGGAGGAATGCGCAGAAAAGTTCGTCTGTCCGCTGTTCATTATTCGAACGGCAACATAAGTTATATTTTCGTTTTCGAATTTTCTATCTATTTGATAGCGAAGGCTTCCGATTTCTTCTTTCGTGTAGATTCTTGTAGCAGACGTGACACGAGGAGGCGTGGACATCCAATTCTGGTTGCAATCTAAAAATCCTACAGGCACCATTCGCGACATCAAATTCTGGTACAACCTAGTATTTCCCGGATCCCGCTTGAAGATCAGATATGAAAGCACTCGCTTGGGTAGTTCCGAACAATCATGTCCATATTCAACTGCAAAGCCTGGAGGTAGACCGCCTGAATATCCATTCAGCGTTCTCACCCGGTGCTGGAGAGCCACCCACATTGCGTCCAACTCATCGACAAAGAAAATGCCGGTTTGCTGTGCCATGAAGAGGATCGAATCTTTTTGCAAGGGCTGCTGAATACGCGCTTCCGCCTGCACCAGGCGCATTCGCCACTCCGACTTGGGAGTCGTTTCCATTTTCGTAGACGAGAACTCGAACACGAGAAGTGGCAACAATAGGATGAAGAGTGCATATCTTCCATTTTTCGAAAAATTAAATTTATCGATTGAAATAGCCGAAAGGTATGTAATTGGAAAGAGCAGCGCCAAGTCGATTCGACTCATCGCACGGATTGCCGACGCACCGGGGAAAAAGTAGAAAAAGTACCATAGGCTATACCCATCGACATAGATGGTCAATGCGATTACAACAACTATAGTACCCGCCAGCAACGGGAAAAAAATTCTATCCCCATATCCAGTCTGCATGCCAATAGCGACCCCTATTGCAGCCAATAACAGCGGCACTAAACCAAGGAACATTTGATGCTCATGCCGCATGGGAATATTCGAGCCCATGTCTTTGCTCAAACTCGACCACAGCGCGGAAGCATCAGCTAGAAAATAGCTCTGCGGACGAGGCAACATGGCTTCAATTTCCTCCCAAGTGCGTTTTACACCGTATAGGTGGGAAACTCGCAGATATGGAAAAAAAAGCAAAATCAATAAAACAACAAGAAAGAAAAGAAAAATCAGAAATACAATTTTTTCCGTTCTCTCTTGCTTCTTCCACCCTTCAAGAAAATCAGTCCCGGCCCTGGCAACGTCCTTTCGCGATGCACCGAATGCAAATAGAATATAAATCACAAATTGTGCTGCAAGCATCAATGCCGTGAAGAATCCGATGTAAATCCCGCAATAAAACTGCCATGTCATCCATGCGCAGGCCACCAAAAAGAAGCGCCACTCCTTTCGAGACAAGAAGTTGGCAAAGTAGGCCACTGCAAGGGGCAAGCCAAATCGGTAATGCAGTTGAGCATGCCCAGCGTGCGCTGTAACAGGTAGTGCAAACGTGAAAATCAATGAGCCAAGCGTTGCTCCGATATCGCCAGCACCCAGTCGCTTCAAGGCATATCTGGCAGCAATGAAATTTGCCAAATATGCAAACAGGAACCACATCTGGAAAGCGGTATCTGAGTCACCGCCGCCCCACCGAGCTAGGGCGTAAATCGGGGCGGCGCCAAATAGGTTATCCGAAAACCCTATTACATAGGGAAATGGAAAAAAGAACGGCAGGTGCCAGAGCGAACTGAGTCCTTCAGAAAAAGAAAGATAGAAGTGCTCCAGGAAATAGTTATTCAGCCTTGCGTCGCCTAAATTACCCGGCATCATCGCGAGATAATCAAGCTGCAACAACGGGCCGAATAAAAAAGCCGCTCCAAAAAAAACGAAAGGCAGCCCTGCCGCTGCCATCGATTTCGGTCGCATCACCTACCTAGCGACGCTGACAGGTGTAGTTCACATTGGCCACGCTATTCCTGAATGGGTCTGTCAATGTATCGCTGTACTTCCCCATTAACAGCCGCTGCTTCGGCAGCCAGTGCGTTCTGAAGAATCTCCCGAAGCTGGCAATCATCTGCCCCTTCTCGGTCAGCGTCACACAGCCATCATTGATGGCAATGGTTCCCGACTGCAGCTGTTCCGTCAGGCGCACATCGACCAGATGATGTTCCTTGACATATTCCTGCGTGAAGACTTGCTCGAAGCTATCCTGCTTGATGCCGCCCCCCCGTTGTTGGAGTTTTTCGAGAATATAGAACGATAGAGAACGATCGATCACGGTCGGCACGGAAATGGCAAACGAGTATCCAAACAGAAGCCATATAACCACGAGCTGCAGCTTCTCGAACCCTCCAAATACCCGGAAATATGGAAAAAATTGGAGGATTGCACCTGTCACAAGAGCGGCAACCACTCCGTCACCGATGGCAGCATAAAAGACCACGTTAACTTTGAAAAAATTAACATGGACATAATAGATCCCAAGCAGGACTACCGTAAAAATCACCGATGCAATAATCGCACGAGTCAACTTCATTTCTTAAATACCAAATACTTATTTCCCCAGAAGCTCAACGTAATCTGAAGGGCGGTAGCTAGAAGAAATCCAATCCGGAAATCACCGGAGTAGATATCGGACCATACGAAAAGAACCGCACCGTGAAGAAGTGCGATCACGCCGTACAAACCGCTGAACTTCAAGGCTTCGTAGACAAGCGAATGACCGGTGCGAGAAAAAACAAAATAGCGGCTTCCTAGGAAGGACGTGGCGATGCCGAACACAGCCGCAACCATATTGGCCGCGCCCGCGGAGGAAAAATGTAGGACCTTCAGGTTGAAGGTCAGGACGCCATAATGAACAGCCGTTGCTGCAAGACCATTGATTCCATAGCGAACAACTTGGAGCACTTCGCGCTTCATGTGGCCAGCTGAGGCTGGGATGTCTCGATCGCCTCCTCGACGAAGTCGTGATATGCGATGAACGTCGTAACTGTCCCTCCACGTACCACTCCGGTGAGCATCAGCGTCATCAACGTCAATGTGCCGGTCTGCAGAAAAACAAGCACCAGAATGCCAAGGGCGACAGAGAACCAGCCAGGCGTCGAAAAACCCAATAGTTTGAGAACGACTGCAACAAAGGCGGCAGCTACGGACAAGCTCGCGATCATCGCGCACAGGATGCCGACACGCACCAGCACATCTTCGGCAAATACCATCAGGCCTTTGAAGCCGTGCAGCACCAGTCCAACGAAGTTCATTTTCGACTGCCCCGCGTAGCGGGGACCCCGGTTCAGCGAGCATCGCCCTGTTCGCAGCTTCGACGCGAGAACCGCGCCTGCCACGTGGATCGACAACTCCTGCATTACCACCAGTCGCTTGACCGCATGTGGCTTGAGAGCCATGAAGTTTCCGAAGCTGATGGCACGGCCGGTCATCAGGCTGAAGAAACGCTTGTAGATGGCATAGAAGGCCTTGAATCGCAACGTCTCGACGCGGCTTTTGCGATGCGCCACGACTACGTCCACGTCTTCCGACTCGAGGCTCTTCAGCAACTCAGGAATCGTTGAGGGCAAATCCTCTCCGTCCGAATCCATTACAACCACGCGTTGACCCTGCTGGACGTGCTCGGCAACGTAGCCCAAGCCGATCGCGATGGCGCGCTGGTGCCCCACGTTTCGGCGCAGCTTCAAGATCACGCCATCGACGGGGGCCCGTTCAAGATTGCCGATCTGCATCGGCTGCTTTACGGAGCCATCGTCCACGGCAACAACGAAGACGTCGCTCCCAAATTGCATTGCGAGTTCGGAAAACAGCCGGTTGCTGGCCTCCGTGTCTTCGTAGACCGGAGTGACGATGATGAGGGTGCGCTCGCCGATGCTCATAGAGCCAAAAATCCCCGGAAATACGCGACGGTCCGATCAAGGCCTTCCTGGAGCTTCACCTTCGGTTCCCAGTTCAATTTCTCGCGCGCCAAGCCGATATCAGGCTGACGCTGCTTCGGATCGTCCTGCGGAAGAGGTTTGAAGATGAGCTTGGACTTTCCACCGACCGTCTGGAGCACCGCTTCCGCAAGCTCCCTAATAGTGAACTCGATCGGGTTGCCGATATTGAAGGGGCCAGTGATCTCGCTCGAAGTACCCATCATGCGAACGAACCCTTCGATCAGGTCGTCGACATAGCAAAAACTGCGCGTCTGGGATCCATCACCATAGATAGTGATGTCTTCGCCGCGCAGTGCTTGCACGATAAAGTTGCTGACTACCCGCCCATCGTTCGGATGCATGCGAGGGCCATAGGTGTTGAAGATCCGGACGACCTTGATCTCCAGTTGGTGCTGCCTGTGGTAGTCAAAGAACAGGGTTTCCGCGCAACGCTTGCCCTCGTCGTAGCAGGACCTGATTCCGATGGGGTTCACATGGCCCCAGTAATCTTCGCGTTGGGGATGTACTTCAGGATCTCCGTAGACCTCGCTGGTCGAAGCTTGAAGGATCTTGGCACCCGTACGCTTCGCCAAGCCCAGCATGTTGATTGCCCCATGAACGCTGGTCTTGGTAGTCTGTACCGGATCGCGCTGATAGTGGATGGGCGAAGCCGGACAGGCCAGGTTGTAGATCTCGTCAACCTCGACATACAGGGGAAAGGTCACGTCGTGGCGCATCAACTCGAAATGCGGGTTGTCCATGAGATGGACGACGTTGTCCCGGGTACCGCTGTAGAAGTTCTCCACGCACAGCACATCGCACCCGTCATTGAGCAACCGCTCGCAGAGATGGGACCCTAAAAAGCCGGCGCCTCCGGTCACCATTACTCTTTTTCTGTTTGAAACGCGCACGAGGCCCCCGATCTGTAAATGAAAACTTAAAGGCGAAATTTTAGTCTGCGCGTCACGACACCCGCAGCGTCACTCACAGCACCAGCACTCGGCCAAGCTTCGAAATTTGGCGGAAACGGCCTCACGAATACACTTCCGCCTCAATGAGTTCCGCCCCTGTCTCATCTTTTGGCGAGAGGGTCGGCACGGCACCGATCTCCGGCCAAGCGATGCCGATGGACGCGTCATCCCAACGGATGCAACGTTCGTGTGCCTGTGCATAGTAGTCCGTGGTCTTGTAGAGGAAGTCGGCAGTTTCGCTCAGCACCAGAAAACCATGTGCGAAACCTGCAGGCACCCATAACTGCTTGTGATTGGCACCAGTCAGTTCGACACCGACCCATTGACCGAATGTCTTAGACGATCGGCGGATGTCCACAGCAACGTCGAAGACAGCGCCGCTGACCACGCGCACGAGCTTGCCCTGAGCCTGCTCGATCTGATAATGGAGTCCGCGCAGAACGCCCTTGGTCGAGCGCGAATGGTTGTCCTGCACGAAATCGACATGCTGGCCAACGGCCTCGTCGAACGATTTCTGGTTGAAGCTTTCGAAAAAGAAACCGCGCGCATCACCGAACACCCTGGGCTCGATCACGAGCACTTCAGGAATTGCAGTCGGCGTTGCCTTCATGACCGCACCTCGTCGCTCAGCAACCGCTTCAGGTATTTGCCGTAGCCGCTCTTCTCCAGCGGCGCGGCGAGCCTCTCAAGCTGCGCGTTGTCGATGAACCCGTTGCGCCAGGCAATTTCTTCCGGGCACGCAATCTTCAATCCCTGCCGATGTTCCAGCGTCGCAATGAACTGCCCGGCTTCAAGCAGGCTATCGTGGGTACCGGTGTCGAGCCAAGCGTAGCCGCGCTGCATGATCTGGACATTGAGCTGGTCGCGATCCAGATACGCCTGATTGACGGCCGTGATCTCCAATTCGCCCCGTGCGCTCGGCTTCACAGCCTTTGCAATATCCACCACCTGGTTGTCATAGAAGTACAGCCCCGTGACCGCATAGCTGCTCTTCGGCTTCAGGGGTTTTTCTTCGATGCTGCTGGCCTTGCCCTTGGCGTCGAAGGCCACCACGCCGTAACGCTCGGGGTCTTGCACGTGATAAGCGAATACCGTGGCGCCGGAAGTCTTGGCATCGGCGTCCACGACCAGGTTCACGAAATCGTGGCCGTAAAAGATGTTGTCCCCCAGCACCAGCGCGCTGGGCGAGTTGCCGACGAACTTGTCCCCGATGATGAAAGCCTGCGCAAGCCCGTCCGGGCTGGGCTGCACTTCATACTGCAGATTGATGCCCCACTGGCTGCCATCGCCCAGCAGCTGCTGGAACCGCGGCGTGTCCTGCGGCGTGCTGATGATCAAAATGTCGCGCATGCCGCCAAGCATCAGCGTGCTGAGCGGGTAATAGATCATCGGCTTGTCGTACACCGGCAGCAGTTGCTTGCTCATGGCAAGCGTGGCCGGGTGCAGGCGGGTGCCCGAACCGCCGGCCAGGATGATGCCTTTGCGTTGCGTCGTCTTGGTCATGCTTTTCTTTTCGTGGGTGTTCTTCAAAGCGTCTCGCGCAGCATGCGCGCAACGCCTTCCTGCCAAGGCGGCAGGCGCAGGCCGAAAGTGGTCTGCAGCTTGGTGGTGTCAAGACGCGAGTTGTGCGGGCGCTTCGCCGGGGTCGGGAAGGCGCTGGTCGGCACGGCCTCGACAGCCTGCGGGCCGGCCTTGAGCTCGACGCCGGCCTGCTGCGCCATTTCGAGCACGAAGCGCGCATAGCCGTGCCATGTCGTTTCACCGCCCGCAATCGCGTGATAGAGCCCGGCCTTGGCCGGATCCTGCAGCGTGGCGCGGACGGCATGGGCCGTCACGTCGGCCAGCAGCTCGGCACCTGTGGGCGCACCGAACTGGTCATCGATGACGGTCAGCTTGTCGCGCTCCTTGGCCAAGCGCAGCATGGTTTTGGCGAAGTTGCCGCCACGCGCCGCGTACACCCAGCTCGTGCGGAAGATCAGGTGGCGCGGGCAGTGCTGCGCCACCAGTTGCTCTCCTTCGAGCTTGGTCTGACCGTACACACTGAGCGGGCCGGTCGCGTCGTCTTCCTTCCAGGGTTTGCTGCCGCTGCCATCGAAGACGTAGTCGGTCGAGTAGTGCACCATCAGCGCGCCGATCTGCTGGGCGGCTTCGGCCACCACGCCGGGCGACGTGGCGTTGAGCTTGCGCGCGAATTCGGGTTCGCTCTCGGCCTTGTCGACGGCCGTGTGTGCTGCGGCATTCACGATCACGTCGGGGCGGACCTTCAGCACCGTCTCGGCCAATTGCTCCGGCCTGTTGAAGTCGGCGTGGAAATCGGTGCTGTCGAAATCGAGCGCCACCAATTCGCCCAGCGGCGCAAGGCTGCGTTGCAGTTCCCAGCCGACCTGTCCGCCCTTGCCCAGCAGCAGCAGCTTCATGCCGCGGCCTTTGCGTCGTATTGCTTTTCGACCCACTCGCGGTATGCGCCGCTTTGCACGTTGCGCACCCACTCACTGTTCGCGAGGTACCACTCGACGGTCTTGCGGATGCCGGTGTCGAAGGTCTCGGCGGGCTTCCAGCCGAGTTCGGCTTCGAGCTTGCGCGCGTCGATGGCGTAGCGGCGGTCGTGGCCGGGGCGGTCGGTGACGTAGGTGATCTGCTCCTTGTAGGGCTTGCCGTCTGCCTTGGGGCGCAGCTCATCCAGCAGCGCGCACACGGTATTGACGATCTCGATGTTCGGCTTCTCGTTCCAGCCGCCCACGTTGTAGGTCTCGCCCAGTTTGCCGGCCTCGAGCACGCGGCGGATGGCGCTGCAGTGGTCCTTCACGTAGAGCCAGTCGCGCACCTGCATGCCGTCGCCGTACACGGGCAGCGGCTTGCCGGCCAGCGCGTTGACGATCATCAGCGGGATGAGCTTCTCGGGGAAGTGGAACGGGCCGTAGTTGTTGGAGCAGTTGGTGGTGAGCACCGGCAGGCCGTAGGTGTGGTGCCAGGCGCGCACGAGGTGGTCGCTGGCGGCCTTGCTGGCCGAGTACGGGCTGTTGGGCTCGTATTTGTTCTCTTCGGTGAAGGCCGGGTCGGTCTTCGAAAGCGAGCCGTAGACCTCGTCTGTCGACACGTGCAGAAAGCGGAAGGCCGTTTTCTGGTCGGCCGGCAGCGCGCTCCAGTAGCCGCGCACCGATTCGAGCAGGCGGAAGGTGCCGAGCACGTTGGTCTGCACGAAGTCTTCGGGGCCGTGGATCGACCGGT
>PJUC01000114.1_pt1 | contig 59341 bp, 55 predicted proteins | sample 1512161 | NCBI WGS metagenome assembly PJUC01 (sample SAMN08177676, study PRJNA422409) | Soil metagenome, whole genome shotgun sequencing project. | isolation source: Soil enriched on filter paper | place: USA: Madison | collected 2015-01-15 | reverse complement strand
TCCCACGGGGTGGAACACGCCTCCTCGATCTCAACCAAGACCCACCACACTCACGTGCGATGAACCATCTTGGCATCGACTACTTGGCACACTGTTGAGTTCTCAAGGAACAGACGCGCATCCGCTCAGGCCTTTCGGCCTTTCGTCAGAGGCTTTGTTCGTTCTCCATCTTACCGGATCCTTTTCCCGCTCTCGTCCACCCTGTCGGGCTAGAGTCGCGGGCACAGGCCCGTCCCGACTCGATCCGAGACGCACGAGTGCGTCTGCGGTTCGTATCGGGGGCGGCCACCCTCGGGACCAGCCACCGGGATCGTTCCTCGGTGTCCGTTCCTCCCTGCCGGGCGACATCGAGAACATTACGCGTGGGTCGGCGGCGCATGCAAATCCGCTGGTGGTGACGCCGGTCACCGGCTACGCCAGGGCGGCGTCGGCCGGGGCCGTTCCTGCTCTGACCTGCGCCTTCGTCGGAGGCCGGCGCTGCGAGCCCCCATCGCGGCGGCGCCGCGCGCCGGCTACCGCGACGCGGACGCAGCGATGCCCGGCCCCACCACGGGGACCGGGCATCGCTGGAGTGATGGCCTCGCGGGTGTCAGGCGTGTGCGTCGACCACCGCGAGCGTGCGCTTGCCCCGACGCAGCACCGCCCACCGCCCGTGCAGGAGGTCCTCGGCGCGGAGCACCGCGTCCTCCCCCTCGACCCGCACGTTGTTGACGGACGCCCCGCCCTCGCCGATCGCCCGCCGGGCGGCCGCCTTCGACGCGACGATGCCGGACGCGGCCAGGACGTCGACCACGGGGTCGCCCGCGCGGCCGGCGGCCGTCGGGAGCTCCGCGACCGCCGCGGCGAGGGTCGCCTCGTCCAGGTCGGCCAACGAGCCGCGGCCGAACAGGGCCTGGCTCGCCTCCACCACCTTGTCCGCCGCAGCCGTGCCGTGCACCAGCGACGTCACGTCGTGGGCCAGGGCACGCTGCGCCTCGCGGGCGGCCGGGCGCTGTGCGACGGACTCGGCGAGCGCCTCGATCTCCTCGCGACTGCGGAACGTGAAGATCTTCAGGTAGCTCACCACGTCGGCGTCGTCGGCGTTGAGCCAGAACTGGTAGAAGGCGTACGGCGTCGTCAGCTCGGGGTCGAGCCACACCGTGCCCGACTCGGTCTTGCCGAACTTCGTGCCGTCCGACTTCGTGACCAGCGGGGTCGTCAGGGCGTGCACCGCCGTGCCCTCGACCTTGCGGACGAGCTCGACGCCCGACAGCAGGTTGCCCCACTGGTCGCTGCCGCCCGTCTGCAGGCTCACCCCGTGCCGGCGGTGCAGCTCGAGGTAGTCCATGCCCTGCAGGATCTGGTAGCTGAACTCGGTGAAGCTGATGCCCTGGTCGCTGTGGAGGCGGCGCGCGACCGTGTCCTTCGCGAGCATCGTGCCGAGGCGGAAGTGCTTGCCGACGTCCCGCAGGAAGTCGATCGCCGACATCGGCGCGGTCCAGTCGAGGTTGTTGACCATCGTCGCCGCGGCCGGGCCGTCGAAGCGCAGCAGCGGCTCGATCTGCCGGCGGATGCGCTCGACCCAGCCGGCGACGACGTCGGGGGCGTTGAGCGTGCGCTCCCCCGCCATCTTCGGGTCGCCGATGAGCCCGGTCGCGCCGCCGACGAGAGCGAGCGGACGGTGCCCTGCGTCCTGCAGCCGGCGCACGGTGAGGATCTGGACGAGGTTGCCGATGTGCAGGCTCGGCGCGGTCGGGTCGAAGCCGCAGTACAGCGTCACCTGACCGTCGGAGAGGGCCGCGCGCAGGGCGTCGGCGTCGGTCGTCTGGGCGACGAGCCCGCGCCAGGCGAGCTCGTCGAGGATGTGGGTCACGGGTGGTCTCCTGCTGGGGTCCGGGTCGCCGCTCCTGCGGGCGCCCAGGCGGGCATGGGGCACGGGGCCGACGTCGTCGTCCTCACGGGACGTCTACCGACGCCGGCCGCCGATACGCGGGCCGGTACGCCGACACGGTGCGCTCCCCCGTGAGCCAGTAGCGCCACGGGTGGGCCTGCGGGTCGCCACCGGCGCCCGACACCCCGACCCGCGGGCCCGACGCGTGCGCCGCGCGGTGCGGGCCGGCACTGCGGTGCAGCACCGTCGCGCCGCCGGGCTCGGTGACGTCCGCGCCGTTGGCACGCAGGTCGAGCCCCAGGCACACCGCGAGCCGGGCGGGGCCGCGCGCGAGCTGGCGCTGCGAGTCGACCACGCCGACCGCCTCGCGGCGCCGCCACGCGAGGTCCTCGCCCTCGACGACCTCGCCTGCACGCAGGAGGACCGCCGCCGGGCTGCCGGTCGGCTGCGCGACCACGTTGAGACAGTGGTGCAGGCCGAGGTGCCGGTAGACGTAGAGACGGCCGGGCTCCGCGAACATCACGGCGTTGCGCGACGTCCGACCGCGGAACGCGTGCGAGCCGGGGTCGTCGGCGCCGCCGTAGGCCTCGACCTCGGTGAGGCGGACCGTGACGTCGCCCTCCGGCGAGCGGGACGTCAGGTGTGCGCCGAGCAGGTCGCGCGCGACCGCGTGCACGTCGCGCGCGAACCAGACGCGCGCCGGCACCGCGCCGACCGCACGCGGGTCGGCCGCGTCCGGGGGCGATGCAGCGTCGTCCGGCAGGCTCACGCGCCCATCCTGCCCCACGAGCGCGGCGTCAGGCTCGGCGACTCGGCCCGCGGACGGGCTGCCCGCCCCCGCGCCTCGCCGGCACGGTCACCGCCTGGGCGCACGCCCTCGTCGGGGCGCGCGCGTCAGACGTCGGCCCGGCCGAACGCGTCGAGGCGGACGTCCGCACGCTCACGGGTCTGCTCCCGGGCGAAGTGCTCCGCCTCGTCGCGCATCCACGCGACCCAGTGGTCGTGCGCGGCCTCGCCGTCGCGGTCGAGCCCGCGACGCAGCCGCAGGTCGGCCGGCGCCTCGACCCAGACGCGCAGCACCGCGTCCCGGTCGGCGGCACGGCGGGCCGAGCCGCACCCCTCGAGCACCAGCAGGGCCGGGACCGCGACGTCGACCCACTCCGCGAAGCGGCCCGCCGGCCAGTCGTACCGCTGGAAGCGACCCGGCGTCCCGCGGCGCAACGGCTCGAGCACCTGCGCCGACAGCCGCGGCCACAGCGAGCCCTCCAGGCCCGCCCAGCCCTCGTAGAGGTCGTCGAGGTGGACGACCGTCGCGCAGGCACCGAGGTCCGCCGCGGCGGCGGCCATGGCGGCCGCCGCGGTCGTCTTGCCCGAGCCCGCGGGCCCGTCCACGCACACCAGCCGGACCGGTCCGAGACGCGGCGACGCCTCCAGCGCACGCCCGGCGAGCGCGGCGGCGGTCTCGCCGGCGTCGCGCGGCGCGTCCCGACGGCCCCCGGCCGCTCCGGCGGACGCCCCGTGGACAGCCGGACGCGCCTCGGCCGTCGACGCGGCCGCGACCCGGTCCGGCGCCGGGTCGCGGTCGTCCGTCGGCGACGTCAGGACACCCACGACCTCAGCTCGGTCGCCCGCGCGGCAGCCCGCTCGAGCTGCTCGGCGACGCGCACCGGGGCCGTGCCGCCGTAGGCGGACCGCGAGGCCAGAGAGCCGGGCACCGTGAGCACCGAGCGGACGCCCGGCGTCAGGTGCGGCGAGATCGCGGCGAGGTCGTCGTCCGTGAGGTCCCACAGCTCGATCGCGGGCTCGCGCTCCTCGCACGCTCGCACGCACGCCCCGGCCACCTCGTGCGCGACCCGGAACGGCACGCCCTCGCGGACGAGCCACTCCGCGATGTCGGTCGCGAGCGAGAAGCCCTGCGGGGCCAGCGACGCCATCCGCTCGGTGTCGAACGTGAGCGTCGCGACCATGCCCGCGAAGGCCGGCAGCAGGACGGTGAGCTGGTCGACCTGGTCGAACACCGGCTCCTTGTCCTCCTGCAGGTCGCGGTTGTACGCGAGCGGGAGGCCCTTGAGTGTCGTGAGCAGACCCGTGAGGTCGCCGACGAGCCGCCCGGCCTTGCCGCGCGCGAGCTCCGCGACGTCGGGGTTCTTCTTCTGCGGCATGATGCTCGACCCCGTGGAGTAGGCGTCGTGCAGGCGCACGAAGCCGAACTCCTTGGTCGCCCAGAGGATGACCTCCTCCGCGAGGCGCGACAGGTCGACCGCCGTCATCGCGGCGACGAACGCGAACTCCGCGACGACGTCGCGCGACGCCGTGCCGTCGATCGAGTTCTCGACGGGGCCGTCGAAGCCGAGGTCGGCCGCGACGGCCGCCGGGTCGAGCCCGAGCGAGGACCCCGCGAGCGCGCCCGAGCCGTAGGGCGACACCGCGGCGCGGCGGTCCCAGTCGGTGAAGCGCTCGACGTCGCGCAGCAGCGGCCACGCGTGCGCCAGCAGGTGGTGCGCGAGGAGCACCGGCTGGGCGTGCTGCAGGTGCGTGCGCCCCGGCATGGCTGCCTCGCCCGCCGCGCGGGCCTGCGCGACGAGCGCGTCGACCACGTCGAGCACGAGCCCGGACAGGGTCCGCGACTGCTCGCGCAGGTACATCCGCACGAGCGTCGCGATCTGGTCGTTGCGCGACCGGCCGGCCCGCAGCTTGCCGCCGAGGTCCGTGCCCGCGCGCTCGATCAGGCCGCGCTCGAGCGCCGTGTGCACGTCCTCGTCGTCGGGCGCCGGGCCGAACGCCCCCGACGCCACGTCGGCGCGCAGCCGCTCGAGCGCGTCGACCATGCCCCTGAGCTCGTCGTCCGTGAGCAGGCCCGCGCCCCGCAGGACGCGCGCGTGCGCCACCGACCCGGAGATGTCGTGGTCCGCCAGCCGCCAGTCGAAGTGCGTCGAGCGCGACAGGTCGGCGAGCGCGGCGGCCGGCCCGGAGGCGAACCGGCCGCCCCACAGGGCGAGCGGGGCCTGCTCGTCAGGCATCTCCGATACCGCCCTGCGAGCCGAGGTCCTCGGCGTTGCCGAACCGCACGTCGCGCGCGGCGGCGAGCTTGGAGGACAGGCCGTAGATCTCGATGAAGCCCTTCGCGGCCGACTGGTCGAACGTGTCGCCCGTGTCGTAGGTCGCGAGGTTGAAGTCGTACAGCGACGCGTCGGAACGGCGGCCCGACACGGTCGCGCGGCCGCCGTGCAGCACGAGCCGCACGTCGCCCGAGACGTAGCGCTGCGTGTCGTCGACGAACACGTCGAGCGACTTCTTCAGCGGGGAGAACCACTGGCCGTCGTACACGAGCTCCGTCCAGCGCTGCTCGACGCCGCGCTTGAACCGGGCCTGCTCACGCTCGACCGTGACGTTCTCGAGCTCCTGGTGGGCGGCGATGAGGGCGATCGCGCCCGGCGCCTCGTACACCTCGCGCGACTTGATGCCGACGAGGCGGTCCTCGACGATGTCGATCCGGCCGACGCCCTGGGCGCCCGCCCGGCGGTTCATCTCCTGGATCGCCTGCAGCGGGGTCACCGGGACGCCGTCGAGCGCGACCGGGATGCCGGCCTCGAACGTGATGACGACCTCGTCGGCGACCGGCGGGAACGTCGGGTCGTCGGTGTAGGTGTAGACGTCCTTCGTCGGGGCGTTCCAGATGTCCTCGAGGAAGCCGGTCTCGACGGCGCGGCCCCACACGTTCTGGTCGATCGAGAACGGGTTGTGCTTGGTGGTCGCGATCGGGAGCTGGTGCTTCTCCGCGAAGTCGATCGCCTTGTCGCGCGTGAGCGCGAGGTCGCGGACCGGCGCGAGGCACGTGAGGTCGGGCGCGAGCGAGGTGATGCCGACCTCGAAGCGGACCTGGTCGTTGCCCTTGCCGGTGCAGCCGTGGGCGACGGTCGTCGCGCCGAACTGGCGGGCGGCGCGCACGAGGTGCTTGACGATGACCGGCCGCGACAGCGCGGAGACCAGCGGGTAGCGGTCGAGGTAGAGGCCGTTCGCCTTGAGCGCCGGCATGCAGTACTCGCTCGCGAACTCGTCGCGGGCGTCGGCGACATACGCCTCGACGGCGCCGCAGTCGAGGGCACGCTGGCGGATGACCTCGAGGTCCTCGCCGCCCTGGCCGACGTCGACGGCGACCGCGATCACCTCGGCGCCGGTGGCCTCGGCGATCCAGCCGATGCCGACGGACGTGTCCAGGCCGCCGGAGTACGCGAGGACGACACGCTCAGTCATGGAACTTCTCTCTTCTCAGGGGGTTCGGGTCGGGGAGGTCGAAGGTCAGTCGGCGGGGCGCGAGCGCGCCGCCGGGTCGGGCCGCGCGTCCGTCGCGAGCGCGAGGAAGCGGGCCGCGAGCGCCGCACCGGCGGCTGCGGGGCTCGGTGCGTCCTCGCCCTCGCGGGCGATGACGAGCACCGTGTCGTCCCCCGCGATCGTGCCGAGGACGGCAGGCAGGACGGAGTGGTCGATCGCGGAGGCGAGGAACTGCGCGGCGCCCGGCGGGGTGCGCAGGACGACGAGGTTGCCCGACGCCTCGGCGGTGACGAGGAGCTCGGCGCACAGCCGCGCGAGCCGGGCGGCCAGCATCTCCTCGTCGGGGCCGGGCGCGGTCGTGCGCAGGCCCCCCTCGGCGGGCACCGCGTACGCGAGCGCGCCCGACGGCGTGCGGACCTTGACGGCCCGCAGCTCGACGAGGTCGCGCGACAGCGTCGCCTGCGTCACGGACACGCCCTCCGCGGCGAGGAGCTCGGCGAGCTGCTGCTGCGAGTGGACGGTGCCGCGCGTGAGGAGCGCCGTGACGAGGGCCTGCCGGGCGGCCTTCGTCGCGGGCACCGTCGCGGGTCCGGACGCGACGGTCACGACCGCTCCAGCAGCCAGGTCAGGAGCGCCTTCTGCGCGTGCAGGCGGAACTCGGCCTCGTCCCAGACGACCGCCTGCGGGCCGTCGAGGACCTCGGCGGTGATCTCCTTGCCGCGGTACGCGGGCAGGCAGTGCAGGACGAGCGCGTCGGGCGCGGCGAGGGCCATCGCGGCGGCGTCCACGCGGAACGGGACGAACGGCGTCTCGCGCGCGTCGGCCTCGCCCTCCTGGCCCATCGACACCCACGTGTCGGTCGCGACGACGTCCGCGCCGGTCACGGCCTCCGCGAGGGAGCCGACGACGGTGACCGACCCGCCGGTGCGCGCGGCGACCGCGGTCGCGTCCGCGACGACCTGCGGGTCGGGCGGGTAGCCGTCCGGCGTCCCGACCCGCACGTGCAGGCCCGCGGTGGCGCCGCCGAGCAGGTAGGAGTGCGCCATGTTGTTCGCGCCGTCGCCGACGTAGGCGAGCGTGAGGCCCGCCAGGCGTCCCACGCCGCCGCGGTGCAGCGCGACCGTCGCGAGGTCGGCGAGGACCTGGCACGGGTGGAACAGGTCGGTGAGCGCGTTGACGACGGGGACCCCACCGAACTGCGCCATCTGCTCGAGCCGCTCCTGCTGGTACGTGCGCCACACCACGGCCGCGACCTGGCGGCCGAGCACGCGGGCGGTGTCGGCGACCGACTCCCGCACGCCGATCTGCGCGAGCGAGCCCTCGACGAGCAGCGGGTAGCCGCCGAGCTCCGCGATGCCCGTCGTGAAGGAGACCTGCGTGCGCAGCGTCGGCTTGTCGAAGATCACCGCGACCGCACGCGGCCCGACGAGCGGGCGCCGGACGTACCGGTCGTCGCGGAACGCGAGCGCGAGCTCGAGGACCTCGCGCTGCTCGGCGGGGCTGAGGTCGTCGTCCCGCAGGAAGTGCCGGGTCACGCGTCCACCCCCACGTCCGCGGGGAGGGCGCCGAGGAACTCGACGAACGTCGCGGCCTGCTCGTCGGTGAGGACGAACGGCGGCGCGAGGCGGATCGTCGTGGGCGTGCAGGGGTTGACGACGAAGCCCGCGTCGAGGGCCAGCGACGCGACCTGCGGGGCGACCGGGCGGGTCAGCTCGACCGCGATCAGCAGGCCCTCGCCGCGCACGGCGTCGACGAGCGGGTGCCCGAGGCCGGCGACGCGGTCGCGCAGCGTCGCACCCGTCCGCGTGACGTGGGCGAGCAGGTCGTCGCGCTCGATGACGGCGATCGTCGCGAGCGCGGCGGCCGCCGCCACGGGGTTGCCGCCGAACGTCGTGCCGTGCTGGCCACGGCCGAGCAGCGTCGCCGTGCGCTCCCCGAACGCGACGAGCGCGCCGACCGGGAAGCCGCCGCCGAGCCCCTTCGCGAGGGTGACGGCGTCGGGCACGATGCCGCCGCCGACGTGCGGCAGGTGGTGCGCCATCCAGGTGCCGGTCCGGCCCATGCCGGTCTGCACCTCGTCGAGGATCAGCAGCGCGCCGTGCTCCGACGTCAGGCGACGCGCGAGCGCCAGGTAGCCCGGGGGCAGGGGGCGCACGCCGGCCTCGCCCTGGATCGGCTCGACGAACAGCGCCGCGACCCGCTCCCCCGCGCCGTCCGCGAACGCTGCCTCGAGCGCGGCGGAGTCGCCGAACGGCAGGAACTCGACGCCACCGGGCAGCGGCTCGAACGGCTCCCGGTACGCGGCCTTGTGGGTGAGCGCGAGCGCACCCATCGACCGGCCGTGGAACGCCCCCTCGAGCGCGAGGACCCGCGGGCGGTCGGCGCCGCCGTTGCGCCGTGCGAGCTTGAACGCGGCCTCGTTCGCCTCCGTGCCGGAGTTCGTCAGGAACACCCGCGACCCCTCGGGTGCCTGCGCGAGCTCGAGCAGGCGCTCGGCGAACGCGATCTGCGTCGGGCTCGCGAAGAAGTTCGAGATGTGGCCGAGCGTGCCCAGCTGGGCGCTGACGGCAGCCGTGAGCGTCGGGTGGGCGTGGCCGAGGGAGTTGACCGCGATGCCCCCGAGCAGGTCGAGGTACCGGCGGCCGTCCGCGTCCCACACGTACGGGCCCTCACCGCGCACCAGGACGCGCTGCGGCGCACCGAACGTGTCCATGACGGCGTGCGTGTACCGCTCGGTCCACTGTGCGACCGAGCCGTCGGTCGCCGGGACCGGCAGGGACGCGTCGGGGGCGGTCGCCGCCCGGTGCCGCCCGGCGGCGGGCGTGACGTCGGTGCTCATGGGTGGACCTCCGGGGCGGGCCGGACGGCCGGCACGGGCGCGGTGAACGGGGCGTCGGCGGGCTCCTCGTCGGGCAGCACCATCGTGCCGATGCCGTCCGACGTGAAGACCTCGACGAGGATCGAGTGCGGCGCGCGGCCGTCGATGACGTGCGCGCGGCCGACACCACCCTCGACCGCACGCCAGCAGGCCTCCATCTTCGGGCGCATGCCCGCGTCGAGCGTCGGGAGCAGCTCCGCGAGCTCGCGCGCGCGCAGACGCCGGACCAGCGACGACCTGTCGGGCCAGCTCGTGTAGAGCCCCTCGACGTCCGTCAGCACGATGAGCTTGCGCGCACCGAGCGCGACCGCGAGCGCGGCCGCCGCGGTGTCGGCATTGACGTTGAGCACCTGCGTCGGGTCGTCGAGGTCGGGCGCGACCGTCGAGACGACGGGGATGCGGCCCGCGTCGAGCAGGTCCTGGACCGCACCCGGGTTGACGTGCACGACGTCACCGACCAGGCCGATGTCGACGTGCTCGCCGTCGACGACCGCGGTCCGGCGCCGCGCCTGGAACAGGCCGCCGTCCTCGCCCGACAGGCCCACCGCGTGCGGGCCGTGCGCATTGAGCAGGCCGACGAGCTCACGCGACACCTGACCGGTGAGGACCATGCGGACGACGTCCATCGCCTCGGGCGTCGTCACGCGCAGGCCGCCGCGGAACTCCGACTCGATGCCGAGCCGGTCGAGCATCGCGTTGATCTGCGGGCCGCCGCCGTGCACGACGACCGGCCGCAGGCCGACCTGGTGCAGGAAGACCATGTCCTGCGCGAACGCACGCTTGAGGTCCTCGTCGATCATCGCGTTGCCGCCGTACTTCACGACGACGAGCGCGCCGTTGAACTTCTGCAGCCACGGCAGGGCCTCGATGAGGACCTCGGCCTTCTGGTCGGCGCGCAGGTCGGTGCGGGTGTCGAAGACGAAGTCGCCGGGGTGGCCGCTCATGTGGAGTACGCGCTGTTCTCGTGGACGTAGTCGTGCGTGAGGTCGTTGGTCCAGACGGTCGCGACCTCGGTGCCGGCGTGCAGGTCGATGAGGACGTGCACCTCCCGGGCGGCCGCGAGGTCGACGTCGGTCCGGGGGGCGTGCGCGCCGCCGGCGCGGCAGACCTGGACGCCGTTGATCGTCACGTCGAGGAGCTCGGGGTCGAACGCGGCGACGGACTCCGGGACGGTCCCGACCTGCGCGAGCACACGTCCCCAGTTGGGGTCGTTGCCGAACATCGCGGCCTTGAACAGGTTGGACCGCGTGACGGCCCGCGCGACGGCCACGGCGGCGTCCTCGGTCTCGGCGTTGGTGACGGTCACGGCGATGTCGTGCGTGGCGCCCTCGGCGTCGGCGACGAGCGCGCGGGCGAGCTGGCCGCAGACCGCGGTCAGCGCGGCGGTGAACCCGGCGGGGTCGGGGCGGGCCCCGCTCGCGCCGGACACGAGCAGCGTCACCGTGTCGGAGGTCGACATGCAGCCGTCGGAGTCGACCCGGTCGAACGTCTGCCGGGTGGCCTCGCGCAGCGCGGCCTCGGCGACGTCGATCTCGATCTCCGCGTCCGTCGTGAGGACGCACAGCATGGTCGCGAGGCCGGGCGCGAGCATGCCCGCACCCTTGGCCATGCCGCCGACGGTGAACGTGCCGAAGTCCCCCGGGATCGTCACGTGCGCGGTCTTGGCGACGGTGTCGGTCGTCATGATCGCGGTGGCCGCGGCGGGCCCGCCGTCGGCGGCGAGCTCGGCGGCCGCGACGTCGACGCCCGCGAGCAGCGTCTCGATGGGCAGCCGCTCGCCGATGAGGCCGGTCGAGCACACGACGACGTCGCCCGCGGAGACGGCCAGCGCGTCGGCGACCTTCTCCGCCGTGCGGTGCACGTCCTCGAACCCGGCGGGTCCGGTGCAGACGTTCGCACCGCCGGAGTTGAGCACGACCGCGGACACGACGCCGTCCGAGACGACCTGCCGCGACCACACGACGGGGGCGCCGACGACACGGTTGGTCGTGAACACCGCGGTGCCGACGCGGCTCGGGCCGTCGTTGACGACGAGCGCGAGGTCGGGGCGGCCCGACGCCTTGAGCCCGGCGGTGATGCCGGCGGCGCGGAAGCCCGCGGGGGCGGTGACGCCCGGGGAGGGCGTCTCGGGGGCGAGGTCGGCGAGCTGGCTCATCAGGGAGCGACTCCGTCCGTGGGGAGGCCGAGCGTCTCGGGGAGGCCGAGCGCGAGGTTGAGCGACTGCAGGGCGCCACCGGCGGTGCCCTTGACGAGGTTGTCGATCGCGGTGACGGTGACGACCCGTCCGGCGCGCGCGTCGACCGCGACCTGCACGAGCGCGGTGTTCGCCCCCAGGGTCGCAGCCGTCGTGGGCCACTGCCCCTCGGGGAGCAGGTGGACGAAGGGCTCGTCCGCGTAGGCGGCCTCCCACGCGGCGCGCACGGCGGCGGGGTCGGTGCCCTCGACGAGCCGCGCGGTCGCCGTGGCGAGGATGCCTCGCGACATCGGGACGAGCGTCGGCGTGAAGGAGATCGTCACGTCGGGTGCGCCCGCGGACCGCAGGTTCTGCGCGATCTCCGGGATGTGCCGGTGGGTGCCGCCGACGGCGTAGGGCTGCGCGGAGCCGAGCGCCTCGCTCGCGAGCAGGTGGGTCTTGAGGGTGCGTCCGGCGCCCGAGTAGCCGTTGGCGAGGACTGCGACGACGTCGAGCGGCTCGACGACGCCCGCGGAGATCCCCGGCTGGAGGCCGAGGGTGACGGCGGTGACGTTGCAGCCGGGCACGGCGATGCGGCGCGCGGCGGCGAGCTCGGCACGTTGTGCGGCGGCGGTGGTCTCCCCCGCGTGCAGCAGCTCGGGCAGGCCGTACGGCCACGTCCCGGCGTGGGCGCTGCCGTAGTAGGCCTCCCAGGCACCGGCGTCGACGAGCCGGTGGTCCGCACCGAGGTCGACGACGACCGCGCCGTCGCCCCGCTCGGCCAGCTCGGCGGCGACTGCGCCGCTCGCGCCGTGCGGCAGCGCGAGCACGACGACGTCGTGGCCCGCGAGCGCCTCGACACCGGTGGGCTGCAGGACGCGGTCGGCGAGGGTGCGCAGGTGCGGGTGCAGGCCGCCGAGGGTCGAGCCGGCGTTGGAGTGGGCGGTGAGGGCGCCGATGCGGGCCTCGGGGTGGCCGAGCAGCACCCGGAGCATCTCGCCCCCGGCGTACCCGCTGGCCCCGGCGACCGCCACGCTGAACGTCATGTGCATGAACATACACGGCCATGCACGAAGATACGCACGCCTTTCGGGATGACGCGCAGGGCGGGCAGCGTTGCGGACAACCGTGCGCGCCATCGTTGCCACCGCCCCCGGCGGTCCCGACGTCCTCGACGTCCGTGAGCTGCCAGACCCCGAGCCCGGCCCCGGCCAGGTGCTCGTGCGCGTCGCCGCCGCGGGCGTGGACTTCATCGACACCTACCGCCGCAGCGGCCTCTACACCGTCCCCTTCCCGCACGTCGTCGGGTCCGAGGGCTCGGGCGAGGTCGTCGCAGTCGGGGCGGACGTCACCGAGGTCGCCGTGGGCGACCGGGTCGCGTGGGCGTCGTCGCCCGGCGCGTACGCCGAGCTCGCGCTCGTCGCCGCGCGCGACGTGCTCGTCGTGCCCGACGGCGTCGACGACCGCACCGCCGCCGCCCTCCCCCTGCAGGGGCTCACCGCGCACTACCTCGTCACCTCGACCTTCCCCGTCGCCGCCGGGCACGACGTCCTCGTGCACGCCGCCGCCGGCGGGGTCGGGCTGCTCCTCACGCAGCTCGCCGCGCAGCGCGGGGCACGCGTCGTCGCGACCGTGGGCAGCGCCGAGAAGGAGCGGCTCGCCCGCGCCGCCGGGGCCGCCGACGTCGTCCGCTACCGCGAGCTCGACGACCTCACCGCCGAGCTCCCCGCGCTCGTGCGCGACCTCACCGACGGCCGCGGCGTGCACGCCGTGTACGACTCCGTCGGCAAGGACACCTTCGACGCGTCGCTCGCCTCCCTCGCGCGGCGCGGCACGCTCGTGCTCTTCGGCGCCTCCTCCGGCCCCGTCCCGCCGGTCGACCCGCAGCGGCTCAACGCCGGCGGCTCGCTCTTCCTCACCCGCCCGACGCTCGGCGACCACACGGCGACGCGCGACGAGCTCACCTGGCGCGCCGGCGAGCTGTTCGACGCCGTCCGCGCCGGCACGCTCGACGTGCGCGTCGGCGCCACGTTCCCCCTGGCCGACGCGGCCGACGCCCACCGCGCGCTCGAGTCGCGCTCCACGACCGGAAAGGTCCTGCTCCTCCCGTGACCACCACCCCCGCCGACCGCACGCTCACCCCCCTCGACGTGACGGCCGGCACCCGGCCGCGCACGCTGCACGTCGAGGTCTGGTCCGACATCGCCTGCCCGTGGTGCTTCATCGGCAAGCGCCGGTTCGCGACCGCGCTCGCCGCGTTCCCGCACCGCGAGCACGTCCGCGTGACGTGGCGGTCCTACGAGCTCTCCCCCGACACCCCGACCGGTCCCGGGCGTCCGGAGGTCGACGCGCTCGTCGAGCACAAGGGGCTGCCCGCCGACCGCGTGCGGCAGATGTTCGCGCAGGTCACCGCCGTGGCCGCGGGTGAGGGCCTCGCGTACGACTTCGACCGGGCGCTCGCGTTCAACACGTTCGACGCGCACCGGCTCGTGCACGTCGCCGCGGAGACGGGGGGCGCGCCGCTCGCCGACGCGCTCGTCGAGACGCTGTTCTCCGCGCACTTCGAGCACGGCCGCGACCTCGGCGACCCCGAGACGCTCGTCGCCCTCGCCGCCGACGCGGGCTTCGGCGCCGCGGGGCTGGACGACGACGCCGTGCGGGCCGTGCTCGCGGGCGACCGGGCCGCCGACGCCGTCCGGGCCGACGAGGCGCAGGCACGGCTGCTCGGCGTCACCGGCGTGCCGTTCTTCGTCGTCGACCGCCGCATCGCGGTGTCCGGCGCGCAGCCGGCGGAGGTCTTCGCGCAGCTCCTCGAGGCCGGGTGGCGCGAGGCCAACCCGCTCACCGTGCTGCCGGGCGCGACCGACGCGCAGGGGTGCGCGGACGACGCCTGCGCCCTGTAGCGCACCGCCACCCCCTCACGCGACCGGCGCCCCGATCCGGCACGCGGGCGACGACGTCGGGCCTAGGGTCGCCACCATGACCACTACGCCCGACGACGTGCGCCCCGCCCCCCGGACCGAGCCCCTCGGCGTCACCGTCCCGTCCGCCGTGCCGACGCACTGGTACAACCTCGCGGCCGACCTCCCCGAGCCGTGCCCGCCCGCACTGCACCCCGGCACGCGGGAGCCGCTCACGCCCGACGACCTCGCGCCGCTGTTCCCCCTCGCCCTCATCGGGCAGGAGGTGAGCACCGAACGCTGGGTCGAGATCCCGCAGACCGTGCGCGAGATCTACGCGCTGTGGCGGCCGTCGCCGCTCGTGCGGGCCGTCCGGCTCGAGCGGGCGCTCGGCACACCGGCGCGGATCTACTACAAGTACGAGGGCGTCAGCCCGGTCGGGTCGCACAAGCCGAACACGGCCGTCGCGCAGGCGTACTACAACGCGGTCGAGGGCATCACCAAGCTCACCACCGAGACGGGCGCCGGCCAGTGGGGCGCGTCGCTGTCGATGGCGTGCGCGCTGCTCGGCCTGCAGTGCGAGGTGTGGCAGGTCCGCGCGTCGTTCGACGCCAAGCCCTACCGGCGGATGCAGATGGAGACGTACGGCGGCGTGTGCCACCCGTCGCCGTCCGACCTCACCGCCGCCGGACGGGCGATGCTCGAGGCCGACCCCGACACGACCGGCTCGCTCGGCATGGCGATCAGCGAGGCCGTCGAGGCCGCCGCGACCGACCCGCAGGCGCACTACGCGCTCGGCAGCGTCCTCAACCACGTGCTGCTGCACCAGTCGGTCATCGGGCAGGAGGCCCTCGCGCAGCTCGACGAGATCGGCGAGAGCGCCGACGTCGTCTTCGGGTGCGCGGGCGGCGGGTCGAACCTCGGCGGGCTCGCCTTCCCGTTCCTCGGTCGCAACCTGCGCGACGGCACGACGACCCGCGTCGTCGCGTGCGAGCCCGCGGCGTGCCCGTCGATGACACAGGGCGAGTACCGGTACGACTTCGGCGACGTCGCCGGCCTCACGCCTCTGCTCAAGATGCACACGCTCGGCAAGGACTTCGTGCCGCCGCCCATCCACGCGGGCGGGCTGCGCTACCACGGCATGGCGCCGATGGTGTCGCACGCCTACGAGCTCGGGCTCATGGAGGCGATCGCCGTCGACCAGGACGCCGCCTTCGCCGCCGGGGTGGAGTTCGCGCGCGCCGAGGGGATCATCCCCGCACCCGAGTCGACGCACGCCGTCGCCGGGGCCCTCGCGCACGCGCGTGCCGCGACCGGCCCGGAGACGATCGTCATAGGGCTGTCCGGCAACGGGATCCTCGACCTGCCCGCGTACCACCAGTACGTCTGACGCAGCGGGAGCGCCTCCCGGAGCACCCCGGTCGGGGCTCGGTCCACAGGGTCCCGACCGGGACGCTCACGCGTCCGTGGGGCGGGTGCCGGCGACGAGCAGGTGCGAGCTCGCACCCAGCAGCGACGGCTCACGCTCGACCCGGCGCAGTGCCGTGAGCACGCGGTCGCGGGTCGCAGGGTCGTCCAGCAGCGCGTCGACGTCCGCGGCGAACCCGCCGAGCCCCTCGACGGCGACCGGGCCGTCCGGCACGAGTCCCGCGTCCCGGACCTCCGCGACGACGTCCTCCGGCCGGTGGAAGTACGCCGTCGCGAACCAGCCCGGGACGCCGTCGTCGTTGCGGTGCTCGCCCGTCGCGACGTCCCTCTCGACCACTGCCGCGAAGCGCTCGTCCGCCAGCAGGCCGCCGGCGACGCCGTCCGCGGTCGACGCGAACCTGCTGATGACCGCGGCGACGACCAGGCCCCCGGGGCGCAGCACGCGGCGGGCCTCCGCCAGCGCCTGTACCCGGTCGACGCGCGACGACAGGTGGTACAGCGGACCGAGCAGCAGGACGGCGTCCGCGCACGCGTCGTCGAACGGGAGCGCACGCGCGTCGCCGGTGCGGACCGACGCGAGCGGACGCGCCGCCGTCGCCGACGCCTCACGCGCCTGCTCGACGTGCAGCGGGACGGGGTCGAGCAGGTGCACGTCGTACCCCGCCGCGGCGAGCGGGAGCGCGTACCGGCCCGCCGCTCCCCCGACGTCGAGCACGACCGCCGGCGCGGGCGGGAGCCAGCGGTCGAGGAGCTCGGTGGTGCGCAACGCCTCCAGGCGGCCGGCGCCCCGGTCCAGGCGGCTGCGCTCGCGGCCGATCGCGTAGTACCGCTGCACGTCCGACGGGATCTCCATCGGCACACCCTTCCCGACGGCGGCCCGCGCGGTCGACCGCATTCCGCGGCACGCGGTCAGCGCGCGCCGACCGGCACGCGAGCACCCGGCAGCGACGGGGCCGCCGCGTCGAGCGGCACCTGTCCGAAGAACGCGACCTCGTGCCGGCACGACGTCGCGAACGCCGCGACCATCCGTGCCCGTGTCGACGGGTCGACGTACCGTGCCGCGTCGTCGGCCAGGCGGCCTGCCAGCGCCGCGTGGTCGGTGAACGGTGCCGTGCCGTACGTCGCGACCCAGTCGCGGTACGGGTGCCCCTCGACGTCCGCCGCAAGGGCCAGCAGCGCCACCCCGACCTGCGCGTACACCTGGTAGCAGGGCAGCACGGCGGCGACGACCTCCGCGTACGACCCGTGCGCCGCGACCGCGGCGAGGTGGTCGACGTACGCGCGCGTCACGGGCGACGCCGGACCCGTCGGACGCACGTGCGCCCGGGCGAGGTACGACTCGTGCAGGCTCCGCTCGACCGCGAGGCACGCGTGCGCGCCACGCGCGAAGAACTCCTGCGCCACACCCCCCGGGGCGAGCTGCGCGGCCCGCGCCAGCACGCGCGAGTACTCCACGAGGTACAGCGCGTCCTGGTGCAGCTGGGTCGCGAACGCGTCGGACGGCAGCGACCCGTCGGCGAGCCGCCGCACGAACGGCACCGCGAGCGAGTCGCGGGTCGCGTCCGCGAGCGCGCCCGCGACCTCGTCGCTGAACGCCCGCGCGCCGAGCCCGGGGGCATGGTGGAAGTGGTCGACAGGCCCGTGCCCGCCGCCGACGCGCAGCGCGGCACCCGCGGCGATCGCCCCGGCGAGCCACGCCTTCGCCTCACGGGCTGCGCTCGCCCAGTCGGGACGCGCCGGGCGCAGCGCGGCGAGGGCCGCCGACAGCGAGCAGCCCGTGCCGTGCGTGCTGGTCGTCGCGACGCGTTCTCCGGGCAGGTCGATGACGGACGTCGCGTCGACGAGCGCGTCGGGGCTCCCCACGGCGGTCGGGCCGGACCCGGTGGCATGCAGGTGCCCGCCCTTGACCAGCACCGTCACACCCGTGCGGCGCGCGAGCCGTCCGGCCTGCGCGACCGCGTCCGGCCACGTCGTCGCGACCGGCTCGTCCGCGAGCACCGCGAGCTCGGGCAGGTTCGGCGTCACCACCTCGCACAGCGCGACCAGCGCGCGGACGGCCGCCACGGCGTCGTCGTCCAGCAGCCGGTCCCCGCTCGTCGCGACCATGACGGGGTCGAGCACGACGAACGGCGGACGGTGCGCAGTCAGCCACGCGCCGACGGCCGCCGCGACCTCGGCCGTGGCGAGCATGCCGATCTTCACCGCGTCGACCGTGACGTCGTCCGAGACCGCGTCGAGCTGGGCCCGCAGGAACGCGACGTCCGGCACGAGGGTCGACCGGACGCCGCAGGTGTTCTGCGCGACGAGGGCCGTGACGACCGCCATCCCGTAGGCGCCGTGCGCCGCGAAGGACTTGAGGTCGGCCTGCACGCCGGCCCCGCCCGTCGGGTCCGTGCCGGCGATCGACAGCACCCGGGGGCGGGACGGGCGCGCGACCGCGCCGTCGACGCTCACCGGGCCACCTCGACGGACCGGCCGTCGGCCGTCCCCGCCGCGGCGACCACGGACGGCGTGCCGTCGGCCGCCGGGGCGCCCGACGAGCGTCCCGCCGGACCCCCCAGCGCGGCTCCCGCCGCGCCTTCCACCGGGTCGACCGCTGCGCCACCCCCCGCACCGGCCGCGTCGGCCCACGCCGCGACCAGCCGTGCCGCGGCCGACGCCGGGTCCGCCGCCGCGCACACGGCCGAGACGACCGCGATGCCGTGCGCCCCCGTCGCACGGACCGCGGCCGCGTCGCCCACGCCGAGCCCGCCGATCGCGACGACCGGCAGCCGGGTGGCCGCCACCGCGGCCCGCAGGCCCGCGAGGCCGAGGGGCGGCCCGGCGTCGGGCTTGGTCGAGGTGCCCCGCACGGGGCCGCTGCCGACGTAGTCGACGAGCGACGCGTCGACGAGCGCGAGGTGCTCCGCGGACGCCGCCGAGACGCCGACCACCGCGTCCGCGCCGAGCACGCGCCGCACGTCCGCGACGTGCAGGTCGGACTGCCCGACGTGCACCCCGTGCACACGCGCGCCGCGGGCGCGGGCCGCGAGCACGACGTCGACCCGGTCGTCGACGAGCACGACGGCGTCCGTGCCGTCGACCGCCCGGCAGACGTCGACCGTGAGGGCGACCAGGTCGCGCACGGGCGCGTGCTTGGCGCGGACCTGCAGGACACGGACACCCGCCCCGACGGCGGCGACGGCCACGTCGGCCGGGCGCCGAGCGGCGGCGGCGCAGGCGTCGGCGTCGAGCACGAGGTAGGCGCCGCCGGGCAGCCGGGCCGCGCCGCCCACCCCGGGGGCGCGGACCGGAGCCGCGCTCACGCGGGCACCCCCACGACGTCGACCGTCGCCGCCGCGAGGACGCGCGCGGCGAGGTCGTCGGCCGTGACCGCGTGCAGGTGGTCGACGAGCGCGACCTGGAACGACGCGGGCCCGGCCGCGTGCTCGGCGGCACGCTCCGCCGCCAGGCCCAGGAGCGTCGAGGCTCCGACCGCGGCGACGAGCGGCTCGGCGACCGCGCTGAACGCCGCGACGACCCCGCCCAGCGCGCACCCGGCGCCCGTGACGAGCGTGAGGAAGCGGTGCCCGACCGCGAGGCGCACCTCGTGCGTCCCGTCCGTGACGAGGTCCACGGGCCCTGACACCGCGACGACCGTCCCGTACCGTGCCGCGAGTCCGGCCGCTGCGGCGCGCGCCGCGTCGACCCCGTCGCGCGCGTCGACCCCGCGGCCGGCCGACGCCGCCCCGGCGAGTGCCCGCACCTCGCTCGCGTTGCCGCGCACGACCGCGGGACGCTCCGTCAGGAGGCGCGCGGCAAGCCGCGTCCGCACCGACAGGACGCCCACGGCGACGGGGTCGAGGACCCACGGCGTGCGGGCACCGACGGCCACCGCGACGGTCGGCTCGACGCACGCGCGCTGGTCCGGACCGGGCGTGCCGAGGTTGACGAGCAGGGCGCCGGCCACGCCGGCCAGCTCCTCGGCCTCGCCGGGGACCGCCGCCATCGCGGGCGACGCCCCGACCGCGAGCAGCGCGTTGGCGACGAGGTTCGTCGTGACCTCGTTGGTCAGGCACTGCACGAGCGGCGTGCTCGCGCGCAGCTGGAGGAGCGCCTCCCCGGCGGCGTCCGCCAGGGCGAGCGTCCCGCTCGTCTCCGGGTCGCGCGGGAGCGCGGGCGGTGCCGTCGTGGGGTCGGGCGGGAGGACGGGTGCAGACGTCATCGACGTGACATCCCTTCGCTAGTACGAACTAGATCAGGTTCGACGGGTGTGATCTCAGCCCCTCGCCCGGTGGGCGGTGCGGGGCACCCCGTGTCAGTGGTCGTCAGGCTAGCGGGCGCGCCGACGGCCCGTCGGCCCACCGCTCATCAGGTGGACCGGACGGGCCGGGATGTCAGTGGCTCGTGCGCGGGCTCGGCGTCACGAGCGAGGACCACCAGGCCGACGCCGGGCGCTGGTGCCCCGCCCGGTGGTCGGACCACTGCAGGTCCTCGTCCGGGTCGACCCACCCCGCGACGGCCGGCACGGCCAGCAGCGGCGGTGCGTCGACGGCGCCCGGCGTGTGTCGGCGGGGGCGCGGTGCGGGGACGTCGGTGGCGCGCCACGGGGTCGGCCCCGAGGTGGCCCGTGGCAGGAAGCGTCGGTCGGTGCGCGACTGATCGGCCATGGGTCCAGAGTCGCGCGCCAGGCGAACCCGGCACATAGGACGAAAGGTCCAGATCTCCGATCTCACCCGCGCTCCATGTGCGGGCTCGCGCACGACGGGACGGCCCGCCCGGCCACCGTGCGGTGGTCGGGCGGGCCGTCTGGTGCGCGCTCGGCGCGTCGGTCAGCGTGTGACGCGGACCGTGACCGGGCTGCTGGTGCTCGTCGCGACGTTCGGGTCGCTCGGCACGAAGGTCGCCGTGTAGGTGTGCGTCCCGACGGCCGCGTCGCGCGGCACGGTGCCGATCGCGACGCCGAGCACGACGGCGTGGCTGCTCACCACGGTGGCGCCCTCCCGGATCTCGACCTTCCCGGACGGGATCCGCAGGTTGTCCTGCACGACTCCCGCGACGAGGAACGTCGGCAGGATCGAGCCCTGCTTCTGCGTGCTGCGCGACGCGACGAGGCCGGTGCGCGTGCCGACCTGCTCGACGGTCACCGTGACGGGGTCGGACTGCGACCCGGCGACCTGGTCGTTCCCGACGAAGACGGCGACGACCTGGTACGTCCCGGCGGGTGTGCTCGCCGGCAGCGTGAGCCGGGCCTTGCCGTTCTTCGCGAGCGTCGCCGAGCCGAGGACGGTGTCCCCGCTGACGAACTCGACCGTCCCGCTCACCGGGGCGTCGGACGTGACCGTCGCGGTGAGCTTGACCTTCGCCTTGCCGAAGACCTGGCTGTCGGGCTGCGCGACGAGCGTCGTGGTCGACGACGGCACGCCCTGCTCGACGGTCAGCGGCAGCGTCACGGTGGTCCCGCTGGGTGCGGCGACGAGCGTGAGGACGCGCTCGCCGGGCTCCGTGCCCGCAGGCACGGTGACCGCGACGCTCGCGGCCCCGCCCGTCACGGTCGCCGTGCCGATCGACTGGCCGTCGAGCCGCACGTCGAGCGTGGTGTTGAGCGGCGAGCCGAGGCTCGTGAGGTCGAGCCCGGTGACGTCGAACGCCAGGTCGGCGCCCGCCTCCACCGTCGTCGGCACGTCCTCCAGGCCCACGGCCTGCCGCGCGAAGTCCGGCGACAGGTTCGGGTGCGCCTGGAGGTACGCGATCCAGGCGTCCCGGTCGATGAGACCGGAGTCGGCCGTGTCCGCGCCGTCGGTGAACACCCGGAAGTTGTCGCCGCCCTGCGCGAGGAACGAGAACGTGCCGATGCGGTACTCGGCGTCCGGGTCGAGCGGCTCGCCGTTCACGGTGACCGACGTGATGTGCGACCCGAGGGCCGCGGCGGGGTCGAACGTGTAGGTGACGTTCGACGACAGGCCGAGCTGCAGGTACGGGCGGCTCGGGATCGTGCCGTCGGCGTTGGTCTGCCACTGCTGCTCGAGCATCGTCTTGACCTGGTCGCCCGTGAGGGTCGTGGTCCAGAGGTTGTTGACGAACGGCAGGACCGCGTTGGCCTCGGCGTAGGTGATGACGCCGTCGGGCGCGTAGAGCAGCTCGTTGCGCATGCCGCCGGGGTTGACGACGCCGATGTCGGCACCGCCGCGCTCCGGGGAGGCCAGCGTGTCGAGCAGCGAGTTCGCCACCAGACCGCCGAGCGTCGACTCCTTGGACCGGTCGTCCCGGCCGGTGGTGGGCAGCGGGCCCGAGCCGACGTAGACGCCGTTGACGTAGGAGCCGCCCGAGAACGCGGTCGTGATGTCCGCGGTCACCGAGCCGACCGCCTGGTTGCCGACCTCCGCCGCGAAGGCGAGCGCCTTGACGACGATGTCGTTGACCTCGGCGACGCGCGGGAACGTGCTGATCAGCGTCGCGTCGGCGTCCGTCGTGCGCGGCACGTTGGTCTGCGTGTGCGCCGTGACGTCGTCGGTCTCCGGGTCGTACGTCAGCACGACCTTGCCGATGAACTCGCCGTACGAGCCGGTCTGAACGATCGGCCGGGTGCGGTCCTCGTCACCGGGGACCGGTCCCTCCCACGCGTACTGCTTGTGCGTGTGGCCCGTGAAGATCGCGTCGACCGCGGCCGACGTGTCCTCGACGATCGCCGCGAACGCACCGCCCGCCGCGACCTCCTCCTCGAGCGTGGCGCCGTCGGGCGTGCCCGCGCCGGCCCCCTCGTGGTACTCGGCGACGATGACGTCGGCCTCGCCGTTCGACGCGTCGCCGTCGGTGAGCTGCGCCGCGACGCGGTTGACCGCCTCGACCGGGTCGCCGAAGTCGAGCATCGCGATGCCGGCCGGGGTGACGAGCGTCGGGGTCTCCTCGGTGACGGCGCCGATGACGCCGACCGTCACGCCGCCCAGCTCGAGCAGCGCGTACTCCGGGAGCGCCGGCGTCGTCGTGCCCTTCTCGTAGACGTTCGCACCGAGGTAGGTGAAGTCGGACGCGGGCACGACGCGGTCCGTGAGGTCGCTGAACCCGGCGTCGAACTCGTGGTTGCCGACCGTCGACGCGCGCATCTCGAGCGCGTTGAGCACGTCGATCGTGGGCTGGTCCTGCTGGACCGCCGACGCGAACAGCGACGCGCCGATGTTGTCGCCCGCCGACAGGAACGCGACCGGGCCCGGGGCCGCCGCACGCTCCTTCTCGACCGTCCCCGCGAACTTCACGGTGTTGGCGTCGATGCGCCCGTGGAAGTCGTTGATGTTGAGGAAGGTCAGGTCGACGGGACCCGTGTTGGTGTCACCGGCGGACAGCCCGACGACGACCGGGTCGTGGTCGGACGAGCGGTACACGTCGTCGGCGTAGAAGAGCGTGCCGTGGTAGTTGTACCGGCTGTACTCCAGCGCGATGGACTCCTCGGCGTTGATCTCCCACACGTCCGCGCCGGTCGCCCGGGCGAGTGCCGCCTCGTTGAGCAGCACGTGGTCGAGCGACCCCGACAGCCCGGAGAACGTGTACGACCACTGGCCCGGCGCGAGCTGGTCGACGGCGTCGACGTAGCCGGCGTCGTACAGCACCTGCAGCGGGTCCTCGTGCGTGTAGGCGTTGAAGTCGCCGACGAGCGCGACGGCCTCGGTGTCGCCCTGGATCGTCGGCACCCAGTCCCGCAGCGCCGTGGCCTGACGGACGCGCGACTCGTTCGACGCGCCCTGCCCGTCGCCCGCGTCCACGTCGCCCGGCCACGGACCGGCCGAGCCCTTCGACTTCAGGTGGTTGACGACGACGAGCACGGGCTCGCCGCCGTCGGTCGAGGTGAACGCCTGCGCGATGGGCTCACGGGCGTTCGCGAACGCCTGCCCGTCGGCGCTCTGGTCGCCGAGCGCGCGGGCGTCGCCGGTGCGCTCCACGGCCGCGGTGCGGTAGATCAGCGCGTTGGTGATCGTGTCCTGCAGCGAGGTCGCGGGCAGGTCGGCCGACGAGGGCACGAACGCCCAGGTCCCCGCGCCCGCCTCCGCGTTGAGAGCGGCGACGAGCGTGCCGAGCGCCTCGTCGGCGACGCCGTCCACGACCGCCGAGTTCTCGATCTCGAGCAGGCCCACGACGTCCGCGTCGAGCGCGTTGATGGCGGAGACGATCTTGTCCTGCTGCCGCTCCAGGTCCGCCGGGTCCCACGCGCCGCGCTGGTTGCAGCCGGTGTCGACCGTGACGGGGTCGCCGGTGCGGTCGCGGAACGGGACGCAGGTCGCACCCTGGGCGCCGAGCGTCGTGAAGTAGTTGAGCACGTTGAACGACGCGACCTGCACGTCGCCGCCGACGTCCTGCGGGGACGCCGTGCGGTCGTTCTCGAACGTCGCAGGCGCGGTGCCGCCGGCCACGTACTGGCTGGTCGGGTTGAGCTTCCACGCGTTGTTCCGGTAGTCGACGACGACCGGCGCGGTGAACGTCGCCGCGGCGCCGACCCGCACGGGGTTCGTCAGCGACACGTACGGCGGGGTCTGCGACTGGTTCGCCGCCGACAGGAAGTTGGTCGTCGCGCCGTCGTCGAGCACGACGCCGCGGGCCGCGTTGTCGGTCACCGCGGCGGCGGCCTCGGGCGAGCCCGGGCGACCGACCTCGGTCGGCTGGATCAGGGGCGTCGTCCCGGCCGCGAGGCCGACCTCGCCGTACTGGTTGGTCGAGAACGTGTTCGCGACGGTGAACTCACCGGTCGGCTGGAACAGCATCGACTCGATCGCCTCGCGGCCCTCGGCCGTGGTCGGCCAGCCGCCCGTGACGGGCGTGACGGTGCCGGGCGTGGCGAGCTCCTCGAGCCCGCCCGCCGTGACCGTGATCTCGGTGAGCCCGTTGAACTCGCTGACGGCACCCGTGACCTGGACGTGGTCGCCGATCGCGACGGACCCGACGGTCGCCGACGAGAAGACGAAGACCGCGTCCGACGCGGTGCGCGCCGGGTCGAGCGGGCCGCCCGTGCCGGCCGTCTGGATCACGTACCCGTTGAAGCCGCCCGTCGGGTAGGCCGCGGTGACGACGCCGGTCGTCGTGACGGTCGTGCCCTGCAGCGGCGAGGCCGCGCCCGTGCCCTGGATCTCGGCGATCGTGTACTCGCCGTCGCCCGGGTCGGTGCCGCCCTCGGACTTCTGCGGCGTCGGCGCGCCCGCGGTGAAGTCGGCCGCGTTGTCCGCGGTGTTCGCGTGCGTCGCGCTGCGCGACACCGAGGTCGTGTTCGACGGGGCGGGCGCGGCGCCCGTGCCGGCGAAGTCGCTGGCCGTCGTCCCGTAGCCGACGAAGTCGACGACCGCGGCCTGGTCGGAGCAGTCCGCGCCGCACCCGGCGAGCGCGGTCGACGTGCTGGTCAGCGCGACCTTCCCGGCGGCGCCGCCCATGAGGATCGCGCCGTCGACGTCGACCTCGAACGCGGCGCCGTTCGCGCCGGAGCCCTGCCCGACCAGCAGGTACCCGCCCGCCGCGACCGTCGTCCCGGGGGCGAGGACCGTGGTCTGCCACGACGTCCCGGCGGCGGAGGCGTACTGCACGGCCCACCCGCCGACGGCGACGTCGGCGGCGCCCGGGTTGTAGAGCTCGACGAAGTCCCGGTTGAACGGGGCGCCGGAGTTGCCGCCGCCCCCGTACACCTCGTTGATGATGACGGCGGCCCCGGGGGACGGCGCCGCTGCCGCCTGGGTCGCCGCGGCCAGTGACCCGGCCGCTGCCAGCACGAGGGCCGCGAGGCCCCCGGTCGTCGATCTCACTCCACCGTGCACGGCGGGCTCTCCTTCGTCGGGGACGCACAACTGCGGTCCGCCTGGTGGGCGGACCGACCTCACTCTCACGGTTCGTCCGTTTCGCGGCAACTACCCGTCGGTAACCTTTTGGTGAACTCGTCCCACGACCGGCGGCTCGGCCACCGGGCGCGACCGTGGCGCCCGCGCGCGAGCTGGAGCCGGACGCACGACGGCCCCACGACCGCGGGGTCGTGGGGCCGTCGTCGCGCAGGCCTGCGCCGCTCGTCAGGCGCGGAGCGTCGCCCCGAACCGGCGCTGCGCCTCGGCGACGACCGCCTCGCGCACGCCCGCCGTCTCCTGCGCGGTGAGCGTGCGGTCCGCCGCCCGCAGGCGCAGCGAGAACGCGAGCGACTTCGTGCCCGCGGGGATCTGGTCCCCCACGTACACGTCGAACAGCCGCACGTCCTCGACGACGTCACCGGCCGGGCCGGCGGCCGCACCGACGCGCACGGCGTCCAGGACGTCGGCCGCGGGGACCTGGCTCGGGACGACGAGCGCGACGTCCTCCTTCGCGACGGGGAACGCCGAGACCGGCAGCGCCTGGAGGGGCTCGCCGGACGCGGCCGCGAGCAGCACGTCGAGGTCCAGCTCGAACGCCGCCGCCCGGGCCGGCAGCCCGAGCGTCGCGACGACGTTCGGGTGCAGCTCGCCCGCGTGCCCGACGAGGGTGCCGTCCGAGAGCGTCAGACGCGCGCAGCGGCCCGGGTGCCACGGCAGGTGCTCCGCGTCGGCGGTGCCGACCAGGTCGACGCCCACGACGTCGGCGACCCGACGGGCGGCCGCGAGGGCGTCGGTGTGGTCGGCGCGCCGACCGGGCCCCCACCACCCCGCCGCCTCGACGGCACCGGCCAGCACGCCCGCGACACGACGCGGCTGGGCGGGCACGGCCGCGTCGAGCGCCGCGAGGTCCGCGTCGCTCGGCCGGACCCCGCCGGGCAGCCGGGGTGCCGCGGGGGCGTCGGCCGCGGGTCGCGTGACCAGGCCGATCTCGAAGACCGCGAGGTCGCTCTGGCCGCGGCTCACGTTGCGCCGCGCCGTGTCGAGCAACGTGACCAGCAGGTTCGTCCGCAGCGACGCGTGCGACTCGGTGAGCGGGTTGACGAGGCGGACCGTGCGCCGCCGCTCGTCGTCCGCGGGCAGCCCGAGCGCGTCGAGCTGCTCGGTCGCCACGAACGGGTAGCTGAGCACCTCGACGAAGCCCGCCTCGGCGAGCGACCGCGCGACCGACCGGCGCGTGCGCTGGCCGTGCGTGAGGCCGCGCCCGGCCGGGGCGACCGGCAAGGTCGACGGGATGGCGTCGTAGCCGCGCAGGCGCGCGACCTCCTCCACCAGGTCCACGGGGACCACGAGGTCCGGCCGCCACGACGGCACGCGCACCTCGACGGTCCCGTCGCGCTCGTCGCCGACCTCGCAGCCGATCGCGTCGAGCGTCTCGCGCACCTCGTCGGCCGTGTACGGCACGCCGACGAGCCGGCCCGGCAGGTCGAGCGGCAGCACGAGCGTCGGCGGCGCGGTCGTGCGGTCGACGTCGGTGAGGACCGCGTCGACGACCCCGCCGCCGTGCTCCACGAGGAGCTCGACGACCTTCGCGACCGCGACGCGCGGCAGGCGCGGGTCGACCCCACGCTCGAACCGCTTGGCGGCCTCGCTCGAGAGCCGGTGCCGGCGCGCGGCGCGCGCGATCGTGACCGGGTCGAAGTGCGCGGCCTCGATCAGCAGGTCCGTCGTGCTCTCGCCGACCTCGCTGTCGCCCCCGCCCATGACACCGGCGAGCCCCAGCACGCGCGCCGCGCGGGCGCCGTCGGGGCTGTCCGTGATGAGCAGGTCCTCGGGGTCGAGCACCCGGTCGACGCCGTCGAGCGTGACGAGGCGCTCCCCCGCCCGCGCGCGCCGCACCACGACGGGCGCGGTGACCTTCGCGAGGTCGTACGCGTGGGTCGGCTGGCCGAGGTCGAGCATGACGTAGTTCGTCACGTCGACCGCGAGCCCGATCGGCCGCATGCCCGCCTGCGTGAGCCGGCGCTGCATCCACTGCGGCGACGGGTCCTGCGCCCGCACGCCGCGCACGACCTGCGCGACGAACCGGTCCGCGCCGGGCACGCCGTAGATCGGCGCGGCGTCGTCGATCTCGACCTCGACGCCGCCCGTCGCGGGCGCCTCCTGCTCCGGCGTCGGCAGTGCGTGGTCCGTGAACCGGGCACCCGTCGAGAGCGCGTACTCCCGCGCGACGCCACGCATCGAGAAGCAGTACCCGCGGTCGGGCGTCACGTTGATCTCGAGCACCTCGTCGCCGAGCCCGAGCAGCGCACGGGCGTCCGTGCCGACCGGCACGTCGATGCCGAGCGTCGACAGCACGATGATGCCGTCGTGGTCGTCGCCCAGGCCCAGCTCGCGGGCCGAGCAGATCATGCCGTCCGACACGTGCCCGTACGTCTTGCGCGACGCGATCGCGAACGGGCCGGGCAGGACCGCACCCGGCAGCGCGACGACGACACGGTCGCCGACCTCGAAGTTGTGCGCGCCGCACACGATGCCGCGCGGCGCGCCGCCGGGCTCGTTGTGCTCCGGCCCCACGTCGACGCGGCACCAGTTGATGGTCTTGCCGTTCTTCTGCGGCTCGGGCGTGCGCTCGACGACCTCGCCGACGACCAGCGGGCCCGACACGGCGGCCGGGTGGACGGCCTCCTCCTCGAGCCCGACGCGCACGAGGTCCGCGGCGAGCTGCTCGGCGGTCAGGCCGGCGGGGACGTCGACGTGGTCGGCGAGCCACGTCAGGGGAACGCGGGGCATCAGATCTCCGTCCCGAACTGCGTGGAGAAGCGCACGTCGCCCTCCACCATGTCGTGCATGTCGGCGATGCCGTGGCGCAGCATCAGGGTCCGCTCGACGCCCATGCCGAAGGCGAAGCCGGAGTAGACGTCGGGGTCGACGCCGCACGCGCGCAGCACGTTCGGGTTGACCATGCCGCAGCCGCCCCACTCGATCCAGCCGGGCCCGCCCTTCTTCTGCGGGAACCACAGGTCCATCTCGGCCGACGGCTCGGTGAACGGGAAGAACGACGGGCGCAGGCGCGTGCGGGCGTCGGGACCGAAGATCGCCTGCGCGAAGTGGTCGAGCGTGCCCTTGAGGTGCGCCATCGTCAGGCCCTTGTCGACCGCGAGGCCCTCGACCTGGTGGAACACGGGCGTGTGCGTCGCGTCGAGCGCGTCCGTCCGGAACACCTTGCCGGGGCACGCGATGTACACCGGCAGGTCACGCTCGAGCAGCGTGCGGGCCTGGACCGGCGACGTGTGCGTGCGCAGCACGAGCCCGGACTCCGGCGGGTCGACGAAGAACGTGTCCTGCATCTGCCGCGCCGGGTGGTCGACGCCGAAGTTCAGCGCGTCGAAGTTGAACCACTCCGCCTCGAGCTCGGGGCCCTCGGCGATCTCCCAGCCCATGGCCACGAAGATGTCGGCGATGCGCTCCTGCAGCGTCTCCAGCGGGTGCCGCGCGCCGCGCGGGTACCGGCCGACCGGCAGCGTCACGTCGACGGTCTCCTCGACCAGGACACGCGCGTCACGCTCGGCCTCGAGCTGCGTCTGCCGCTCCGCGAGCGCCTGCTGCAGGCGACCGCGGGCCGCGCCCAGCAGCCGGCCCGCGACGCCCTTGTCGGCGGGCGCGAGCCCGCCGATCGCACGGTTCGCCAGGGCGGCCGGGCTCGTCTCCCCCAGGTGCGCGAGGCGGGCGGTCTTGAGCTCGTCGAGGTCGCCGGCGGCGGCGAACGCGGCGAGGGCGGCCTTGACGGCGACGTCGATGCCGGCCTCGTCGAGCGGGGACAGAGGTGTGTCGGTCATGCGGACCTTCCAGGGGAGTTCCGGAGCCCGCGTCCGCACCGCGGAGGACGGGCCCTGACCGGGCGCGCGACAGCGCACCGGCCAGCAGGGAAGTCTAGTGGCGCCCGTCCCGGGCCCTCGCGCCCGTCCGCTCGTCGGCGGTCAGGTCACGCGCGCGTCAGCGCAGCCCGTGGACGGGCCGCGGAAATCGGCGACCACCGGCCGCCCGTGCACGCGCTGACATGCGAGCCATGCTGCCACGCCGGCCGGACCGCCGACCAGCCGATACGTCAGCCGACACCCCACCCGAGGCTGCACACCTCGGTGGCACGGCCGTCCGCGACGACCTCGGCACGCCACCCCCACGTCGGCGGGAACGGGCCGAACGCGTCCCACGGCACCGTGCGCACGAGGCTCGCGGGCGCACCCTCGGCGTCCACGACGCCCCCGTCACGGACCGTGAGGCGGTCCTCGAACGTCACGACGCCGTGCTCGTCGTGCACGGTCGAGACGAGGACCGTCCCGTCGGGCGGCGCGGGCGACGCCAGCGTCCACGCGACGGTCGCCGCCTCGTGCGACGTCGCGCGGGACAGGCCGAGCCGCGTCTCCTCCGTGCGTGGGGGCAGGTCCAGGGCCACGCGCTCGACTCCCGCGACACCACGCAGCGGTCCGGCGCCTGCCGGGACCTCGCACGGGTGCGACTCACCGCCCCACCCCCGCGACCCCGGCACCGACAGGAGCAGCGCCGCCCCGCAGACCACCCAGGCGCCGGACGTCACCCAGAGCCGCTCGGTCGCGAGCCCCCGCGTCGACCGGTGGACGTGGTCGAGGAGCACGTCGCTCGCCACGACGCTGTCCGCCCAGGTGCGTCGACGGGCGTGCCACAGGGGCCGCAGGTACCCGACCAGGAGGATCGCGTCGAGCACGTGCGCGACCTGGCGCAGCACGGTCAGGACCGGCCCCAGCGGACGGCCGTCGCGCTCCCGCACGACGACGATCCCGACGACCCGCTTGCCGGGCGTCGCGCCCGTCCACGCCTGCAGCGCGAGGAGCAGGCCCAGCGCGAGCACCGCACCGCCCGAGAGCGGTCGTGCGTCCCCCCACCCGACGCCCACGACCCACCCGGGCAGCCGCCCCACCGGGCCGTCGGCGAGCAGGAACCCGGCCGCCGACAGGATCGCGGTGTCGAGCAGCGCGGCGACGACGCGACGGGGCCACGACGCGAACGGGTCGGGGAGGTCGACGACGGGGCTCAGACGTCCCGGCGGTGCGAGCGTCGTCGTCATGGCGGTCATCGTGCCAGCGCCGTGACCTGCACGTCAGCCGAACGGGAAGGTCTCGACGACTTCATACAGCGGTCCGCCGCCACGACCCGCGCCGGGGTGTGACGCGACCAGCAGCACGGCGTCGACCCGCCACGACGGCCCCTCGTACACGGCGAGCGCTCGGGCGACGCCGCGCGCGACGTCCTCGTCCGACGGGACCGCGGCCCGACCCGGCGCGTCACCGCCGGGTCCGTGCCCACGGGCCGGCCGCGACGACCCACGGCGCGGTGGCCGAGCCCCCGGCCGCAGCCGCGCGACCGTCAGGTGCGGCCGCTCCCGGGGCCGCCGGTCCTCGAACGCCCCCGCGGCCTCCCCCGCGTCCGCGCACACGGCCGTGAGCCGACGCTGCGCCTCGACGTCGCCGCCCACGCCGACCCACATCGTCCGGTGCGAGAAGACCCCGGCCCCGCGCAGCGCGAGCTCGTACGGGGCCAGGCCGCGGGCCGCCTCGGCGAGGTCCGCGGCCAGGCCGTCGACCGCGCCGTCGGGCAGGTCGCCGTAGAACGCCGTCGTCAGGTGCCACGTCTCGCGCGCCGACCAGCGCACGGCCGTCGACGCGCCGGCCGGGCCGCCGCGCACGGTCGCGAGCGCGAGGTCGAGGTGGTCGAGGACGTCGTCGGGGGGCCACACGGCGGCGAACAGCCTCATGGGCGCCAGCCTGCCAGGCAGGTCGGACGCCCGGGGCCGGATGGTGCGACGACTGTCGACGGGCATGGTCGAACGGCCGCGCCGGTCGTGTGCGGAGCGACCGGAGGGGTCAGCGCTGGGCGCGCGCGCTCGCGTAGAGGCAGACGGTCGCCGCCGTCGCGAGGTTGAGCGACTCGGCGCGCCCGCGGATGGGCACGCGCACGACGGCGTCGGTCAATGCCCGGTCCTCGTCGCGCAGGCCCCAGGCCTCGTTGCCGAAGACCCAGGCCGTGGGTGCGGCCAGGTCGGGAACGCCCGCCGGTGCGGCGCCGGCGACGTCGAGCAGGTCGTCGATGTCGTGCTCGCCCGTGCCGTCGGCGGCGAGGACGGTGACGCCGAGCTCGCGGAGCGCGCCGACGGTCTCCTCGAGGCCCACCCCGGCCACGACGGGCAGGTGGAACAGCGAGCCGGCCGTCGAGCGGACGACCTTGGGGTTGTGCACGTCGACGCTCTCGCGCGTGAGGACGACGGCGCTCGCGCCCGCCGCGTCGGCGGCCCGGACGACGGTCCCGGCGTTCCCGGGGTCGCGCACGTGAGCCAGCACGGCGACGAGCCGCGGCACACGGGCGAGGACGGCGTCGAGCGGGACGGCCAGCAGGTCCGCGACCGCGACGACGCCCTGGCCGTCGGGGCTCATCGCGTCGAGCACGTCGGGCGTGCCCGTCCGGACGACCACGCCCCGGGCGCTCGCTGCCGCCACGATCTCCGGGTACCGCGCGGCGGCCTGCTCGGTGACGTACAGGTCGTGCACACGCGTCGCGGTCTCGCGCACGGCCTCCCGCACGGACTGCGGCCCCTCGACGAGGAACCGGCCCGACCGCGAACGCGCCGGACGCCCGGCCAGCGCCCGTACTGCCTTCACCCGCTCGGCGCGGGGGTTGGTCAGCTCGGGCACGGTCCGGGCGTCCGGGGAGATGCTGTGCTGCTCGGGAGCAGACGTCACGCAGCCGACGGCGCGTTGACGTCGGCGGGGAGCGCGTTCTTCGCGACCTGGACGAGCGCGTTGAAGGCCGGCGCGTCGTTCACGGCGAGGTCCGCGAGGACACGACGGTCGACCTCGACACCCGCGAGCTTGAGGCCCTGGATGAGGCGGTTGTACGTCAGGCCCTGCTCGCGCGACGCCGCGTTGATGCGCTGGATCCAGAGCTTGCGGAAGTCGCCCTTGCGGACCTTGCGGTCGCGGTAGGCGTAGACGAGGGAGTGGGTGACCTGCTCCTTCGCCTTGCGGTAGAGGCGCGAGCGCTGCCCGCGGTAGCCGCTGGCGCGCTCGAGAGTTGCCCGGCGCTTCTTCTGGGCGTTGACCGCCCGCTTCACGCGTGCCACGTGATGCTCCTTGCTGGTCTAGGGCTCGTCATGGCCCGGGGCGCTCGCGCGCCGCCGGGTCACTTGCCGAGCAGCTTCTTGATCTTCGGGGTGTCAGCGGGGGAGACGACGACGTCGCCGGCGATGCGGCGCGTGCGACGGCTCGACTTGTGCTCGAGCAGGTGGCGCCCGTTGGCCTGCTCGCGCATGACCTTCCCGGTGCCGGTGACCCGGAAGCGCTTCTTGGCACCGGAGTGCGTCTTGTTCTTCGGCATGGCTGCCGTGTCTCCTTGTCGTTGCATCGCGGGCAGGTCGCCCGCGACTCGTCGTCGTGCGGCTCGGCGGGGACCGAGCCGACCGTGGTCAGGTCAGCCGGGCTGGCCCGGCGACTGCGGCTTGGGCCGCGGCGCCGGACGGGGAACCGGCTTGGGTGCTGCGGCGGGTGCCGCGGGGCGCGGCGTGGCCGGTGCCTGCGCGGCCGGGGCCGACGCGGGCGAGGCCGGAGCCGACGCGGGTGCTGCCGGAGCCGTGCGGGTGGGAGCCGGTCGCGTCGACGGACGCGGCGCGGCGGCCGTGCGCGGCGCCGCCGGCGTGCGGGGCGCCGCAGGCGTCCGCGGTGCCGCGGGGGTCCGCGGTGCGGGCGTGCGCGGCGCAGCCGGGGCCGACGCGGCGGGAGCTGCGGGCTCCTCGACGACCGGGGCGGGCGCTGCGGCCGGCTCGGGCGTCGTCGCCGGCGCAGCCTGCGCGGCTGCGACGTCGAACGGGATCAGCTCCTCGACGGCGGGGGCGTCGTCCTCGTCCCCGGCCGCACGGGCGGCGGCCTGGGCCGCGCGACGCAGCTCCTGCTTCTGGTCGGCCTTCTTCTTGGTCGGGCCGAGCACCATGATCATGTTGCGCCCGTCCTGCTTGGGCGAGCTCTCGACGAAGCCGAGCTCGGCGACGTCGTCGGCGAGGCGCTGCAGCAGGCGGATGCCCATCTCCGGGCGCGACTGCTCGCGGCCACGGAACATGATCATGACCTTGACCTTGTCGCCGGCCTTGAGGAACCGCTCGACGTGGCCCTTCTTGGTGCCGTAGTCGTGCGGGTCGATCTTCAGCCGGAAACGGATCTCCTTGAGGACCGTGTTCGTCTGGTTGCGCCGGGCCTCGCGGGCCTTCATGTCTGCTTCGTACTTGAACTTGCCGTAGTCCATGATCTTGCAGACGGGCGGACGGGCGTCCGGGGCGACCTCGACGAGGTCGAGGTCGGCGTCCTGGGCCAGGCGCAGTGCGTCCTCCACGCGGACGATGCCGACCTGCTCGCCGTTGGGGCCGACCAGGCGGACCTCGGCGACGCGGATCCGATCGTTGATGCGGGGCTCGCTGATGTGGTGCTCCTCGGGTTCGTCGTGGGCGGACCGTCAGGAACGAGGAAGGCCCCCGTCCTGAGCACAGGAGGAGGCCTCGTACGTCCGCGGCGCACGCGCGACCGGAGTGGTCGCCACGACACCCGCCGGCGGGACGAACCGCCGACGTCACGGACTGGGACCCGGTCCCTGTCGCCGGCGCGAGCCGGTCGGTCGAGACCCAGGTGGGAGGTTCTCCACTTGTGCCCCTGGACCGTCGGATCCCGTTCCCCGTGAAGGGAGCGGAGCGCGGTCGCAGGTCAGTCGTGGACAAGGTTACCAGACGGCGGCGCGCGCACGTCCCACGCGGCGACGGCACCGTCCGGCGACCCCTGCGTCAACCGTCGGTAAACTTGAACTATTCCAGTCTCGGTGCTTGGCTGGGGCCGTGGACGACACCGCCCTCCTGCGCAGCCACGGCCTGCGGGTGACCAGCCCGCGCGTCGCCGTGCTCGACGCGCTGCACCGCACCCCGCACGCCGACGCGGACACCGTGCTGCGCCTCGTGCGCGAGCGCGTGCCGTCCGTCTCCGTGCAGGCGGTCTACGACGTGCTCGGCGCGCTCACCGCCGCCGGGCTGCTGCGCCGCATCGAGCCCGCCGGCCACGCCGCGCGGTATGAGCGTCGCGTCGGGGACAACCACCACCACGTCGTGTGCCGCGGCTGCGGCGCCATCGACGACGTCGACTGCGTCGTCGGCCACTCCCCCTGCCTCACCCCCTCGTCCACGTCGGGCTTCGCCGTCGACACCGCCGAGGTGACGTTCTGGGGCCTGTGCCCCGCCTGCGCGGCCACCGCCGAGTCCTGAGCCCCCGCGCCCCCACCTTTGCCGCACCACCCACCCTGGAGAGGACACCCATGTCTCACGTGCCCCCGACGACCACGAACGCCGGCGCGCCCGTCGCGTCCGACGCGCACTCGCTCGCGGTCGGGTCCGACGGCCCGATCGTCCTGCACGACCACTACCTCGTGGAGAAGCTCGCCCAGTTCAACCGCGAGCGCGTGCCCGAGCGGGTCGTGCACGCCAAGGGCGGCGGCGCCTTCGGCACGTTCACGACGACCGGCGACGTGAGCGCGTACACCCGGGCCGCGCTGTTCCAGCCGGGGGTGAGCACCGACCTGCTCGCGCGCTTCTCGTCGGTCGCCGGCGAGAACGGCTCGCCCGACACGTGGCGCGACCCGCGCGGGTTCGCGCTGAAGTTCTACACGTCCGAGGGCAACTACGACCTCGTCGGCAACAACACCCCGGTGTTCTTCATCCGTGACGGCATCAAGTTCCCCGACTTCATCCACTCGCAGAAGCGCCTGCCGGGCACGCACCTGCGCGACAACGACATGCAGTGGGACTTCTGGACCCTCTCCCCCGAGTCCGCGCACCAGGTCACGTGGCTCATGGGCGACCGCGGCCTGCCGTCGTCGTGGCGGCACATGGACGGCTTCGGCTCGCACACGTACCAGTGGGTCAACGCCGCCGGCGAGCGGTTCTGGGTCAAGTACCACTTCACGACGCAGCAGGGCATCGACAACCTCACCGCCGACGAGGCCGCGCAGCTCGCGGGGTCGGACGCCGACCACCACATCCGCGACCTGTGGGGTCACATCGCCGAGGGCGACTTCCCCCGCTGGACGCTGTCCGTGCAGGTCATGCCGTACGAGGACGCGAAGACCTACCGCTTCAACCCGTTCGACCTGACGAAGGTGTGGCCGCACGCGGACTACCCGCTCGTCGAGGTCGGCGTGATGGAGCTCAACCGCAACCCCGACAACTACTTCGCGCAGATCGAGCAGGCCACGTTCGCGCCGTCGAACTTCGTGCCCGGCATCGCCGCCAGCCCGGACAAGATGCTGCTCGCGCGGATCTTCTCCTACGCGGACGCGCACCGGTACCGCGTCGGGACCAACCACGCGCAGCTGCCCGTGAACGCCCCGCACTCCGAGGTGCACTCGTACTCCAAGGACGGCGCGGCCCGCATCTCCTTCGCCGGCCCCGACGTCCCCGTGTACGCGCCGAACTCCGCGGGCGGTCCTGCCGCGGACCCGGCCCGGGCGGCCGAGTCGGGCGGCTGGGAGTCGGACGGCGCGATGGTCCGCGCCGCCGCGACGCTGCACGCCGAGGACGACGACTTCGGTCAGGCCGGCACGCTCTACCGCGACGTGTTCGACGACGCCGCCCGCGCGCGCTTCCTCACGACGATCACCGGCCACGTCGGCGGCGTCCGCCGGGACGACATCCGCGAGCGCGCGATCCAGTACTGGACGCAGGTCGACGCGGGCCTCGGCGCTGCGCTCCGGGCTGCGCTGAACGGCACCGCGCCGGTCGAGAACGGCGAGCCCGCCACGGCGAGCGTGCCGGTCGCCTGACCGACGACCGAGACCCCGTCCCCTCCGCACCCGGGGGGCGGGGTCTCGCCGTCCGGCGATGAGAGGATCGGTCCCATGACCGTCCCCTCCGGCGACACCGCCGAGCCCACCGTGGGCACCACCGAGACCGACACCGTCACGGGAGCGACGCGCGACATCGCCGACGTCGCCGCCGTCGAGGTCATCACCACCGCGGCCGTGCACCTCATGAGCGCCGCCGCCGTGAAGTGCGGCCTCGCGGAGGACGGCCCCGACGGGCGCGGTGCCGAGTACCAGGACCTCGACGAGGCCCGCAAGCTCATCACCGCGCTCGCCGCGCTCGTCACGGCGTCGGCGCCCGACATCGGCAACCAGCACGCGCGCTCGCTGCGCGACGGCCTGCGCTCGCTGCAGCTCGCGTTCCGCGAGGCGTCGGTGATCCCCGACGCGCCCGGCGAGGGTCCCGGCGAGAAGTTCACGGGCTCGGTGGTCTGACACCCGCGGTCAGACGGCCGCGGGCGCCTTCTCGTGTCCGGTGACGTCTGCCGGCTCGCTCGACGGGCCGGCGACGTCCGAGGGCGTCGTCTCCGGGCCGACGACGTCCGCGGGCGTCCTCTCCAGGTCGGCGACGTCCGCAGCGGTCCGCGCGTCGTCCGGGACGGCCAGGGCCACCGGGCCGCGACGCACCGCCGCGAGGCGCAGGACGACGAGCCCCCCGACCGCCACGGCACCCCCGACCGCCGCCGCGGTGAGGAAGCCCGCCCCGGGCGTCGCGCGGTCGATGACCCACCCGCACAGCGGCGCGCCGAGGGCGTTGCCGACGGTCGACATCGTCCCGCTCCAGCCCATGACCTCGCCGCGGCGGTGCTCCGGCACCAGGCGCACGAGGGTCGCGTTGATCGACGACAGCGCGGGTGCGCAGGGCAGCCCGGCGACCACGACCGCGAGCGCGAGCCACAGCGGCACGGGCGCGAACGCCGCCGGCACGGTCGCCACGGCCAGGATCGCGACGAGCGCGAGCGGCGACGGCGAGCGGTGGCGCGCGCCGTGGACGAGGCCGCCGACGACCGAGCCGCCCGCCCACAACGCGATCATCCAGCCCACGTCGCCCGCGCGGCCGACGTCGTTGAGCGACGCGACGAGCGCGACGTCCGTCCCGACGAGCACGAACGACGCGGCGACGGCGGCGAGCAGGACGACCACGAGGTCCGGCCCGAGCACCTTCTCGCGACGCCCGCTCACCGGCGGGGCGTCGAGCGACGCGGCCGACCGGGTCGGCGGGTTCGCCCACAGCAGCAGGACGCCCGCGCCGACGGTCGTGACGCCGACGAACGTCAGCGCCGCGAACGTCGAGACCTGTGTCGCGAGGACCACGCCCAGCACGGGCGCGAGCATGAACGTGACCTCGACGGCGACCGAGTCGAGCGCGAACGCGGACCGCTGCTGGGCGAGCGGCACCATGACGGACAGCGACTGCCGGGTCACCGAGAACACGGGCACGAGGAACAGGCCGCCGACGAACGCGGCCACGACGAGCGCCTCGTAGGACAGGTGCGGCGCGCACACCCACACGGCGGACTCGACGACGACCGACGGGACGACGGCTCGACGCAGGCCGATACGGTCGACGAGCCGCCCGCGCCACGGTGCCCCCACGGCCGCGCCGACGGTCATCGCACCGGCCACGAGACCGGCCTGCGCGTACCCGCGACCGAGCGAGGTGACGACGTGGAGCGTGAGGACGACGCCCGTCATGGCGTGCGGGATGCGGGCGACGAACGACACGGCGAACAGCCGCCCCACCCCCGGGAGGCGCAGCAGGGCGCCGTAGGGGAAGCGGGACACGGGCTCCATTGTCGCCCGGGGCGCGCGCCGCTCCGAGCCATTTCCGGGCGGCCGCGGCGTGGCGCGCGGCACGTCCGCCCGGTGCGTCACCCAGCTGGGCGACCCGGGCCCGCGCCACGCTCCTATCCTGGGGCGATGCCGACCGAGACACCCCCTGCCGGCCCGTCCGACCCACCGGTCCCCGCGCGACCACCGTCGCCCGCTGCCCCGTCGGGGGCACCCACCGCGCCGCTCCCGCCGGTGACCGCCTCCTCACCCCTGACGCACGCACCGCCGCCGGGCGGCGCTGCGCCCCGGCGTCCCCGGCGTGCGGCCGTCGGTGTCCTCGCGGGCGTCCTCGTGCTCGTCCTGGTGCTCGGCACGCTCCTCGCCGTCCGGCTCGTCACCACCACGCGCGCGTGGGAGCGCACCGCCGCCGACTGGGAGGACCTCGCGCGCACGCACGGCACGCAGCTCGCGCAGGCCCAGACCGACCTCGAGGCGGCCCACGCCGAGCTCGCGGACACCCAGACGCAGCTCGCGACCGCGCAGCAGCGCATCACCGAGCTCGCCGACGAGAAGGCCCGGCTCGGCGACACGACCGCCTCGCAGCAGCAGCTCGCCGACTACCAGGCCCGCGTGTCGCAAGCAGCGGGGCAGGTCGCCACCGCGCTCGCGAACTGCATCGACGGGCAGGAACGGCTCATCGGCTACCTGCGCGAGTCCGACCGGTACGACGCGGCCGACCTGGAACGGTTCGCGACGGACGTCGACCGGGTCTGCGGCGCGGCGACCGACGCGAACGCGTCCCTGCAGCGCGAGCTCGACCGGTGACGGGCCGCCGGCGGACCCGCACGGCCGTGGCCGTGGCCGTCCTCGTCGCGTGCGCCGCCCCGACGGGCTGTGCGGCGCTGCCAGCGATGCCCGCCCCGGTTCCCACGAGCGTCGTGCCGAGCCGCGACCCGGCCGCGGCCCCGACGTCGTCGGGGAACCTGTCCCCCGACGGGTTCGACGCGGCGCAACGCATGGCGGTGCGGATCCGCAACATCGGGTGCGGGTCGCTCTCCACGGGGTCCGGCTTCGCGATCGACGCGAACACGCTCGTGACGAACCGGCACGTCGTCGAGGACTCGGCGACGCTGCAGCTCAGCACCTACGACGGCCGCGACGTCGCGGCGACCGCGGCGAGCACCGCCGGGCTCGCGGACCTGGCGATCGTCCGCACGGCCGACCCGCTGCCCGCCGCGCCCGAGCTCGCCGACGCCGACCCGGTGACCGGCGACGCCGTGACGGTCGTCGGGTACCCGCTGGGGCAGCGGCTGACGATCACGACGGGCACGGTCCTCGGGGCGACGACCGACCCGCTCAACGTCAACCTCGGCGAGGTCCTCGTGACCGACGCCCCCGTCGAGCCGGGCAGCTCGGGGTCCGCGGCGCTCGACGCGGACGGCCGCGTGATCGGCGTCGTCTACGCCAAGGACGAGCAGGGGCACAGCTTCGTGGTGCCCGTGAGCACGCTGCGGTCCATGCTGGACGACGAGTCGGCGTTCACCGCGGCGCCGACCTGCTCCTGACCCGCGCGTGACCTGCTCCTGAGACCACGGAGGCACCGATGTCCGACGCACCCCGCTTCGACCCGTCGCTGCTCGCCAGCGCCGCCAACGACAACCTCACCGTCCGACGCGTCTTCGGTGAGGCGTACGAGCGCGAGGGCGTGCTCGTCATCCCCGTCGCGCGCGTCTCGGGCGCCACCGGGATGGGCTCGGGCGGCGGCGAGAGCGACCTGCCGTCCGGCCCGACGTTCGGCCGCCGGTCCTCGGAGATCGAGCCGCACGTGAGCCACGGCCTCGGTCACGGCGGGGGCGGCGGCTACGCGGCGCACGTCAAGGCCGTCGGCGTCTTCGTGGTGGACGGCGCGGGGGTGCAGTGGCGGCCGACGCTCGACCTCAACCGCGTGATCCTCGGCGGGCAGGTGGTCGCAGCCACCACGGCAGCGGTCGTGGCGTTCGCCTGGGCGTTCCGGCGCCGCCGCTGACCTCCTCGGCGGTTGCCGCGGTGTCGCCTGCGATCAACCGGCCACTCGCGCGGCCCGCGCCTGCGGTCAGCCGGCCGAACGCAGGCGCAGCTCGAGCGAGTCCACGCGCTCGGTGACGGTTGCGTCGGCCGCCAGCGCGCCGTTGACGCGCGCGAGGACGGCGTCGAGCCCGGCCCGGTCCAGTCCGGGGACGAGGGTGAGGACGACGGCGACCTCCGCGCGTGCGCCCGGTTCGGCGGTGGCCGTCACGACGCCGCCGACGGGGGCGAGCGCGCGCTCGACGGCGACGGCGACGTCGGGGTCGACGGCGCGGCCGACGACGGCCGGGCGCCACGGCTGCTGCTGCGCGAGGGCCCACACGGCGGTCCGGGGCAGCAGGGCGGTGACGGGACCGCCGGGGTCGACGACGACGACCTCCCAGCCCTCCTGCACGGCCGACAGCGCGGCGCGCGTGACGTCGGTCGGCACGGGTCGGGCGTCGGTGCGCCACGCGGCCATCGCGGCCACGCTCGTGAACGCGGGCAGCGCGGTGCGGCCGTCGGGGGTCTGCAGCGCGACGATGCCCGCCGAGGCCTCCTTGTCGACCGTGTGCTGGTGCCCGTCGTGCTCGACCACGTCCGCGACCTCGAGCTCGGCGAGCACCGGGACGAGGACGCGCGTGCCCGCGAGCGCCTCGACCACGGCGGCGAGCGTCCCCTCGCCCGAGCCCAGCGCCGCCAGGGCGGCGGCGACCGCGGGGTCGGCGGAGCCGTCGTCGGAGGCGAACGGTGACGAGGGCGGCAGGGCGCGTCCGGTGCTCATCGGCGGTCCGTCAGGGTCGGTCGGGGCCGGACGTCAGGGACGGCCGGCGACGTCGAGCGCCTCGGGCAGCGTGAACGCGCCCGCATAGAGAGCCTTGCCGACGATCGACCCCTCGACGCCGACCGGGACCAGCGTGCGCAGCACCCGCAGGTCGTCGAGGCTCGACACGCCGCCCGACGCGACGACGGGCGCGTCCGTCCGCGCGCACACCTCGCGCAGCAGGTCGACGTTCGGGCCGCGCAGCGTGCCGTCCTTGGTCACGTCGGTGACGACGTACCGCGAGCACCCGGCGGCGTCGAGCCGGGCCAGGACCTCCCACAGGTCGCCGCCCTCCTGCGTCCAGCCGCGCGCCGCGAGCGTCGTGCCGCGCACGTCGAGGCCGACCGCGATCTGGTCGCCGTGCTCGGCGATGACGCGGGCCGTCCACTCCGGGTCCTCGAGCGCGGCGGTGCCGAGGTTGACGCGCGTCGCCCCCGTGCCGAGCGCGCGCGCGAGCGACGCGTCGTCACGGATGCCGCCCGACAGCTCGATCTTCACGCCCTTGCCGGCCAGGTCCTGCGTGACCTCGGCGAGCAGGTCGGCGTTCGACCCGCGCCCGAAGGCCGCGTCGAGGTCGACGAGGTGGATCCACTCCGCGCCACCGGCGTGCCAGTCGAGCGCCGCGGCGAGCGGGTCGCCGTACCCCGTCTCGGACCCGGCCTCCCCCTGGACGAGGCGGACGGCCTGGCCGTCGGCGACGTCGACGGCGGGCAGCAGCTCGAGGCGGTCGGTCATGGGGGTCCTCCGGGGCGTGGTGCGGTTCGGGGTGGGACGGGTGAGCGGGGTCAGCGCAGCGAGTCGACCCAGTGGGTCAGCAGCTGGGCACCCGCGTCCCCCGACTTCTCGGGGTGGAACTGGGTCGCGGCGAGCGGGCCGTTCTCGACGGCGGCGACGAAGCGGTCGCCGTGCCGGGCCCAGGTCACGAGCGGCGCGGTGAACGGGTGCGCGCCCTCGCTCTCGTCGGTCAGGGGGAACGAGCGGGCGCCGTAGGAGTGCACGAAGTAGAACCGCTCGTGCTCGAGCCCGCGGAACAGCGTCGAGCCGGCGGGCGGCTCGACGGTCGCCCAGCCCATGTGCGGGACGACGTCGGCCTCGATCCGGTCGACGACCCCGGGCCACTCCCCCAGCCCGTCGGTGCGCTCGCCGTGCTCGACACCCTCGGCGAACATCACCTGCATCCCGACGCAGATGCCGAGGACGGGACGGCCGCCCGCGAGCCGCCGGTCGACCACCTGGTCGCCGCCGACCGCGCGCAGACCGCCCATGACGGCGGCGAAGGCGCCGACACCCGGCACGACCAGGCCGTCGGCCTCGGTCGCGGCGTGCTTGTCCGCGGTCAGCTCGACCTGCGCGCCGACGCGCTGCAGGGCGCGCACGGCGGAACGGACGTTGCCGAAGCCGTAGTCGAGGACGACGACGCGGGGCTGGGTGGGCACCGGCTCAGGTTACCGGGAGCGTGCGCAGGCCGCGGCGGGCGCCGGTCGGCGAGACAGCCGCCACGCGACGCCCGCTGCCGGCAGTCGTGCCGGTCGGCGACCCTCGCGTGCTCGCCGGCCGGCGTGCCGTTCAGCGACCCTTGCGCGCTCCCGCGAGCGCCCGCATGGCCTGCCAGCGCGACATCCCGACGCTCGACACCACGCCGGGGACGTCGGCCGCTGCGACCGACCCGAGCAGCAGGTCCTCGAGCACGGCGGGGGCGTCGGACAGCACGAGGCCCGCGGGCAGCTCGTCACGGCTGCCGCCGATCCAGCGCGTCGCCGTGATCTGGCCCTCGCGCCGCTCGAGCAGGATCACCGGCAGGGTACGCAGCAGCTTCGAGATCGCCTCGGCACCCACGGGCGCCGCCGCGGGGTCGCGCAGCACGGCGATCGCCCCGACGCCCGACGGGACGGCGTCGACGTCGACCTGCGCGAGCGCGCACGCCGCCGCGAGCGGCGCGGGCACGGCGACCTGCGTGACGACGAGCGCGACCGACGGCACCTCGGCGCCGCCGTCGAGCAGCGACGACAGGTCGTCGGGGACGACGACGTCGTCGGGTCCGGGCTGGTCGCCGCTCACAGCGCGCCCTTGGTCGACGGGATGCCGTCGACGCGCGGGTCGAGCGCGACCGCGAACCGCAGGGCCCGCGCGAGCGCCTTGAACTGCGCCTCGACGATGTGGTGCGGGTCCCGGCCCGCCAGCACCCGCACGTGGATGCTGAACGCGGCGTGGTGCGCGATCGACTCCAGGACGTGCCGCGTGAGCGAGCCCGTGAAGTGGCCGCCGATGAGGTGGTACTCCTGGCCGGCGGGCTCGCCCGAGTGCACGAGGTACGGGCGGCCGGACACGTCGACGACGGCCTGCGCGAGCGCCTCGTCGAGCGGCACCGTCGCGTCGCCGTACCGGGAGATGCCGCGCTTGTCGCCGAGCGCGACGCGCAGCGCCTCGCCGAGCGCGATCGCGACGTCCTCGACGGTGTGGTGCGCGTCGATGTGCGTGTCGCCGGTCGCCCGGACCGTGAGGTCGATGAGCGAGTGCTTGCCGAGCGCCGTGAGCATGTGGTCGTAGAACGGCACCGTCGTCGAGATCTCGGTGCGTCCCGTGCCGTCGAGGTCGACCTCGACGACGACGCTCGACTCGCTCGTGGCACGCTCGACCCGCGCCGTGCGGGGCGCCGCGGTCGTCGGTGTCCCCGCGGTCGTCGGAGTGCTCACCGTTCCTCCTCGCTGCCGGCCGGGACGAGTCCCACGACCTGCGTCAGGGCGTCCTTGAACGCCGCCGTCTCCTGCGGGGTGCCCACCGACACCCGCAGCCACCCCTGCGGCCCGACCTCCCGGATGAGGACACCGCGGTCGAGCAGACCCTGCCAGACGGCCCGACGGTCGTCGAACGTGCCGAACAGGACGAAGTTCGCGTCGGAGTCCGCGACCCGCAGCCCGCGCTCGCGCAGCCAGACGACGAGCGCGTCCCGCTCGTCGCGCAGCGCGCCGACCTGCGCCATGAGGCTCGGCGCGTGCGCGAGCGCCGCGCGCGCGACCGCCTGGGTCACGGCCGACAGGTGGTACGGGAGCCGCACGACGCGCAGCGCGTCGACGAAGGCGGTCGACGCCGCGAGATACCCGACGCGCGCACCAGCCAGGCCGAACGCCTTCGACATGGTGCGGCTCACGGCGAGGTGCGGGTGGTCGTCGAGCAGCTCGAGCGCGGACGGCGTGCCCCGGCGACGGAACTCCCCGTACGCCTCGTCGACGACGACGACGCAGCCACCGGGCACCTGCGCGGCGGCGTCCAGCACCGCGAGCACGGTCGACGCGGGCAGCGCGGTCCCCGTCGGGTTGTTGGGGCTCGCGAGCAGGACGACCGACGGGGCGTGCTCGGCGATCGTCGCGCGAGCCACGTCGGGGTCGAGCCCGAAGTCCTCCTCGCGCCGACCCGTGACCCACGCGGTCGAGGTGTCGCGCGCGTACTCCGGGTACATCGAGTACGTCGGCGCGAACGACAAGGCGGTGCGGCCGGGGCCGCCGAACGCCTGCAGGACGTGCAGCATGATCTCGTTCGACCCGTTCGCCGCCCACACCTGCCCGGGGTCGACGCGCACCCCCGACTCGACCGCCAGGTAGTCCGCGAGGTCGGCGCGCAGCGCGTCGAAGTCCCGGTCCGGGTACCGGTTGAGCCCGCGCGCCGCGTCGGCCACGGCCCGCGCGACGTCGGCGACGACCTCCTCGGACGGCGCGTACGGGTTCTCGTTGACGTTGAGCAGGATCGGCACGTCGAGCTGCGGGGCGCCGTACGGCTCGAGCCCCGCGAGCTCAGGGCGCAGCGGCAGCGCGGGACGGGCGAGGTCGGCGGTCACGCCCCCGATTCTAGGGAGCACGCCGGAGCGCGGGCCGCGCCGTCCGCGGCCGGGGACGAACGTCCCCACCACGCGGGGCCGCCCCGTCCTAGCGTCGAAGGGCGCGGCACGCCACGAGCGTGCTGCACCCGGTGCTCGCACCCCCGGGCACCGCGCACCGTCGAGGAGGACGCTGATGCGCACGATGCTGGCGGCCGTGGTCCGCTCGTTCACCGAGGACCTGGAGATCACCGAGATCCCTGTCCCCACTCCCGGCCCGCACGAGGCCCTCGTCCGCGTCGAGTTCACGGGCGTGTGCCACACCGACCTGCACGCCGCGCGCGGCGACTGGCCCGTGCAGCCGGCACTGCCGTTCGTGCCCGGCCACGAGGGCGTGGGCACCGTCGTCGAGGTGGGCGCCGAGGTGACGCGCGTCGCGGTCGGCGACCGCGTCGGCAACGCGTGGCTCGCGTCGGCCTGCGGCGAGTGCGAGTACTGCGCGACCGGCTGGGAGACGCTGTGCCCGCGACAGCGCAACAGCGGCTACTCCGTCGACGGCTCGTTCGCGCAGTACATGCTCGTCGACTCCCGGTACTGCCCGCTCGTCCCACCGGGCGTGGACCCCGCCGCAGCCGCGCCGATCCTGTGCGCCGGCGTGACCGTCTACAAGGGCCTGAAGACGACCGACACGCAGCCCGGCGACTGGGTCCTCGTCTCGGGCGTCGGCGGCCTCGGGCACCTCGCCGTCCAGTACGCGGTCGCGATGGGCCGGCGGGTCGTCGCGCTCGACGTCGACGACGCGAAGCTCGACCTCGCGCTCAAGCACGGCGCCGAGGTCGGCGTGAACGCCGCGACGGTCGACGACCCGGTCGCGCAGGTCCGCGACCTCACGGGCGGGGTGCACGGCGCGCTCGTCACGGCCGTCAACGGCGTCGCGTTCCCGCAGGCCGTCGGTGCGCTGCGCCGCGGGGGGACGGTGTCGCTCGTCGGCCTGCCGCCCGAGCAGTTCCCGCTCGACATCTTCACGACCGTGCTCAACGGCCTGACGGTGCGCGGCTCGATCGTCGGGACCCGCTCCGACATGACGGAGGCGCTCGACTTCTTCGCGCGCGGGAAGGTCGGGCCGACGTTCACGGTGCGGCCGCTCGGCGCGGTCAACGAGGTGCTCGACGACCTCACGCACGGACGGGTCGACGGGAGGGTCGTCCTCGACCTGCAGCACACCTGACACCGGCCCGACCCGGATCTGACCTGACCTGACGGTCGAGGCGTGGGCGCGCGCTCGCGCCCCGACCGGCGGGCCGAGGCGGTGACGCGTCGGCGCCAGAACCGGTGAGCGCCGGTCAGCGCCGGTCAGCGCCCGTCAGAGCCCGTCAGAACCGGGCGCGGACCGCCTCGCCGTGCGCCGGCAGACCCTCGGCGTCCGCGAGCGCGACGATGCGGTCGGCGACCTGCGCCAGCGCGTCCGCGTCGTACTCGACGACCTGCACGGCGCGCAGGAACGAGTGCACGCCGAGCCCGCTCGCGAAGTGCGCGCAGCCGCCGGTCGGCAGGACGTGGTTCGACCCCGCCATGTAGTCGCCGAGCGAGACGGGTGCGTACGGGCCGACGAAGATCGCCCCGGCGCTCGTGACCCGGTCGGCGAGCGCCGCCGCGTCGGCGGTCTGGATCTCCAGGTGCTCGGCGCCGTAGGCGTTGACGACGTCCAGGCCGGCGTCCAGGTCGTCCACCAGGACGATTGCGGACTGCGTCCCGGTCAGCGCGCGCGTCACACGCTCGCGGTGCCGAGTCGCCTCGACGCGTGCGGCGAGCTTGGCCTCGACAGCGCCCGCGAGCTCGACGGACGGCGTGACGAGGACGGCCGCGGCCAGCGGGTCGTGCTCGGCCTGCGAGACGAGGTCCGCGGCGACGTGCGTCGCGTCGGCGGTGCCGTCCGCGAGGATCGCGATCTCCGTGGGCCCTGCCTCCGCGTCGATGCCGACGACGCCGCGCACGAGCCGCTTCGCCGCGGCGACGTACACGTTGCCCGGGCCGGTGATGACGTCGACGGGCTCGCACAGCGTCGTGCCGTCCTGCTCCTGCGAGCCCGCGGCGCCGTAGGCGAGCATCGCGACCGCCTGCGCCCCGCCGACGGCGTACACCTCGTCGACGCCCAGCAGCGCGCACGTCGCGAGCACGACGGGGTCGGGCAGCCCGCCCTCGTCCTGCTGCGGCGGCGAGGTCACGGCGAGCGACCCGACGCCCGCGGCCTGCGCGGCCACGACGTTCATGACGACCGACGACGGGTAGACCGCGAGACCGCCCGGCACGTAGAGGCCGACGCGGCGCACCGGGAGCCAGCGCTGGCGGACCGTCGCACCGGGCGCGACCTCGACCGTGAAGTCCTCCGGCCGCTGCGCGGCGTGCACGCGGCGGACGCGACGGATCGTCTCCTCGAGCGCGTCGCGCACCTCGGGCGCGAGCCGGTCGACCGCGGCGGCCACGGTCTCGGCCGGGACGCGCAGATGGTGCGGCCGGACGCCGTCGAACCGCTCGGCGAGGTCCCGCAGCTCGGCGGCGCCGCGGGCCCGGACGCCCTCGATGATCGGGGCGACCGTCTGCGCGGCGTGCTCGACGTCGACCTCCGCGCGAGGCAGCTCGGCGAGGAGCTCACGACGGGACAGCACGCGACCGCGCAGGTCGATTCGGGAGATCACGGCCCGAGTCTACGAGCGCGGGCACGGCCTTTCCCGGTCGACCACGGTGCGGTCGCGCGCGACGACGCGACGACACACTGCCGGGGCCGTGCCGCAGCCGCGTCCGGCGGCCACGCCGCGACCGGGCAGACTGCTGCCATGACGCGCGTGCCCATCGCCGACGACTCCATCCGCCTCGGCCAGTTCCTCAAGCTCGCCGACCTCGCCGAGACCGGCGCGCAGGCGCGCGAGCTGCTCGACGACGGCGCGGTGAGCGTCAACGGCGAGCCGGAGGCGCGGCGCGGACGTCAGCTCGTCCGGGGCGACCGCGTCGAGGTCGACCTGCCGACGGGCGTGGTGTCCGCGACGGTCGGCTGACGGCCGTCCCGGCCGGGCGCACCACCCGGACCGGCGGTCTGTCCTGCCGGGTCAGTCCTGCCGGGTCAGTGCTGCGGGGTCAGTCCTGCCGGTAGAGGGGCTGGGCGGCGCCGAAGAGCTCGCCCCAGTCCCGCACCGTCCGCCCGGCGACCTGGTCGTCGAGCTGGTCGAGCGTGGCGTGCCACCCGCTGAGGTAGCCGCGTGCCGCCGGCTCGGTCAGGTCGCGGTGCTCGAGCACGAGCACCGTCCCGTCGCCGTCAGCCCGCAGCGTGACGCCGACGTGCGTGACGGGCTCGCCGGGGAACTGCCACGAGACGTCGAGCCGGTCCGGGCGGTCGCACACGAGGACCTCGCCCGTCGCGTTCTGGTCGGCGCCCGGCTCGTCCTCCCCCATCCGCAGCTCGTATCGCCCACCGACCCGCAGGTCGCCGTGCAGCGGTCCGAGCCAGCGCGCGACGCGCTCGGGGTCGGTGACGCACGCCCACAGGTCGTCGACGTCGGTCGCGTACCGACGCTCGAACCGGACGGTCGCCCCCCTCGGCGCGGTGCTCAGCACCCCGTGCAGGTCTGTGCCGCTCATGTCGTCCTCCGCTCGTCGGTGCTCCCCGCATGAACGCCGGCCCGGTCGCCAGCCCGGTCGCCAGCCGGGTCGTCGGCACGGCCGTCGGCATCGTCGTCGGCGGCGCCGTCGTCGGCGGCGAGCCGCCGCGCACGCTTCCCGCGCGCGACCTCGGTCCCGAGGGCGTCGAGCCGCGGCTCCCAGTGCCGCCGCACGGTCCGCACCCAGCGCTCGACCTCGTCGAGCGGCTCGGGTCGGACCGCGTAGAGCCGCACGGGACCCTGGGCCTGCGACTCGACGACGCCCGCCTCGCGGAGCACGCGCAGGTGCCGGGAGGTCGCGGGCTGGCTGATCCCGAACTCGTCCCCGACGGCCGCGGCGAGGTCACCGGCGCTGCGCGTCCCGTCGGCGAGCAGCTCGACGAGCCGCCGTCGCACGGGGTCCCCCAGCGCCTCCATCACGTCCACGACGCCATGTTTGCACTGCGAGTTATATAACTCAAGCGTCACATGAGGTGTCGGCGGACACGCCTCAGGCCGACAGGCAGCTCGGTCCCAGGAGCGCCTTGAGGTCGCCGAACAGCGACGGCGACCGTTCCACCCGCAACCCGTCGCCGAGCCGCATGACCGTCGCCCGCCCCGGGCTCGTCAGGCGCAGGTGCACCTCGGTGATGCCCGGGTGCGTCGACAGCACCTCGCGCAGGCGCTCGACCAGCGGCTGCGTGCACCGCGCGACCGACAGCGACACCACGACGGGCGCGTCGGCGACCTGCGAGACGTCCGGCAGAGACACCTCCATCGCCTGCAGCTGCATCGTCTCGTCGCGACGGCGCACCCGGCCCTTGATGACGACCACCGCGTCCTCGGCGAGGACCGTCGAGTACGCCAGGTAGGTCTCGCCGAAGAACATGATCTCGACCGAGCCCTCCATGTCCTCGATCGTCACGGCGGCCCACGGGTTGCCCTGCTTCGACATCTTGCGCTGCAGCGACGTCACCAGGCCGGCCACGACGACGGTCGACCCGTCAGGACGCGCCTCGTCGGCCAGCAGCGTGGCGATCGACACGTCGGACGCCGCCGCGAGCACGTGCTCGATGCCCGACAGCGGGTGGTCCGACACGTACAGGCCGAGCATCTCCCGCTCGAAGGCGAGCCGCTGCTTCTTGTCCCAGTCGGGCAGGTCGGGGATCGCGACCGCGAAGCCGGGGGTGCCGTCGTCGCCGCCCATGAGGTCGGCGAACAGGTCGAACTGCCCCTCCGCCTCCTTGCGCTTGACGCCGATGACCGAGTCGACCGCCTGCTCGTGCACGAGCAGCAGCGCGCGCCGCGGGTGCCCGAGCGAGTCGAACGCGCCGGCCTTGATGAGCGACTCGATGGTCCGCTTGTTGCAGACGACCGCGGGCACCTTCTCGAGGAAGTCGGTGAAGGACGTGAACGCGCCCTTCTCCTCGCGGGTCCGCACGATCGCGTCGACGACGTTCGCGCCGACGTTGCGCACTGCCGTGAGCCCGAAGCGGATGTCGGTGCCGACGGCCGTGAAGTTCGCGGCCGACGAGTTCACGTCCGGCGGGAGCACCGTGATGCCCATGTGCCGGCACTCGCCGAGGTACAGGGCCGACTTGTCCTTGTCGTCCTTGACCGACGTGAGCAGCGCCGCCATGTACTCGACCGGGTAGTTCGCCTTGAGGTAGGCGGTCCAGTACGAGATGACGCCGTACGCCGCCGAGTGCGCCTTGTTGAAGGCGTAGTCGGAGAACGGCAGCAGGATGTCCCACAGCGTCTGCACCGCGGCCATCGAGAAGCCGCGCTCCTGCATGCCGCCGGAGAAGCCCTCGAACTGCTTGTCCAGCTCGGACTTCTTCTTCTTGCCCATCGCGCGCCGCAGGATGTCGGCCTGGCCGAGCGAGTACCCGGCGACGCGCTGCGCGATCGCCATGACCTGCTCCTGGTAGACGATCAGGCCGTACGTCGTGCCGAGGATGTCCTCCAGGGGCTCCGCGAGCTCCGGGTGGATCGGCGTGACCTCCTGCGCGCCGTTCTTGCGCAGCGCGTAGTTGGTGTGCGAGTTCGCGCCCATCGGGCCCGGGCGGTACAGCGCGCCGACGGCGGAGATGTCCTCGAAGTTGTCGGGGCGCATGAGGCGCAGCAGGGTCCGCATGCCGCCGCCGTCGAGCTGGAACACACCCAGCGTGTCGCCACGTCCGAGCAGGTCGAACGTCTTCGGGTCGGTGAGCTCGAGCTCCTCGAGGACCACCGGGTCCTTGCCGTTCATCACGATGTTCTCGAGCGCGTCGTCGAGGATCGTGAGGTTCCGCAGCCCGAGGAAGTCCATCTTGATGAGGCCGAGGCCCTCGGACGTCGGGTAGTCGAACTGCGTGATGACGGCGCCGTCCTGCGGCCGCCGCATGATCGGGATGATGTCGATGAGCGGGTCGCTCGACATGATGACGCCGGCCGCGTGCACGCCCCACTGCCGCTTCAGGCCCTCGATGCCCTTCGCGAGCTCGACGACGCGCTGCGCCTCCGGGTCGGTCGCGTGGACCTGACGGAACTCCTCGGCCTCGTGGTACCGCTTGTCCGCCGGGTCGAAGATGCCCGTGAGGCTGATGTCCTTGCCCATGATCGCGGGCGGCATCGCCTTGGTGAGCTTCTCCCCCATCGCAAACGGCATGCCGAGCAGCCGGGCCGAGTCCTTGAGGGCCTGCTTGGCCTTGATCGTGCCGTACGTGACGATCTGCGCGACGCGGTCCTCGCCGTACTTGTCCGTCACGTACCGGATGACCTCGCCGCGGCGACGCTCGTCGAAGTCGACGTCGAAGTCGGGCATCGAGACGCGGTCGGGGTTGAGGAACCGCTCGAAGATCAGGCCGTGCTGCAGCGGGTCGAGGTCGGTGATCTTCATGGCGTACGCGGCCATCGACCCGGCACCCGAGCCACGGCCGGGACCCACGCGGATGCCGTGGTCCTTGGCCCAGTTGATGAAGTCGGCGACCACGAGGAAGTACCCCGGGAAGCCCATCTGCGTGATGACCTCGGTCTCGTACGCCGCCTGCTTGCGCACCTCGTCCGGGATGCCGCCCGGGTACCGGTGGTGCAGGCCCGCCTCGACCTCCTTGACGAACCAGCTCGTCTCGTCCTCGCCCGCCGGGACCGGGTAGTTGGGCATGTAGTTCGCCGACGTGTTGAACGAGACCTCGCACTGCTCCGCGATCCGCAGCGTGTTGTCGCACGCCTCGGGCAGCTCCGCCCAGATGCGCCGCATCTCCGCCGCGGACTTCACGTAGTAGCCGTCGCCGTCGAACTTGAACCGGTCCGGGTCCGCGAGCGTCGACCCCGAGTTGATCGCGAGCAGCGCCTCCTGCGACGCGCTGTCCTCCTGCTTGACGTAGTGCAGGTCGTTCGTCGCGACGAGCGGCGCGCCGATCGTCTCCGACAGGCGCAGCAGGTCCTTGAGCACACGGGTCTCGATGTCGATCCCGTGGTCCATCAGCTCGATGTAGAAGAAGTCCTTGCCGAAGATGTCCTGCAGCTCGCCCGCCACCCGGACGGCCTCGTCCCACTGGCCCAGGCGCAGCCGCGTCTGGATCTCCCCCGACGGGCAGCCCGACGTCGCGAGCAGCCCCGAGCCGTACGTCTCGAGCAGGTCGCGGTCCATGCGCGGCCACTTGCCCATCTGTCCCTCGAGCGACGCGAGCGACGACGCCCGGAACAGGTTGTGCAGGCCCTCGTTGTTCCGGGCGAGCAGCGTCATGTGCGTGTACGCACCGCGCGCCGAGACGTCGTCCGCCTCCTGGCCCTGGACGCCGAACCGCACGCGCGTCTGGTCGAACCGGCTCGTGCCCGGGGTGATGTACGCCTCGACGCCGATGATCGGCTTGATGCCCGCGGCCGTGCCCTTCGACCAGAAGTCGTAGGCGCCGAACAGGTACCCGTGGTCGGTCGTGGCGATCGCCGTCTGGCCCTGCCGCTCGACCTCCGCGAAGAGGTCCCCCAGCCGTGCCGCGCCGTCGAGCATCGAGTACTCGGTGTGCACGTGGAGGTGGACGAAGTCGGAGCCTCCAGCAGATGACATGCGGGCCATCCTAGGTGGCCCCGCCGACACCTCCGGCCGCCCCGCGACTGTGTCGGAGGTGGCGTGCACGACACGCCGGACGGCTCACCTCGGACGTGTGCGCGCCACCCTCCAGGACGTCGCGCGGACGGTCAGCGGTAGCCCGCCCCGAGCGTGTCCAGCGCGTCCGCGAGGTCCTGGGGGTACTCGCTCGTGACCTCGAGCCACTCCCCCGTCCCCGGGTGCTCGAAGCCCAGCCGGACCGCGTGCAGCCACTGCCGCGACAGCCGCGCGCGCGCCGCGAGCGTCGGGTCGGCGCCGTACGTGAGGTCGCCCACGCACGGGTGCCGCAGCGCCGCGAAGTGCACGCGGATCTGGTGGGTGCGCCCCGTCTCGAGGTGGACCTCGACGAGCGACGCCGACGGGAGCATCTCGAGCACCTCGTAGTGCGTGACCGACGGCTTGCCGTCCGCCACGACCGCGAACTTCCAGTCCGCCGACGGGTGCCGGCCGATGGGCGCGTCGATCGTGCCCGTCGTCGGCTCCGGGTGGCCCTGGACGAGCGCGTGGTAGACCTTCTCGACCGTGCGCTCCTTGAACGCCCGCTTGAGCACCGTGTAGGCGTGCTCGCTCTTCGCGACCACCATGAGCCCCGACGTGCCCACGTCGAGGCGGTGCACGACGCCCTGGCGCTCCGCGGCGCCCGACGTCGAGATCCGGTAGCCCGTGGCGGCCAGCGCGCCGACGACCGTCGGCCCGGTCCAGCCCGGCGACGGGTGCGCCGCGACCCCGACGGGCTTGTCCACGACGACCACGTCGTCGTCGTCGTGCACGATCCGCATGCCGGGCACGGGCTCGGGCACGACCGCCGGCGCCGACTCCGCCCGGGGGTCGGGCAGCTCGACCTCGAGCCAGCCGCCCGCGACCAGCCGGTCCGACTTGCCGACCTCCCGCCCGTCGACACGCACCCCGCCCGCCGCGGCGATCTCCGCGGCGCGGGTCCGGGACAGGCCGAGCAGCCGCGACAGCGCCGCGTCGACCCGCTCGCCCGCCAGTCCGTCGGGGACGGGCAGCGCGCGGACCTCAGGCACCGGGACGCTCCACGGTCGCACCGGCACCGGTGCCCGCCGGCCCTGCGGCGCCCCGGACGTCGTCCGCTGTGCCCGCGGTGGGCGCCGTACCGTCGGCGCCGTCGACATCGGCCGTCGCGGCCACGTCGGCAGCTGCGTCCGTGTCTTCCGCACCCGTCGCGTCGCCGTCGCGCGACCCGTCCAGGTGCACGCCACGGGCCGCGAGCACCACGATCAGTCCCGCAGCGCCGACGATCGCGATGTCCGCGACGTTGCCGACGAACCAGTCGGCGTAGGCGATGAAGTCGACGACGTGCCCGCGCGCGAAGCCGGGCTCCCGGGCGAACCGGTCGACGAGGTTGCCGATCGCACCACCGAGCAGCAGCCCGAGGGCGACGGCCCACAGCGCGGAGCCGATCCGGCTCGCCGCCCGCACGACGACCACGACGACCACGGTCGCCACGATCGTCAGGACCCACGTCATGCCGGTCGCGATGGACAGCGCGGCACCGGGGTTGAAGACGAGCTGGAGCCCGAGCAGGTCACCGACGAGCGCGCGACGCGTGCCCTCCTCGAGCGACGCGAGCGCCCACTGCTTGGACGCCTGGTCGAGCAGCAGCACCCCCGCGGCGATCACGACGAGCGTCGTCAGCAGGCGCCGCCTGCGTGCGGGGGGTGTCGCGGGCGCGACCGGCCGAGGATCCGTCGTGGAGGGCACCGCAGGAGTCTACGGGCGCGTCAGCGACGCTCCTCGCGCTGCTTGCACTCGACGCAGAGGGTCGCCCGCGGGAAGGCCTGGACGCGCGCCTTGCCGATGGCCCGGCCGCACGACTCGCAGGTCCCGAAGGTGCCCGTCGAGATGCGTCCCAGCGCTCGCTGGGTCTGCGCGAGCAGGTCGCGCGTGTTGTTGACGAGCGTGAGCTCTTGCTCGCGCTCGAGGGCGGACGAACCCGAGTCGGCCTGGTCGTCGCCGGCGCCGTCGCCGGAGTTGCGCAGCAGGTCGGAGAGCTCGGCATCGGCCGCGGCGAGCTCGCTCGTCAGCCGGTCGATGTCCGCCGTCAGCTCCTCGGCGACCTCCTTGACCTCGCTCGCGGTCCAGGGGGTCTCGCCGTCGCGCACCGGGAACTGCTTCACGAGCTTGCTCAGGTCCTTCGTGTCCGGCGTCACGGCGACATCGCTCAGTGCGTCGTTGATTGCCACGTCCAGGTCCCCCCTGTCCTCGAAGTCACGCGACTTTATGCGTGGAAACGTCATGACACAACACACCACGCCGGGTGAAACCCGGCGTGGTGTGTTGTCGTGCTGTGCCGACCTGTGGCGACGCGGCCCGGGCGTCGCCCCTGGTCAGAGGTTCTGGCCGTCGCCCACCGGCTGCGCCTGACCGGAGCGCGGCGGGAGGGCGTTGCCCCGGTTGTCGAGGTCGCCGAGCAGGTTCTCGAGGTAGCTCTTGAGGCGCGTGCGGTAGTCGCGCTCGAACACGCGCAGCTCGTCGATCTTGCGCTCGAGGAGCGAACGCTCCTGCTCGAGCTGGCCGAGCGTGCGCTGCGACGTCTCCTCGGCCTCGCGCACGATGCGGTTGGCCTGCGTCTTCGCCTCGCCGACGAGCCGGTCCGACTCCTCCTGGCCGCTGCGGACGTAGTCGTCGTGCAGCTTCTGCGCGAGCGCGAGCATGCCGGTCGCGGACTCGGGCTCGCTGGGACGCTGGGGCGCGGCGACGGGCGCCGGTGCGACGACGGGCGCCGGCTGCGGCTTCACGAGCTCGGGCGCGGGCTCCGGCTTCGGGGCCGGCGCGGCCTGCTGGGCGCCAGCGCGGCTCAGCTCGGCGATCCGACGCTCCGCCGCGGCGAGCTTCGTCTTGAGGTCCTCGTTCTCGTTCTGCAGCTCGCGCAGCGTGTTGACGACCTCGTCCAGGAAGTCGTCGACCTCGTCCTGGTCGTACCCCTCGCGGAACTTCGTCGCCTGGAACTTCTTGTTCAGGACGTCGTCTGCGGTCAGCAGTGCCATCGTCGTCACCTCTGTCGGTCGAGCTGTGTCGGGCCGTGGCAGTCAACCGACCACCTCGGGCCACCGTAGCGGAGATTGTCGGAGGGGCACTCCCCCCGACACACGTCCGGGAAGGACCCGCGGATCCCGGTCGCGAGGGCTGTCACGAGGCCAGTCGGCTGAGCAGCGCCATGAGCAGCGAGCACCCCAGGACCAGGACGAAGAACGCCAGGTCGAGGCGCACCGAGCCGATCCCGACGGGCGGGAGCACGCGTCGCAGCGCCTTCAGCGGCGGGTCCGTGACGGTGTACGTGGCCTCCGCGATGACGAGCGCCACACCCCGCGGGCGCCAGTCACGGGCGAAGAACTGGACCCAGTCCAGGACCAGACGCACGAGCAGGATCAGGAAGAACGCCAGGACGACCAGGTACAGGACGCTGAAGACCAGTCCCACGTCAGCTCTGGTTGTAGAAGCCGGAGCGGCCGACGACCTGCTCGGCGGCGGGGTCGCCCGCGACCTCGACGTGCGCCGGGGACAGCAGGAAGACCTTGCTGGTCACGCGCTCGATCGCGCCGTGCAGACCGAAGATCAGACCGGCCGAGAAGTCGACGAGACGCTTGGCGTCCGCGTCGTCCATGTCGGTGAGGTTCATGATGACGGGCGTGCCCTCGCGGAACGCCTCGCCGATCTTGCGCGCGTCGTTGTAGGACCGCGGGTGGATCGTGGTGATCCGGCGCAGGTCGCCGCCGGCGGGTGCGGGCTGCGCGACCGGCGCGGGGGTCCGCGGGGCCGGACGGTGCAGCGGGGTGACCTGGGCCTCGTACTCGTGCTCCACGGCGACATCTCCTGCGTCGAGGTCCTCGAGGTACTCCTCGTGCTCGGACCGGTCGTCGGCCAGGCCGAGGTACAGCATCGTCTTGCGCAGCGCTCCGGCCATCGCCTGGCTCCCTCCCCGGATCATCTCCGGTCCTGCTCCCGGGCCCGGGCCCGGGCCGGGAGTCCGGCACCGGGAGCGACGGGCTCCCTCCGACGGTCACGCTAGCAACGCGTGCTCAGACCGCCACCGCGACACGCCCGCGACGTGCAGGTCTCGCCCGATCGTGGTGCCGCGCCCCCGGTCGGGAGGCTCAGCGCGGGGTCCGGACGATCCCGGCGAACCGCCCCGTGCGACCCGTGCGGCGGTAGGAGAAGAGGGTCTCGTCGAGGTACGTGTCGCGCGCGACGTGCTCGACGCCCTCGACGCCGGCTCCGCGCAGGACGGCCAGGACCCCGGCCGGCAGGTCGAGCGCGGGCGTCCCCCACGCCGTGCGCGCCGCGACGTCGGGCACGACGTCGGCGACCTCGTCGCGCAGCTCGGCCGGCACCTCGTACGATGCGCCGGCGATCGACGGTCCGACCGCGGCGCGCAGGCGGTCGTGGCGCGCCCCGAGGGCGACGAGCCGCTCGACGGCCGCCTCGACGACGCCCGCGACCAGGCCGCGTCGCCCCGCGTGGACCGCGGCGGCGAGCCCGGCCTCGGCGTCCGCGATCAGGATCGGCACGCAGTCCGCGACGAGCACGCCGACCGCGACACCGGGGCCGGACGCGACCAGCGCGTCGACCTCCCCGACGGAGGCCAGCGGGTCCCGGTCGCCGGACGACGTCACGACCGCGACGTCACGCCCGTGCACCTGGGTGCCGAACGCCACGGGTGCGCCGGCCCACCCGGCCACGCGGGAGCGGTTCTCGGCGACGGAGGCCGGGTCGTCCCCGACGCCCGCACCGAGGTTGAGGCCGCCGTACGGCTCCGCGCTGACGCCGCCCGCGCGCGTCGTGAACCCCGCCCGGACGCCCGGGCCGAGGTCGACCGCGAGGACGACCGGCCCGGGCTGCGCCGCCACGACTACTTGAGGAAGTCGGGGACGTCGAGCTCTTCGCGCTCCCGGCGGGCCGACTCCTCGGAGAAGATCCGCGGGACCTCGAGCGCACCCGTGATCGGGGTCGGCTCCGCCTCGGTGGAGAGGAACGCCGGCACCTCGGGCTTCGCGGCGGGCCGCGCGGCCGCGTAGGCACCGACCGGGAGGACCTCGTCCTCGGGGTCGACGACCGGGCGCGGCGTCGGCACGGCGCTGACCGTGGGGACCTGGCGCACGGACGCGCCGCTGACCTGGCCGAGCGCGCGCGAGTCGCGGCGGACGACCGGGCCGCCGCCGTCGAAGCCCGCGGCGATGACGGTGACGCGGACCTCGTCGCCGAGCGCGTCGTCGATGACCGCGCCGAAGATGATGTTCGCCTCGGGGTGCGCGGCCTCCTGGACGAGGCGCGCGGCCTCGTTGATCTCGAACAGGCCGAGGTCGGAGCCGCCCTGGATCGACAGCAGCACGCCGTGCGCGCCGTCGATGCTCGCCTCGAGCAGCGGGGAGGAGATCGCCATCTCGGCGGCCTGCACGGCCCGGTCCTCGCCGCGAGCGAAGCCGATGCCCATGAGCGCCGATCCGGCGCCCTGCATGACGGACTTCACGTCGGCGAAGTCGAGGTTGATGAGGCCCGGCGTGGTGATGAGGTCGGTGATCCCCTGGACGCCGGACAGCAGCACCTGGTCGGCGGAGTGGAACGCGTCGAGCACGGAGACCGAGCGGTCGGAGATCGACAGCAGGCGGTCGTTGGGGATGACGATGAGCGTGTCGACCTCGGCGCGCAGCGCCTCGATGCCGGTGTCCGCCTGCACGGAGCGGCGGCGCCCCTCGAAGGTGAACGGGCGCGTGACGACCCCGATGGTGAGGGCGCCCAGCGAGCGGGCGATGCGCGCGACGACGGGCGCGCCGCCGGTGCCGGTACCGCCGCCCTCGCCCGCGGTGACGAAGACCATGTCGGCGCCGCGCAGGACGTCCTCGATCTCCTCGGCGTGGTCCTCGGCGGCCTTCTTGCCGACCTCGGGGTCCGCGCCGGCACCGAGACCGCGCGTGAGCTCGCGGCCGACGTCGAGCTTGACGTCGGCGTCCGACATCAGCAGGGCCTGGGCGTCGGTGTTGACGGCGATGAACTCGACACCCTTGAGGCCGACCTCGATCATGCGGTTCACGGCGTTGACGCCGCCGCCGCCGATGCCGACGACCTTGATGACCGCCAGATAGTTCTGCGGAGCTGCCACGGTGGGTGCCTCTCGTTCCGAGCCGATCGCGGGGTGCTGCCCGCGGGGGTCCGACCGCGACACGCGCGGTCGAGGTTCAACCTTCACGTTCAGGTTGAGGGTTAGAGTTATGTCAGGAGCGTTGTCAGTGCGTGACGCTAGGTGCCGCACGCCCCGCGTTCAACGACCGACGCCGCGTGTCTGGCGACGGGTTCGACGAGTTCCCCCGACCACCGCCGCGACCGTGCGGGCGGCCCGCGCCGCGAGCGTCGCGCGATCCCTCCACGATCAGCTCGTGATCGGCAGACGCGGGGCCGACACGTCGATCACCGTGGCCCCCGCCGCCGCACCCGACGACCGCAGCGTCGACAGCACCGCGATCTTCAGCGGTGTCTCCGACGCGGAGCCCCACTCGACCGTGACGCCGTCGCGCAGCTGCATCGCGACGGTGTCCTGCGTGCTCGCCGACACGCCCTGCACCTGCGCGAGCAGGTCCGCGGGCAGCTGCTCGAGGACCGAGAGCACCGCGCTCAGCGTGCGCGCGTCGCCCACCGGCACGTCCACGACGGGCAGCCCGTCCGGCGGCGCGTCCACCCGGCCGACCTGCACGCCCTCCATGTCGAGCAGGGCGAACCCCGCCGCGCCGTCCTCCGGCACGGCCGCCACCGGCTCGCGCGCGACGAGCACGACGAGCAGCCCGTGCGGCCACGCGCGCGTCACGCGCGCCTCGCGCACGCCGGGGACCTCGAGGACCTCGTCGCGCAGCCCCACCGTGTCGAGGCGCGGCAGGGGCGTGCCCGCGTGCGCGTCCGCGACGGCGAGCACCTGGTCGACGGCGACGAC
>PJUC01000112.1_pt1 | contig 60058 bp, 60 predicted proteins | sample 1512161 | NCBI WGS metagenome assembly PJUC01 (sample SAMN08177676, study PRJNA422409) | Soil metagenome, whole genome shotgun sequencing project. | isolation source: Soil enriched on filter paper | place: USA: Madison | collected 2015-01-15 | reverse complement strand
CGCGCTCCAGGTCTTTCGGCGCGCAGAACAGCGTGGCGCGGCCGTCGCCCGCCAGCACCAGCCAGGCGTTGGGCTCGGTGAAGCCGGTCAGGTAATAGAAGTAGCTGTCGTGGCGGTAGAGGAAATCGGTGTCGCGGTTGCGCGGGCGCTCGGGCGCGGTCGGAATGATGGCGATGCCGTCCTTGCCCAGTTGCGAAGCGAGGCGCGCGCGGCGCTCGGCGTAGATCGTGGTGGTGTCTGCAGAGGTCATCTTGGCGTGTTCAGTTGGGCAAGCCGTTCGGGGGTTCCCACATCGGTCCAGGGGCCGGTGTAGAGCTCGGCGCTCACCAGTTCATTGTCCATCGCGGCACGCAGGATCGGCGCCAATGGGGCTTTGCGGCCGGCCGGGTTGCCGGGGGGGATGTCGCAGTACGGCGGCGCGAACAGCGCGGCGCGGTACAGGCCGATGGTCGAGAAGGTGAATTTCTCGGGCGCCGTGCTCAGCGCAAGCCCGTCCGGCGACAGGCCGAAGTCGCCCTTGGGGTTGTGCGCCGGGTTCGGCACCAGCCACAGGTGCGCGAGCTTGCCGCCGGCCAGGAAGCGCTTGACCGAAGCCTGCGTAAAGGCGAAGCCGGGCACGAACACATCGCCGGCCGCGACCCAGAACACATCGCCCAGCAGCGGCAGCGCGCGCACGATGCCGCCGGCGGTCTCGAGCGCGCCGCCGAAGTCGCGGCCCTCGTCGGAGTATGAAATCGATAGCGCGGCGTGTCCGTCCAGCAAGGGCTTTGCGCCGAAGCGCTTCGAGATCTGCGCGCCCAGCCAGTCGGTGTTGACCACCAGTTCAGCGAAGCCGCCGGCGGCCAGCGCCTCCATCGGCCACTGCATCAGCGGCTTGCCGCGCACTTCGAGCAGGGGCTTGGGGCAGGTGTCGGTCAGCGGCCGCATGCGCTCGCCGCGCCCTGCGGCAAGGATCATGGCCCGCGCCGCGCTCACGCCTGGACCCGTCCGCGCTGGAGCTCGTTGCGCTCGCTGTGGCGGGGCTGGAACAGCGCCACCAGGCATTCCATCAGCGCATGCGCCTTGGCCGAGTGGTCGCCGCTGAAATTGCAGACGTACACGTCCAGCGTCACGCCGCGCTGCTCGGGCCAGGTGTGGATGCACAGGTGCGATTCGGCCAGCAGCACCGTGGCGGTGACGCCGCCCGGCCCCTGCGGCGTGGCCGGAAAACCGTGGACCAGCCTGCCCACTGCCTGCAGCCCGGCGGCCGATACCGCCTTGAGGCAAACCGCTCCCAGCGCCTCCCGGTCGGTGAGCCATTGAAGGCCGCATTGGCAGTCGTGGAGGTCGGCGGTGAGGTGCAGCCCATGCATGGGTGGCAACTCTAGCAGTCCGGCCGCCGCACAAGAACATCCGCGGGGTGTTCGGGCCGTATCGGCAGCCGTTCGGGCTCGCCCGGTAAAATCGCGGGTTCCCCCCTATCCCACCCACCCTTTTCCCCCGAAAGTCCCATGCCCATGGCAAACCAAGCCCTGATGGCCAACGCGATCCGCGCGCTGGCTATGGATGCCGTTCAACAAGCGAATTCCGGACATCCGGGTGCACCGATGGGCATGGCCGACATGGCCGTCGCACTCTGGGGCGAACACCTGCGCTACAACCCCGCGAACCCGCACTGGTTCGACCGCGACCGCTTCGTGCTCTCGAACGGCCACGCCTCGATGCTGTTGTACTCGGTGCTGCACCTCACCGGCTACGACCTGCCCATCGGCGAGCTCAAGAACTTCCGCCAGCTGCACAGCAAGACCGCCGGCCACCCTGAAGTCGACGTGACCCCCGGCGTGGAAACCACCACCGGCCCGCTGGGCCAGGGCATCACCAACGCCGTGGGCTTCGCGCTGGCCGAGAAGCTCCTGTCGGCCGAGTTCAACCGCAAGGACCACGCCATCGTCGACCACCACACCTACGCCTTCCTGGGCGACGGTTGCATGATGGAAGGCATCAGCCATGAAGCGTGCGCACTCGCCGGCGCCTGGCACCTGAACAAGCTGATCGCGCTGTACGACGACAACGGCATCAGCATCGACGGCCAGGTCAAGCCCTGGTACATCGACAACGTGGCCGAGCGCTTCCACGCCTATGGCTGGCACGTGATCGGCCCGATCGACGGCAACGACGCCGCCGAAGTGTCGAAGGCCATCGCCAAGGCCAAGCAATCGACCGACAAGCCCACGCTCATCAACTGCAAGACCGTCATCGGCAAGGGCAGCCCGAACCGCGCCGGCACCGCCAAGGCCCACGGCGAAGCACTGGGCGCCGAAGAAATCAAGCTCACGCGCGACGCCATCGACTGGCACTACCCGCCCTTCGAGATCCCGGCCGAGGTTTACGCCGACTGGGACCACAAGGAAGCCGGCGCCAACATCGAAGCCGAGTGGAACGCCAGGTTCGCCGCCTACGCCGCCGCCTACCCCGAGCTGGCCGCCGACTTCACCCGCCGCATGAAGGGCGAGCTGCCCAAGGACTTCCACCAGGTCGCGTTCGACACCGTGGTCGCCGCCCACACCAAGGCCGAGACCGTGGCCAGCCGCAAGGCCAGCCAGCTCGCGCTGGAAGCCTTCACCGCCGCGCTGCCTGAAATGCTCGGCGGCAGCGCCGACCTGACCGGCTCCAACCTCACCAACACCAAGAGCACCGCCGCGCTGCGCTTCGATGCCAAGACCGGCGCGGTGGTCATGAACGTGCCGGCCGTCGAGGCCAAGCAGGGCGCCGAAGACGAAACCAAGTCCGCGGCCCCGGCAGAAACGCCCCACGGCACCATCGGCCGCCACATCAACTACGGCGTGCGCGAGTTCGGCATGGCGGCCATCATGAACGGCGTGGCGCTGCATGGCGGCTACATCCCCTACGGCGGCACCTTCCTCACCTTCAGCGACTACAGCCGCAACGCCATCCGCATGGCCGCGCTGATGAAGCGCCGCGTGATCCACGTGTTCACCCACGACTCCATCGGCCTGGGCGAAGACGGCCCGACCCACCAGTCGATCGAGCACGCCGCCTCGCTGCGCCTGATTCCGAACCTGGACGTCTGGCGCCCGGGCGACACGGCCGAAACCGCCGTGGCCTGGGCCGTGGCGCTGCAGAACCAGTCGCGCCCCACGGCGCTGCTGCTCAGCCGCCAGAACATCGCCTACGCGCCCAAGAGCGAACTCGGCGACATCAGCCGCGGTGCCTACGTGCTGTCCGAGCCGGAAGCCGTCGGCCTGAAGAGCAAGAAGACGGCCGCCGTCATCATCGCCACGGGTTCCGAAGTGCAGCTCGCACTGGCCGCGCAGAAGCTGCTGGCCGAGAAGAAGATCGCCGTGCGCGTGGTGTCGATGCCCTCGACCACCACCTTCGACCGCCAGGACCTGGCCTACAAGAAGGCCGTGCTGCCCAAGAAGCTGCCGCGCATCGCCGTCGAAATGGGCTGCACCGGCGGCTGGTGGAAGTACGGCTGCGCCGCCGTCGTGGGCATCGACACGTACGGCGAATCGGCGCCCGCGCCGGTGTTGTTCAAGCACTTCGGATTCACGGCGGAGAACGTGGCCGCCACGGTGGAAGCAGCGCTGCGCGACTGAGTCCCTTCGCACGGTTCACGACAGACAACAAGTTTTTCAACCTTAGGAGCAAGTCAGATGGCTATCAAACTCGGTATCAACGGCTTCGGCCGCATCGGTCGCAACGTGCTGCGCGCAGCAGTGCAGAACTTCAAGAACGACATCGAAATCGTTGCCATCAACGACTTGCTCGAGCCCGACTACCTCGCCTACATGCTCCAGTACGACTCGGTGCATGGCCGCTTCAAGGGTGAGGTCACGGTTGACGGCAACACGCTGATCGTGAACGGCAAGAGGATCCGCCTGACCCAGGAGCGCGACCCCGCGCAACTGAAGTGGAACGAAGTCGGTGCCGACGTCGTGCTCGAATCGACGGGCCTGTTCCTCACCAAGGAAACCGCGCAGAAGCACATCGACGCGGGCGCCAAGAAGGTCATCCTGTCGGCACCGTCGAAGGACGACACCCCCATGTTCGTCTACGGCGTGAACGACAAGAAGTACGCCGGCGAAGCCATCGTCAGCAACGCCAGCTGCACCACCAACTGCCTGGCGCCGCTGGCCAAGGTGCTGAACGACAAGTGGGGCATCAAGCGCGGCCTGATGACCACCGTGCACGCCGCCACCGCCACGCAGAAGACCGTGGACGGCCCGAGCAACAAGGACTGGCGCGGCGGCCGCGGCATCCTGGAAAACATCATTCCCTCGAGCACCGGCGCCGCCAAGGCCGTGGGCGTGGTGATCCCCGAGCTCAACAAGAAGCTCACCGGCATGAGCTTCCGCGTGCCGACCTCCGACGTGTCGGTGGTCGACCTGACGGTCGAGCTGGTGAAGGAAGCCACGTACAAGGAAATCTGCGCCGAGATGAAGGCACAGAGCGAAGGCGCGCTCAAGGGCGTGCTGGGCTACACCGAAGACAAGGTCGTCGCCACCGACTTCCGCGGCGACCCGCGCACCTCGATCTTCGACGCCGAAGCCGGCATTGCGCTGGACGGCACCTTCGTCAAGCTCGTGAGCTGGTACGACAACGAGTGGGGCTACTCGAACAAGTGCCTGGAGATGGTGAAGGTCGTGTCGAAGTAAGGCTTCGACGCTTCAATGAAAAAACGCGCCCGAGGGCGCGTTTTTTCATGGCGAGGCGGCAGGCAGCAGCCGCCGGGTTCAGCGCAGCTTCTCGTTCCTGCGGATTTCGCTGCTCAGCTCCGTGGACATCTTGGTCGCCGCGCGCTTGGCGGAAAGACCGAACTCGCCCTTGAACTCGCTGAACTCCGCCTCGCCCCGGCCCGATGCCTTGACGCGCGTCACTTCGACGCCGGCAGGATCGGTCACGACGCAGGACACCTCGGTGGTGAAATAGGTCGGCGGCCACGTGAAGGGCGACGGCGAGCCCGAGTCCGTCTTGATCTCTGGCGTGAACACCAGGGCAGCGCCCGAAGCCTGCACCGCGTTGGCGTCGGCCGCCGACTGGATGACCACCACGTCCTGGTAGACCGCGCGCAGTGCGTCGCGGATCGACTTTTCCAGGTCGCGGTACGGGTAGTAGCTGATGCGGTCGCCGCCGCCACCCGGGGTGACGGCCTGCATGGCGCGCTGGGCGTCCGTCATGGTGTAGGCGACCTTCTTCTGGACCAGTGTGGCTTCCACACGCGGCGGTGCGGTGTCGGTGCCGACGTTGATGGGATGGGCGCAGCCCACGAGCACGGCGGCGCATGCCAGCGCCATGCCGGCGCGCAGGATTCTGGAAACGAGGGACATGAAACTTCTTCTCCGGGTTATGTTTTTTTCAGGGGGCTAGAGCTGCGGCGAATTGGGGGTCGGCGTACACCTGGCGCAGCAACGTACGCACGAGGTCCGAGTACGCCGCCTGCCCTGCAGGAATGGCCACGATGCCCGCGAAGCTGGACTCGAAGCTGGTGTTCGCCTTGTAGTTCTTCTTGAGGCGCTGCACGCCTTCGCGCGTGACCTCGATCGTCACTTCCATCACGCCGGTACCGGTGACGATGTTGCCTACGCTGATCTCGTTACTGAGGATGCGCGCGTCGAGCCGGGTGCGCGACTTCGCGTCGTAGGCCGAGACTTCCTTGAGGTCGCTGACCAGCGCGTCCTCAAGGTATTTGGCGAAAGTACCGCTGGGCGAAATCAGCCGTGCGCCACGCAGCGACAGGTTGTTGACCGGATCGTTCGGATCGGTGGGCTGCACCTTCACCACCGCCACCGGGGCCGGCTTGGCCGCCTTGAGCCGGTCAAGGGCTTCATAGTCCGCCGCGTAGGGCGGGGCCTTCAGTTGCGCGCAGCCGGTTGCAAGAACGGCTAGTGCGCAGAAGGCGACACGATGCATGCGAATGATCGCCATGCTCTCCTCCTCTTTGGTTGTTGGAGGCGCGACAGTAACATAAGGTTACGTCGAAAGCATGGCGCTTGATCACGCCCGCAGGCGCGTGCGAAAACTCAAACCGGCTCGAGCACGTGAATCAGCTTGCCCGCCGTCAGCTCCTTGGTCTTCTCGCTGTGCGCCTTCATGTGCGGCGCGACGGCGTGGGCCTGCAGGTGGGCCAGCGTTTCCCATTTCTCGATCACGACGAAGGTGTCGTCGCCGAAGCTGGCCTTCGACGTTGGGATGCCTTGCGCGTCGATCGTCGCGCCGTATTCGATGCAGCCCTCTTCGGCCAGCACGGCCGCGCGGTTGGCGGCGAAGGCTTCGAGCAGCGCGGCGCGCTGGCCCGGCTTGGCGGTGATGACTGCGACGACGTGGATCATTGGAAAGGTCTCCGAGGATTGATGTGAGGGATGACGCACCGGGGTGCGAACGCCGAATCTAAGAGATGCGGCATCGCCGCGCCGGTCAGGTCCGCGACAACGCCGCGGCCTTGTCCCTATCATCGCCCGGATGTTCTTTCCGCTGCCCCGCACGGCCACCGCGCCTTTCTGTCCTTCCGAAGTGAAGGGCAGCGTGGCCGTTCCCCAGGACCTGCCTTTCTTCAGGAAGCTGATGCGCTACGCGGGCCCGGGCCTGCTGGTGTCGGTCGGCTACATGGACCCGGGCAACTGGGCGACCGACATCGAGGCCGGCTCGCGCTTCGGATACGGCCTGCTGTTCGTGGTGCTGCTGGCGAGCCTGGCGGCAATGCTGCTGCAGACGCTGTGCGTGCGGCTGGGGCTGGTGGCGCAGAAAGACCTGGCGCGCGCCTGCCGAGAGCACTACTCGCCGCGCGTCAACCGCTTGCTTTGGCTGGGCGCCGAGCTGGCCATCGTGGCCTGCGACCTCGCCGAGGTGCTGGGCAGCGCGCTCGCGCTGCACCTGCTGTTCGGCGTGTCGATTCCGGTGGGCATCGCCATCACGGCCTTCGACACGCTGCTGGTGCTGGGCCTGCAGGGCGCGGGCTTTCGCCGGGTGGAGGCCATCGTGCTCGGGCTGGTCGGCACCATCGCGGGCTGCTTCGCGGTCGAGCTGATGATGGCGCCGCCCAACTGGTTCGGCGTGGCGATGGGCTTCGCGCCCAGCCTGGAGCGGCTGCACCAGCCGGGCGCGCTGTACCTGGCCATCGGCATCGTCGGCGCCACCGTGATGCCGCACAACCTGTACCTGCATTCGTCCATCGTGCAGACCCGCCTCGTGGCCGACACCGAACCGGCGCGGCGCGAGGCGGTGCGCTTCTGCACGCTCGACGCGGTGGTGTCGCTGTCGCTCGCGCTGCTGGTCAACGCGGCCATCATGGTGCTGGCGGCCAGCGCCTTCCATGCCACCGGCCACCGCGAAGTGGCGGAGATCGACGACGCCTACCGCCTGCTCGAGCCCGTCGTCGGCAGCGCCTTCGCGGCCACGCTGTTCGGCATCGCGCTGCTGGCCTCGGGGCAGAGCTCGACCTTCACCGGCACCATCGCGGGCCAGATCATCATGGAGGGCTTTCTCGACATGAAGATCCCGTGCTGGCAGCGCCGGCTGATCACGCGCGCGCTCGCGCTCGGCCCGGCCTTCCTCGGCGTCTGGTGGTTCGGCGACGGCGGCGTGGGCAAGATGCTGGTGCTCAGCCAGGTGGTGCTGAGCTTCCAGCTTCCGTTCGCGATGTGGCCTTTGATTCGCTTCACCAGCAGCCGCGCCATGATGGGCGGCTTTGCCAACGGGCCGGTGCTCAAGTCGCTCGCATGGGGCCTGTTCGGCGTGATCAGCGCCGCCAACGTGTGGCTGGTGGCCTCGGTGCTCAGCGGCGGTTGAGCGAAGGCTCGGCCGCGTCCTTGCCGAGCGCGGCCGCGATGAAGTCGACGAAGGTCCGCACGCGCGCCGACAACTGGTGGCGCTGCGGGTACACGGCGTAGATGTCGGCGTCGGGCGTTCGGTAGTTCGCGAGCACCTGCACCAGCCGGCCGCTGCGCAGGTAGCGCGCGATGTCCCACTCGGCGCGCATCAGGATGCCGTGGCCGTCGAGCGCCCAGTTGACCGCGATCTCGCCGTCGTTGGTGCTCAGCGCGCCGCGCGTCTTCACCGCCTCGGTGCGCTGCGCCGCGCCCCGGCCGGGGCTCAGTCGCCACATGCCGTAGGCCTCGTCGCCCTGGCGGATGCCGATGCAGCGGTGGTGCGCGAGGTCGTTGGGCACCCTGGGCTGCCCGGCGCGCGCCAGGTAGGCCGGCGAGGCGCACAGCAGCCGCCGGTTCGACGCGATGCGCCGCGCGATCACGCGGGCCTCGGGCGGCGCGCCGAAGCGGATGCAGACGTCGAAGGCGTCGTCGGTCAGCGGCGGCGGGTTGACCGACAGCTGCAGCTGCACCTCGACCTGCGGATGCTTGCGCACGAACTTCGAGAGCAGCGGCGCCACGTGGCTGCGCCCGAAGCCCAGCGTGGCGTTCACGCGCAGCAGGCCCTGCGCCTCGCCCTTGGCGCCGCCCAGCAGCTGCGCCATGTCGTCGATCTCGCCGAGGATGCGGCGCGCATGCGCCACGTAGAGCTCGCCTTCGGGCGTGAGGCTCATGCGCCGCGTGGTGCGGTTCACCAGCGTCACCCCCAGGCGCGTTTCCATCTGCGAGAGCCGCTTGCTCACGGCCGGCGTGCTGATGCCGAGTTCGCGCGCCGCGGCGCTGAGGCTGCCGCAGGCCGCGAGCGCGGAGAAGAAGCCGAGGTCGGCGGGCTGGACAGGCGACGTCATGGCAGCCTCACTGTTGAATTGAAGTTAAGGATGGATTCACTTCGGGCATGAATTGTTCAGCGCGCCGGATCCTACAGTGCGCCTTCCAAAGAGCACACACACAAAAGGACATCGATGACCCGCTACAGCATTGCCACCATTCCCGGCGACGGCATCGGCAAGGAAGTGGTTCCGGCGGGGCGCCGGGTGATGGAGGCGCTGGCCGAGGCCTCCGGCGGCGCGCTGCAATTCAGCTTCGAGGACTTCGGCTGGGGCGGCGACTGGTATCGCGCACACGGCGAGATGATGCCGGCCGACGGCCTCGATGCGCTGCGCGGCAAGGACGCCATTCTTTTCGGCTCCGCAGGCGATCCGCACATTCCCGACCACGTCACGCTCTGGGGCCTGCGCCTGAAGATCTGCCAGGGCTTCGACCAGTACGCCAACGTGCGGCCCACGCGCATCCTGCCGGGCATCGACGGCCCGCTCAAGCGCTGCGCGCCCGGCCAGCTCGACTGGGTGATCGTGCGCGAGAACTCCGAGGGCGAGTACGCCGGCGTCGGCGGCCGCGTGCACCAGGGCCACCCCATCGAGGCCGCGACCGACGTGAGCATGATGACCCGCGCGGGCGTGGAGCGCATCATGCGTTTCGCCTTCAAGCTGGCCGGTTCGCGGCCGCGCAAGCTGCTCACCGTGGTGACCAAGAGCAACGCGCAGCGCCATGCGATGGTGATGTGGGACGAGATCGCGCTGCAGATCTCCAAGGAGTTCCCCGACGTGACGTGGGACAAGGAACTGGTCGACGCCTGCACCGCGCGCATGGTCAACCGCCCGGCCACGCTCGACACCATCGTCGCCACCAACCTGCACGCCGACATCCTCAGCGACCTGGCCGCCGCGCTGGCGGGCAGCCTGGGCATCGCGCCCACCGGCAACATCGATCCGGAGCGGCGCTATCCGTCGATGTTCGAGCCCATCCACGGGTCGGCCTTCGACATCATGGGCAAGGGGCTGGCCAACCCGGTCGGCACTTTCTGGTCGGTGGTGATGCTGCTCGAGCACCTGGGCGAGGCCGAGGCGGCACGGCGCGTGATGCAGGCGGTGGAGCACGTCACGGCCAACCCGGCGCTGCACACACGCGACCTGGGCGGCAGCGCGACCACCGAGCAAGTCACGCAGGCGGTGTGCGCGCACATCGCGGGCGAGCCGATGCGGCTCGCGGCGTGACACACGCAATGGCCTGAACGGCCGCCAGCGACAGACACGACGGTATCCGCGCGCCTCGATGCGCGCACCACGACAACGAGCCGGAGACAAACCATGAACGCTTCTTCCAACGCGCGCCGCCGCAGCAGCGGCAGGCGCGCCCTGCTTCGGGCCGCGACACTCGCACTGGGCCTTGGCGCCGCTGCGCTGGCCTTCGCGCAGTCACCGGCCGGCTGGCCGGCCAAGCCCATCAGCCTCATCGTGCCCTTCCCCGCCGGCGGCACCACCGACGTGCTGGCGCGCGCGCTGGCCGACAAGCTCTCGCAGTCGCTCGGCCAGCCCGTGGTGGTCGAGAGCAGGCCAGGTGCCGGCGCCACGCTCGGCGCCGACTACGTGGCCAAGGCCAAACCCGACGGCTACACGCTGCTGATGGGCGCGGTGCACCACACCATCGCCACCAGCGTCTACAAGAAGCTGCCCTACGACTTTCAGAAAGACCTGGCGCCTGTCACCCTGGTGGCCATGGTGCCGAACGTGCTGGTCGTCAACGCCGCCAGCACGCCCGCGAAGAACGTCGCCGAACTGGTCGCGCTGGCCAAGGCCGCGCCCGAGAAGCTGGCCTACGGCTCCAACGGGAACGGCACGGCGCAGCACCTGATCGGCACGCAGTTCCAGGCCAGCACCGGCGCCACGCTGCTGCACGTGCCCTACAAGGGCAGCGGCCCGCTCACCACCGACCTGCTCGGCGGCCAGGTGGCGATGTCCTTCGACACCATCACGCCGGTGCTGCAGCACATCAAGAGCGGCAAGCTGCGCGCGCTGGCCGTGACCACGGCGCGCCGCTCGACGGTGCTGCCCGACGTGCCGACGATGGAAGAGGCGGGCCTCAAGGGCTTCGACATCGGCACTTGGTTCGGCGTGCTGGCGCCGGCGGCCACGCCGAAGGAGATCGTCGCGCGCCTGAACGCCGAGATGGTGAAGATCATCCATTCGCCCGACTTCGCGCAACGCATGCAGGCCATCGGTGCCGAGCCGCTGGGCGGCACGCAGGAAGAGATGGCGCGCCGCATCCGCGAGGAGACGGCCAAGTTCGCGAAGCTGGTGAAGGAAGGCGGCGTGGCGATCGAGTGAGGAGGCGGCCGAACCACCGAACTCATAGGATGGCGGCTTCCTCGTTCACTCTCTGCCCTCATCCATGTTCATCGTCACTCTCACCTACATCCGCCCGCTCGAAGAACTCGATGCGCTGATGGACGCGCATGTCAGCTGGCTCAAGACGCACTACGAAAGCGGCCTGTTCGTGGCCTCGGGCCGGCAGGTGCCGCGCAAGGGCGGCGTGATCCTGGCGCGTTCGGGCGACCGCGCGGCGCTGGAAGCCTTGCTGGCGCGCGATCCGTTCGTGCAGAACGGCGTCGCGCGCACCGACGTGATTGAGTTCGTGCCCAGCATGACGGCGCCGGGCGCCGAAGTCCTGAAGACGATCTGAGCCGGGGCTCGCTCAGGCTTCGGGCACTTCCTCTCGCCCGCCCGGGTGCCTTGCGAAGCGCGCGGCCTCTTGGCCGTGCACCGGTGCCGAGTCGTCCCAGGGCCAGCCGCCGAACTGGGTGCGGCGGTAGTCGGCCATGGTCTGGCTGATCTCGGCCTGCGTGTTCATCACGAAGGGGCCGTACTGCACCACCGGCTCGGCGATCGGGCGGCCCTGCAGCACCAGGAACTCGCTCTCGCTGTCGCCGTTGGCAATCTCCACCGCGGCATCGCCGCGCAGTTCGATGGCCGCCGGGCCTTCCACGCGCCGGCCCGCGACGAAAGCCGCCGCGCCCTTGAAGAAATACAGCATGCGCCGCGTGCCCTCGCCGCTGGCGGCCGGCAGCGTCCATTGCGCGCCGGGCGTCATCTTGAGCGTCCAGATCGCCACGTCGGCGTCGGCCTGCGAGGCCCATGAGTCGGGCGGCGGCGCCAGCGGCTGGATCGGGTCCTGTCCGTTCGCGGCGTCGCCCAGCCGGCCGGCGATCACGGCGACCTCGGTGCGGCCGCCCTTCGCGTCGTCGGAAGCGAAACGCGGAATGGCGTCGGACCAGAACATCGTGAAATGCGGCTCGGCCATCTTGCTGCGCGCCGGCAGGTTCAGCCAGATCTGGAACAGCTCCAGCGGGTTGGGCGCGCCGGCGTCGAGCAGCGGGAACATCTCGGAGTGCACGATGCCCTTGCCGGCCGTGAGCCACTGCACGTCGCCGCCGCCGAAGCGCGCGGTGGCGCCCAGCGAGTCGGAATGATCGACCAGGCCCTTGCGCACGATGGTCACGGTCTCGAAGCCGCGGTGCGGGTGCGAGGGAAAGCCCGGCACCTTGTCGCCGTGGTACATGCTCCAGCCGTCCTTGCGGCTGAAGTCCTGGCCGATGTCGCGCCCGGCCAGCGAGGCGGCCGGCCCCATGCGCCCGTTGCCCTGCGGATACGCATCGTCGTGGTAGACGCAGAACAGGAACGGGTCGATCGTCTGCCACGGGAAACCGAGGGGCGCGACCCGCACGACGGGGCTGTTGTCTTGTTCGGGCATGGGGCTATTCCTTTTCATGGGGGGCTCGGCCGATGATGCCGTGCCGGTGAAAGGAATATCGGGGCGCCGCCCCCGTCCGGTAGGGGCCTTCCGTGCAACAGTGAAGAGCGCGTATGGAACGATCGGCATCGTTCTGCTTCTTCAACGGTGTGGCGTCACGTCACTGGTTCTGGTGCGTGACGACGGCGTTCGGGTCCATGTACATCAGCTCCCAGAGGTGGCCGTCGATGTCCTGGAAGCCGTGGCCGTACATGAAGCCGTAGTCCTTCGGTTCGCCCGGGATGGTGCCGCCCGCGGCCTTGGCCTTGGCCACCAGCTCGTCGACCTCGGCGCGGCTTTCGCACGAGAGGCACAGCAGCACCTCGGTGCTCTTGCTGGTGTCGGCGATGCTCTTGCTCGTGAAGGTCTTGAAGAAATCTTCCACCAGCAGCATGGCGTGGATGCTGCCTTCCTGGATGACCATGCATGCGGCATTGGCGTCGGTGAACTGCGCATTGAAGGTGTAACCCAGCGCGGCGAAGAATGCCTTGCTCTTGTCGAGGTCCTTGACGGGGAGGTTCACGAAGATCTGCTTGGTGGCCATGGTGTCGTCCTGTGTCGGTGAAGGGGTGATGTGGATGTTCAACGGCGCCTTGTGTACACCGTCCACAAAAGATACCAAAGAAAATGGACGGCGTCCACATGATTTTCCAGGCAGGGGATTTGGCGGCCCTGCGTGACGGCGCGGGCATCATGGCGCCCTATGGAAATCGAGTTCAAGTTCTGCATTCCCGCCGGCCGCCTGAAGGCCGTCGAAGCCGCCCTGAAACGCGGCACCGTCGTGCGCACCCGCCTGCAGGCCCGCTATTTCGACACCGCCGACCAGCGGTTGGCCGCCGACGGCATGGTGCTTCGCCTGCGCAAGGAAGGCCGGCGCTGGGTGCAGACCGTGAAGGCCACCGGCGACAACGCCCTGCACCGGCTGGAGCACAACGTCGACCTGGGCACGGCCGGTGCCGCGCCGGCCATCGACCCGCAGCGCCACCAGGGCACGCCGGTGGGCGACAGGCTCGCGAAGCTGCTGGCGGACGGCAGCGACGGCGGCGTGCCGCTGGTCGAGCGGCAATCGACCGACATCGTGCGGCTCACGCGCGACGTGCGCGTCACCGGGCCCGGCGGCGCGGTGGTCGAGATGGCGCTCGACGTCGGCAAGGTCGTCGCCCACGCCGGCACGCCCGAGCAACGCGCATCGCCGGTGTGCGAACTGGAGCTGGAACTCAAGCACGGCGACGTGCAAGGCCTGGTGTCGCTCGCGCGGCGCTGGTCGCAACAGCACGGCCTGTGGTTCAGCACCGTGTCGAAGGCCGAGCGCGGCGCGCGCCTTTTGGCGGCGCAGGAAACGGTGGAAGCCGTGAAGGCCGAGGCCCCGCGCTTCGGCAGCCAGCACCCGGACGGACGTGCCATCCAGCAGGCGGTGGTCGCCTCATGCCTGGCGCAGATGCTGCCGAACGCGAGCGAGATCGCCGCGGGCAGCGAAGACGAGGAGCAGGTGCACCAGTTGCGCATCGGCATCCGGCGGTTGCGCACCGCGCTGCGTGAGCTGGCCGGACTCGACACCGCCTCGGGCCTGTTCGATGCCGCTGCATGGGAGCCGCCCCTGGTCGAAGCCTTCCGCGCGCTCGGCGAGTTGCGTGACCGCGAGCAGGTGGTGAAGCTGGCGCAGCCCCGGCTGCGCGAGGCAGGCGCGCCGGAGTTCGATCCGCTGGCCGGCGATGCGGCGGCAAAAAACGCGCCTTCGGCCGGAGACGCCGTGCGCGCTTCGGCGTTCCAGAACGTGCTGGTGTCCCTGATCGGCTTTACCGCGGCCGGCCCCGCGAAGGCTGCGTCGGAAAGCGAAGAAGGAGGAGAGACGCCGCCTTCAGCCCCGGCGCCCCTGGATGCCGACGCCGCCCGGCGCGTGCTGCGCAAGCGGCTGCAACGCCTGCACAAGCAGGTGATGCGCGACGGGGAACGCTTCGAATCGCTGGACACCGAAAGCCAGCACCGCGTGCGCAAGCGGCTCAAGCGCCTGCGCTACCTCGCCGAATTCGTCGCGCCGCTTTTCGATGCGGCGGACAAGGGCGGTGCCGAGCGCTACCTCAAGGCCTTGCGTCCCGCACAGGATGCGCTGGGTGAGCTCAACGACGAAGCCGTCGCGCTCGCGCTCTACCGCGAAGCGGCCGAACGCGATTCCCGCGCGTGGTTCGCCGTGGGCTGGTTCAGCGCGCGCCACGCGGCGGGCGCAAGGGCCTGCGCCAAGGCGCTGGGCAAGATCGACGAGGCCGCCAGGTTCTGGAAGAAGAAATAGGAAACCGGATGGATGAGCCACTGCAACTGCGATTCAGGCTGGCGCCGGAAGACGCGGAGCTGCTCGGAGAAGCGGCCCTGGAACGCCGCCTCGCGGAACATGACCGGCAGTCGGAACGCCTTCATGCGGCTGTCCAGCGGCTGGTGCCACGGGCGCTGTCGGCGCTGATGGTGGCCGCGCCCGTGCTCGCCATCGGGCTTCTGTACGCGCTCGAACCCCGGCCCGTGCGTGCCGAGTTCTGGATCAGCTCGGCCGTGGCAGTCGTGCTGTCGGGGCTGGTGCTGTGGCTCTTTCGCGCACGTCTCGTCGAGCGAATAGCCGCCCTGGGCTCGCGCCGCAGGGCGAGGACCCAGCCCGCCAGGCGGGACCGCGTGGCTCGCGCACTGCATCGATCGGTCACGCGCTCCGCGACCAGGGCCGTCGGCATCCATGAGGTGACGATCAGCGCTCAAGGCTTGAGCCTCATGGCGCCCCAAAGCAGCAAGGCTGCCGTCGTACCGTGGCAGAAGCTGACGCGCATCGAAGAAGGCGAGCGCTTCTACCGGCTCTACACCCAGGCCACCGAGCGCTTCGGGCTCAGCTACCTGGTGGCGAGGCACAGCAGCGAAATGGACGCTGCGGCCTACGAGGCCGGCCTGCAGCGGCTGCTGGCACTGAGCCCCGTCACGCCGGTGCCGCGCAGCAGCGGCTAGAAGAAGCAGATCAGTGATGGTGCCCGTGGGCGCCATGCACATGCCGGTGCTCGATTTCCACCGGCAGCGCCGCGCGCACGTCCGTCACCTGCAGGCTGAACTTCAGCGCCTTGCCCGCCCACGGATGGTTGCCGTCGAGCAGCACGACCGGGCCCTTGATCTTCATCACGGTGAAGACGTGCTCGCGGCCGTCGTCCAGGCGCCCCTGCAGTTGGCCGCCGACCTTCACGCCCGGTGGAAAGTCGGTCTTGGGAATGCTGCGCACCAGCGTCTCGTCGCGTTGGCCGAAGGCGTCTTCGGGCGAGAGGTTCAGCACGGTCTGGTAGCCCTTTTCCTTGCCGTCGAGCGCTTCCTCGATCTTCGGCAGCGTGTTCTCGTAGCCGCCATGCAGATAGGCCATCGGCTCTGGGCTTGCCTCGATGAGCTTGCCCTGGGCGTCGAAGACCTTGTACTTGATGGTGACGACGGTGTCTTTTTCGATTTTCATGGGGAGGCATTTTCAGTGGAAAACAAAAGGAACCCGTCGCCTAGGCTTTCCCCTGCGACGCGGGCTCGTGCAGCACGTCCATCTGGTCGAGCTTGGCCATCACCAGCTCGATGAACGCCGACACCGCCAGCGGCAGGTGCTTGCGGCTCGGGTAGACCACGTTGAGCCCCCGGCCGGTGTACTCGTACTGCGGCAGCACCCGCACCAGCCGTCCTTCCTGCTCGTCGCGCGTCGCCATTGCCGGCGGCAGTTGGGCGATGCCCAGTCCGGCCAGTGCGGCCCTGCGCAGCGCCTGCGCGGTGTTGCCGGTGAACCGGCCGCTGACCTGCACTTCCTCTTCAGCGCCGCCAGGGCCCGCGAGGCGCCAGATGGTGTGGCCGGTGGGGTGCGGCGGCGTCACGCAGTCGTGGTCCGCCAGCTCCTGCAGGGTGGTGGGCTGGCCGCGCCGCGCGATGTAGCCGGGGCTCGCCAGCAGGCCGCCGCTTCGCGTCATCAGCCGGCGCCCGATGTAGCCCGAATCGCGCAGCACGCCGCCGCGGAATGCCACGTCGATCTGCTCGGCGATGAGGTCGGCGGCCGCGTCGCTGAGCACGAAGTCGAGCCGTACCAGCGGATGCCCGGCCAGGAAATCGGCGACCCATTCCATCGGGAAGAAATCGAAGAAATCCGCCGGCGCCGCCACGCGCACGAGGCCGCTGGGCTCCTGGCCTCCGGCCGCCAGCGCCTGCCCGGCGGCGGCCAGCCCGTCGACCAGCCCCGCGCATTGGTCATGAAAAGCCTGCCCGGCGCTCGTCAGCGTCAGCTTGCGCGTCGAGCGCTGCATCAGCCGCGTGCCCAGCTGCGACTCGAGCTGCTGGATGCGCCGGCTCACGGTGTTGGGCGGCAGGCCCAGCCTGCGGGCCGCTTCGGCAAAGCTGCCGTGGCGCACCACCTGCACAAACATGGCAACGTCGTTGAGGTCGAGCATGGCGGGTTGATTCCTTCGTTTGATGGACGAGTGCAATCCGACTCTACCGTCTAGTCGATCAATGGGTGCGTGCCTAAGCTTCTGTCCATGGCCTCGCGGCCTTCATCCACCCGTTCAGGAGCACCCCATGACCTCACAGCAGCAACCCCGCATCGGCATCGTCATCGCCTCGACCCGCGAGGGCCGCTTCGGCGAAAAGCCGGCGCAATGGATCCATGAGATCGCGCAGCAGCGCACCGACCTCGCCTTCGAGTTGGTCGACCTGCGCGACCATCCGCTGCCCTTCTTCAACGAGGCGTCGGCGCCCGCCTGGGGGCCGGTGAAGAACGAGGCCGCGCAGCGCTGGCAAGCCAGGCTGGGCACCTTCGACGGCCTGATCGTCGTCACGCCCGAATACAACCACGGCCCCAGCGCGGTGCTGAAGAACGCGATCGACTGGGCCTACAAGGAGTTCATCCGCAAGCCGATCGGCTTCGTGGGCTACGGCGGCGTGGGCGCGGCGCGCGCGGTCGAACAACTGCGGCTGGTGGCGGTCGAGATGCAGATGGCCCCGGTGCGCCATGCGGTGCACATCGGCATGGTCGAGTTCATGGGCATATGGCAGCAGGGCAAGAGCTTCGGCGACTTCCCGCATCTCGCGCAGTCCGCAAACGGCATGCTCGACGACATCGCCTGGTGGGCCAAGGCGCTGAAGAGCGCAAGGGAGGCCGCATGACCGCCGCCGTCGATACGCAGGCCCGCGCCGTGGTCTACCGCACGCGCGGCAGTTCGCACGGCTCGATCACCCGGCTGGTGAGCCCCGGGGACTTGGGCGAATTCCTGAAGCCCTTCGTTTTCCTGGATCTCTTCGGCTTCAGCACCGAAGGCGGCCACAAGGGCTTCGGTCTGCATCCGCACTCGGGCATTGCCACGCTGACCTACCTGATCGAAGGCGACACGCTGTACGAAGACACGACCGGCGAACAAGGCACGCTGCGCGGCGGCGGTGTGGAGTGGATGCGCGCCGGCAACGGCGTGTGGCACACCGGCGCGCCCGCGCCGGGCGTGAAGCGCGTGCGCGGCTTCCAGCTGTGGGTGGCCCTGCCGCCTTCGGAAGAAAACGCGCCTGCGCAAAGCATGTACCTCGCACCCGCGCAGGTGCCGCGCGAAGGTCCGGCGCGCGTGCTGCTGGGGCGCCACGGCGCGGCGCGCAGCGCCATTGCCGCGCCCGCGTCGATGAACTACCTGGCCGTGGAGCTGAAAGACGGCGAGCGCTGGCGCTACACGCCGCCTGCCGGCCACACGGTGGGCTGGGTCGCGGTCAACGAGGGCGGGCTCGGCACCGGCGACGCGCGCGGCGGGCCGATCGGCGCCGGCGAGTTGGCGGTGTTCGAGGAGTCGAACGACGCCATCGATTTCATCGCGCATGGCGACACGGCCTTCGTACTGGGCTCGGCGGTGAAGCATCCGCACGAGCTGGTGATGGGCCACTACTCGGTGCACACCAGCCGGGCGGCGCTCGACAAGGGCGAGGCCGAGATCCGCCGCATCGGTGCGGCGCTGAGGCAGCAGGGCCGACTCTCGTAAGCCTGCATGCGCGTGGCGCGCGGCTGCGCCAGAATCGTTCGCTTCCGGTCGAACGACCGACTCGCAGCCCACGCCCCGCCATGAACATTGCCGATTCCTTTGCCGACATCTCGCGCTTCGTCGAGATCCGGCGCGACATCCACGCCCACCCCGAGCTCGGTTTCGAGGAGCACCGCACCTCCGAGAAGGTCGCGAAGCTGCTCACGGAATGGGGCATCGAGGTGCACCGCGGCATTGCCGGCACCGGCCTCGTCGGCGTGCTGCGCAAGGGCAACGGCAGCCGCACCATCGGCCTGCGCGCCGACATGGACGCGCTGCCGCTGCACGAGGCCAACGAGTTCGCCCACAAGTCGACCAACCCCGGGCGCATGCACGCCTGCGGCCACGACGGCCACACCACCATGCTGCTGGCCGCCGCGTGGCACCTGTCGCAGCAGGGGCCGGACGACTTCGACGGCACCGTGCATTTCATCTTCCAGCCGGCCGAGGAGATGGGCAAGGCCGGCGCCAAGAAGATGATCGACGAGGGCCTGTTCGAGCGCTTCCCGTGCGACGCGGTCTTCGGGCTGCACAACTTTCCGGTGGGCGACGTGGGCCGCTTCGCGCTCAACGAAGGCGCGCTCATGGCCTCGAGCAACACGTACAAGATCACCGTGCGCGGACGCGGCACGCATGCCTCGATGCCGCACACGGGCATCGATCCGGTGGCGGCGGTGGTCAACCTTGCGCAGCAGCTGCAGACCATCGTGGCGCGCACCATTCCCAGCACCGAGCGCGCGTTGCTCGCGGTCACGCAGCTGCAGGGCTCCGACGCGCCCAACGTGATTCCCGACGTGGCCACGGTGGGCGGCACCATCCGCACTTTCTCCATCGAGGCCATCGACAAGATCGAGGCGCGCCTGCGCGAAGTGGCCGCGGGCGTGGCGGCGGCGCACGGCTGCACGGCCGAGGTGTATTTCAACCGCTCGTCGCCGCCGACGGTGAACCACGCGGCCGAGGCGCGCTTTGCCGCGAACGTGATGCGCGAGGTGGTGGGCGACGACATGGTCACCGACAACTTCCCCGCCGTGATGGGCGCCGAAGACTTCGCGCACATGCTGCTCGCGCGGCCCGGCTGCTACGCCTTCCTGGGCAACGGCGACGGCGACCACCGGCTCGACGGCCACGGGCCCGGCCCTTGCATCATCCACAACACCTCGTTCGACTTCAACGACGAGATCATCCCGATCGGTGCCAGCTACTTCGTGAAGCTGGTGCAGCGCTGGCTGCCGTCGGGCGCCTGAGATTCCTCCCCTGTGTTGATGACGATCAAAAAGAAAGCGGCCCCCACGATGCCTTCGACCCTGTTCTCCCGGCGTGCCTTGGGCGCGCTTGCCGCGGCTGCCGCGCTCTGTGCCTTCGCACCGGTACATGCGCAGCAGCGCGTGATCCATATCGTCGTGCCCTTCGGCACCGGCGCGGTGCAGGACACGGTGGCGCGCGCCTTCAACAACGAGCTGGGCGCGGCGCTGGGCGCCAGCGCCATCGTCGAGAACCGCGCGGGCGCGGGCGGCACCGTGGGCGCGGCCCTGGTGGCGCGCGCACCGGCCGACGGCAACACGCTCATCCTGGCGGCCGCGAGCCACAACATCGCGGGCTTCCTCTACAACAAGCTGAGCTACGACCCGCTGAAGGACTTCGTCGGCGTGGCCAACGTCGGCAACGCGGGCTACGTGCTGGCGGTGGCGGGCGGCATGGGCGTGTCGAACACGGCCGACTTCATCAAGGAGGTCAAGGCGCATCCGGGCAAGTACAACTACGCCTCGGCCGGCAACGGCAGCGCCACGCACCTCGCGATGGCTTCTTTCCTGGCGAAGGCGGGGCTGCAGATGACGCACATCCCGACCAAGTCGACCGGCGAGGCCGTCAACGAAGTGCTGGCGGGCCGGGTGCAGGCGGTGATCTCGTCGAGCATCGGCGTGATCGGCTTCCAAGACGACGCGCGCATCAAGCTGCTGGCCTCCACCGGCCAGTCGCGCAGCCCCTTCCTGCCCAAGCTGCCGACCGTGGCTGAAAGCGGCCTGCCCGGCTATGCCTTCGACTCGTGGATCGGCCTGCTCGCGCCGGCCGCCACGCCCAAGGCGGAGGTCGAGCGCATCAACGCCGCGGCCAACAAGGTGCTGGCCGACCCGACGATCCAGGAGCGCTTCAAGCGCCTGGGCGTGGAGCCGCGCAGCCAGAGCGCGGAAGAATTCCAGAAGCTGCTGCGCTCGGACTGGGATGCGATGGGCGCGGTGGTGAAGGCGTCGGGCGCAAAGATCGATTGAATGGCCGGAGAAATACAGGCTCAGCCTGATAATCCGTAAAAATACGCCAAAGCCGATATTTTGACAAAATAAGCCAGGGCCGATATTCTGAGTCCGCCATGGACTATCCCCTGCGCTTCGTCGACCAGCTCCGGCCGCACCTCAAGGCCTTGCGGAAGCAGCGCGGGCTGACGCAAGCGCAGGCCGGCGCGCTCATCGGCGTCAGCCAGGCCCGCGTCGCGGAAATCGAGGCAAACCCCGGCGCGGTCAGCTTCGAGCAGCTGATGAAACTGCTGTCGGCGCTGGGGGCCTCCTTTTGCCTGCGCGACGAGGCTGCGCAAAGCCGCGTGCTCGTGGCTGCTGAAGAGCCGGCGCAGTACGACGCGGTGAAGCTCCCGCCCGGCCCATGGACCGCCACGCAGATGAGCGATCAGTCGGTGCTGGTGCGCCTGGAAACCGAATCGCCGGGCGCACCGGGCGAATCGCTTCGGGCGCTCCAGGCGCTGAATCCCGGCAAGGAGGTCAAGCCCACGTCGCGCCGCAGCTTCGTCGTGCGGCCGAAGAGGGAATCCTGGTGACGCAGGCCCTGGATGCCTGGATGAACGGAGAGCGCGTAGGCACCTGGTTCGTCGACCGTGGCGCCCACGCTTTCCGCTACGACCCGGCCTGGCTGGAATCGACCCGGCGGCGTTCGCTGTCGCTGTCGATTCCGCTCAACAGCACGCTCGAGGTTCGCGGCGATGTGGTCCGCAACTACTTCGACAACCTGCTGCCCGACAACGACCGCATTCGCGCGCGGCTGCGCAACCGCTTCCGGCTCAAGGATGCCACCACCTTCGGCCTGCTCGAAGCCATCGGCCGCGACTGCGTCGGTGCCGTGCAGCTGCTGCCCGAAGGGGCTGTGCCGGAAGGCTGGAACGCCATCAACTGCGAGCCGCTGGACGACGCGCAGATCGCCGAACTGCTGCAGGCCGTGCCGTCCGAAGACGCCCCGCAAGGCATGCGCGACGAAGACCTGTTTCGCATCTCGCTGGCCGGCGCGCAGGAAAAGACGGCACTGACCCGATGGAATGGCGCGTGGTGCCGGCCGCACGGCGCCACGCCCACCACGCACATCGTGAAGCTGCCGCTCGGGCTGATCGGCGGCTCCAGGCGCGTGGACGCCTCCGACTCGGTGCAGAACGAATGGCTGTGCGCGCAGATCGTCGAGGCCCTGGGCCTGCCGGTGGCGCCGACCTCCATGGCCACCTTCGGCGGGCAGACGGTGCTGATGGTGGAGCGCTTCGACCGCGAATGGATGGACGGCGGCACCTGGATCGCGCGGCTGCCGCAGGAAGACTTCTGCCAGGCCCTGGGCCTGCCTTCAGACAAGAAGTACGAGCAGCACGGCGGCCCCGGCATGCCGAAGTGCCTGCAGCTTCTGCAAGGCAGCCGGAGCGCGGACGACGGCATGCGCTTCCTGCTCGCGCAGTTGGCTTTCTTTCTGCTCGCGGCCACGGACGGGCACGCCAAGAACTTCTCGATCCATCTCCAGCGCGGCGACGCCTACGAGATGACGCCGCTGTACGACGTCATCTCGATGTGGCCGTACTTCGGCGATGGCGCCAATCAGTTCCAGCCGCGCAAGGCGGGGCTGGCGATGGCCGTGCGCTCGCGGAACACGCACTACGTGTTCCAGACCATCCAGGCGCGCCACTGGCATGGCCTGGCCATGAAGAACGGCGGCATCGACGTATGGAACGCCATGCTCGGCCTGGTGGCGTCGGTGGACGCTGCGCTGGACGAGGTCGAGGCGCTGCTGCCGCCTGGCTTCCCCGCGCGGACCTGGCAGACCATTTCGCAGGGCATGCGGGGCGAGGCGAAGCGATTCCTCGCAGGCCTCGAAGGCATCGCTGCGTAGAAGCCGCTCAGGACTCGGAGGTGAAGCCGATCTGCTTCACCAGCGGCCCCCAGCGCTCGTACTCGGCTTTCTGGTCGGCCGCCATGTCCTGCGGCGTGCTGGCGTTCGCGACCAGGCCGACCAGGGCCAGCGCGTCAACCACGGCCTTGTCTTTCAGCGCCTGGGTGATGGCGGCATTGGCGGCGGCGATGGTGGCGGCGGGCGTCCTGGCGGGCGCGTAGAAGCCGAACCATTCCTCGGAGGTCACGTCGGGGTAGCCCAGCTCGGTGAATGTCGGCACGTCGGGCAGGAAGGGCGAGCGCTTCTTGCCGGAGGTCGCCAGCACGCGGATGCGGCCGGTCTTCATGTACTGCAGATAGTCGCCGCTGGGGTTCATGGCGGCGGCGATCTGCCCGCCCACGAGGTCGGTGATGCTGGGCACGGTGCCGCGGTAGGGAACGTGCTTGATCTCCACGCCCGCGCGCATGCCCAGCAGCGCGCCCAGCAGGTGCGGCATGGAGCCGGCGCCGGGCGAGCCGTAGCTGGCCTTCTCGGGGTGGACCTTGGCCCAGGCCAGGAAGTCCTTGAGCGTCTTGACCTCGGCGGGCACGGCGGGCCCCACGGCCAGGCCATGGAACATGATCGCGCCGATGGACACGGCCGTCACGTCTTCCGGCTTGTACGCGAGCTTCGGGTAGATGTACGGGTAGACCGACAACGCCGACACGGGCGCCAGTGCCAGCACGGAGCCGTCGGCCGGCGCGGCCTTGAGCGTCTCCAGCGCGATGCGCCCGCCCGCGCCGGGCTTGTTCTCCACATAGCCCGCGTTCTTGCTGTAGGCCGTGCCGCCCAGCTTTTCGGACACGCGGCGCGCCACGCTGTCGCCGGCGCTGCCGGCGGGAAAGCCGTAGATGACCTTCACCTGGTCCAGTGCCTGCGCGATGGCCGAGAAGGGCATCAGCGCCCCCGCGGTGGCGGCGCCGGCCATGGTGTTCAGGAAGTGACGTCGTTGCATGGTTCTGTCTCCTTGAGTGTGTGTGTATGCGTGCGGGGAAAAACTGGGGGGCGCGGGCGTCAGGCGGCCGTGCGCTGTCGGGCGTAGTCGATGAAGAAGGCGAGGCTGCGAGGGTTCTGCATGCTGTCGGGGCTGGCCACCTTGTCGGCCGGGGCGCCCAGCAACAGCCTGCGCACCGGCACTTCCATCTTCTTGCCGCTGAGCGTGCGCGGAATCTCGTCGACCTGGACGACGTCGTCGGGCACATGGCGCGCCGAGGCCTTGGCCCGGATGTCGGCGCAGATGCGCTCCTTGAGCGATGCGTCGAGCGTCGCGCCCGGCTGCAGCACGACGAACAGGGGCATGAACGACGGCCGGCCCAGGTACTCCAGGTCGACCACCAGGCTGTCGCGCACCTCGGGCAGCTGCTCCACCACCCGGTAGATCTCGGCCGTGCCCATGCGGATGCCGAACCGGTTGATGGTGCTGTCGGAGCGGCCGTAGATCACCGCGCTGCGCCGCGGCGTGAAGCGAATCCAGTCGCCGTGCCGCCAGACGCGGGGAAAGGTCGTGAAGTAGCTCTCGCGGTAGCGCTGGTCATCGGGATCGTTCCAGAAGTAGAGCGGCATCGAGGGCATCGGCTTGGTGATGACCAGTTCGCCCACTTCATCGACCACCGGCCGGCCGGCGTCGTCGAAGGCGTAGGCCGCCACGCCCAGCTCGGGGCACTGGATCTCGCCGGCATGCACCGGGAGGCTGGGAGCGCAAGCCACGAAGCCCGAGGCGATGTCGGTGCCGCCGCTGATGGAGGCCAGCCAGAGGTCCGGCTTGACGGCCTCGTAGACCCACAGGTAGGCGTCGACGGGCAGCGGCGAGCCGGTCGCGTTGATGGCGCGCAGGCGGTCCAGCTTCGCGATGTCGCGCGGGCGCAAGCCTTCCTTCATGCAATTGACCAGGTAGGCCGCGCCGCAGCCGAACAGCGTGACGCCCTGCTCGTCGATGAAGCGCCACAACGCCTCGGCATCCGGCCAGCTGGGGTTGCCGTCGAACATCACGATGCTCGCGCCGGTCAACAGCGCGCCCACCTGCAGGTTCCACACGATCCATCCGGTGCTGCCCAGGAACAGCAGCCGGTCGCCCTCGCGCAGGTCGTGCTGCAGCGCCATGGTCTTCAGGTGCGTGAGCACGATGCCGCCGTGGCCGTGCACCATCGCCTTGGGCAGGCCGGTGGTGCCGGAGGAATAGACGATCCACAGCGGGTGGTCGAAAGGCAGGCGCTCGTAGTGCGGCGGCGCGTCGTTGCGCAGCGCCTCGGCCCAGTCGACGCGGTCGCGCCAGTCGGGCACAGGCGCTTCGTCCGCGGCGCCCGGCACGTGGACTACACGCTTCACGCTGGGCAGCTCGGCCAGCAACTCCCTGACCTGGGCGATGCGATCGTGGCGCTTGCCGTTGTAGCGATAGCTGTCGGTGGCCAGCAGCAGGCAGGGCTCGATCTGGCGCAACCGGTCCAGGACCACGCCAGGGCCCATGTCCGGCGCGCAGCTGGACCATATGGCGCCGATGCTGGCGCAAGCCAGGAAAGCGACGACGGTCTCCGGCCAGTTGGGCAGGTAGCCGGCCACCCGGTCGCCGGGGCCGATGCCCCAGGCGCGCATCTGCCCGGCCAGCGCGGCGACGTCGCGTTCGAGCCCGGCCCACGACACGGTGCGCAGCGGCGCGCCTTCCCTGCGCGCGATGATCGCCGGACTTGCCGGGTCCATGGGCGCCCGGCGAAACAGGTTCTCTGCATAGTTCAGCCGCATGCCCGGGAACCACTGCGCACCGGGCATCTCGCGGCGGCCCAGTGCCGGTTGCGGATCGCCGTGGCCGACCACGCCGAAGTACTCCCGCACCGATTGCCAGAAGGCGTCCAGTTCCTCCACCGACCACTGCCAGAGCGCTTCGTAGCCGCCCGCGGGCACGCCGTGGCGGTCGGCCAGCCATTGCTGGTAGTCGTGCAGGCGGCTGGCGCGAATCTGTTCGGCCGAAGGCGACCACAGCAGTGGGGCTTGAGCTTCGGAGGGGGTCGAGGTGTGCATGTCGTGGCCGATGAATCCAGGGTGCGGGCGGGTTGGGCCGGATTGTTCGGTCTGCGTCGAAGCGTTACTGTTGAAACGGGGACATTTGGAGGAAGGGTTTACCCGTTGAAAACGAAGCCGGACGATCTGCCGATTCCGCTTGGCACGGTGCCGCACGCGGCCCCGGCAACCCGCCTGCCGCCTCGGCGCCTGAACGTGGGCGAACCTGCCGGCTACCGGCTGGACGAGCTGTTGCGCCTTTCGCCCTGGTACGCGGTGCTCCCGGCCCCGGCACAGGGCTGGATCCTGAAACGCGCCCGCGAACACCGGGTCTCGCAGGGCCAACTGCTGGCCCGGCGGGGCGAGATACCGACAGCCTGGTTCGGGCTCGCGCAGGGGCTGCTCAAGACCTCCGTGCTCGCCGCGGACGGACGCAGTTCCACGCTCGGCGGCATCCTGCCGGGTTGCTGGTTCGGCGAAGGCGCGCTGCTGCGCGGCAAGCCGCGCCATGCCGACTACGTGGCACTGCGCGACAGCCGCGTCGTACTGCTCCCGCTGGACGATTTCGCCCGTCTGCTGCAGGAGCAGCCGGTGTTCAAGGACTTCGTGTACTCGCAGATCAACGAGCGCCTGCACTACTTCATGGACCATGTGGGCGACGTGCGGCTGATGCGCGGCCCCGCGCGAGTGGCGAATGCGCTGTGCGGACTGGCGCATGTGCTGAACAACCCGCTCGGCCTCGTCCACCTGCCCATCGCGCAGGACGAACTGGCCGCCATCGCCGCTGTTTCGCGCCAGCGCTGCAACCTGGCACTGCAGCACATGCAGGCTCAGGGCTGGCTGCACGTCGGCTATGGGCACCTGACCTTGCTCGCGCTCGACCCCATCGCCGAGATGGCGCGCTCCGGCTGACGCCCCTTTCCGCGGCGCGTGGCGAACGCCGCGTGTAGGACGCCGCTGGATTGACAACGCGGCGTCGGCGCCCATGCTCCGGGGTGGGTTCCCAGCATGCTGCGAGGGAAGAAAAAAGGACTCCCTATGGACTCGACATCGCCCCTCGATCAATCCTCCGGCGCGCCGGGCGCCACCAGGTCGCCGAAGGCCCTGTGGGCAGTGATCGGCGCCCTGGCCGTGGCCGTGGTGGCGCTGGGTGGCGTGCTGTTGCACAAGCAGTCGCAGGACACGACGACGGCCGCCGCAGCCTCGCCGCCCGTGGCCGCCGCGATGGCGCCCAATGCGCCGGACGACTTCAAGCCCGAGCTCATGCCGCCCGCCCCCGCCGTGCCGCCCACCGGCGCAGGCCCGGCACCGCAGGCCATGGCCGCGGCGCCCATGTCCACGCCTGTCCCGGCCCCGCTGCCGGCGCAAGCCGCCCAGCCCGGCCCTGCTCCCGGCTCGAATGCGCCGGTGGTGGCCGCCGCCCAGCCCGCACCGCCGCCTTGCGCAGTCTGCGGCCGGGTCGAATCGGTCCGGCCGGTGCAGCGTGCCCAGCGCACCACCGGTGTCGGCGCGGTCGCGGGCGGCGTGGTGGGTGGCCTTGTGGGCAACCAGTTCGGCCACGGCAACGGCCGTGCCGCGACCACCGTGCTCGGCGCGGTCGGCGGCGGCTTCGCGGGCAATGCCATCGAGAAGCACGTGCGCACCGTCACCGTCTACGAGGTCGGCGTGCGCATGGACAACGGCTCGCTGCGTACGGTGGAGACCAAGAGCGCGCCGCCCATCGGCAAGCCGGTCACGCTCAGGCGCGGCGTGCTGCGCCCGGCCGACGGCCGCAGGTAGCGCACGGCGGCGGCCCGCGGCCCGCAGCCCGCAGCCGGGCCGCGATATCACACAAGCTCCGTGCCCGGAAGAGCGCTTGCCCCACGAATATCTTGACGGTATATCGTTAATATATTTAAAGTGCGACGCTTCCACACCGCACATCCACAAGGAGCGACCAAGTGAGCAATCCCCGCTGGCAAGGCATCTTCCCCGCCGTCACCACCAAGTTCCACGCCGACGAGAGCATCGACGCCGAAGGCACCGCCCGGCACATCGACTTCCAGATCCGCAACGGCATCCACGGCCTCGTCACCTGCGGCTCGCTCGGCGAAGCCAGCACGCTCACGCTGGAAGAAAAGCTGCAGGTTGCGAAGATCGCGCTGGCGGCTGCCGACGGCCGCATCCCGGTGCTTGCCAACGTGTCGGAAACCAGCACGCGCGAGGCGCTGCGCTACGTGGACGGCGCCAACAAGCTCGGCGTGGCCGGCTTCATGGTGATGCCCTCGGTGATCTACGTGGCCGACGCGCGCGAGGCCATGCTCAACGTGCGCATCATCGCCAACGCGGCGCAGAAACCCATCATGGTCTACAACAACCCGGTGGCCTACCGCGTCGACCTGAAGCCGCAGCACATGGTCGAGCTGGCCGACTGCGAATGGATCGCGGCCATCAAGGAAAGCACCGACGACATCCGCCGCATCACCGACCTGCGCAACACCGTGGGCGACCGCTACCAGCTGTTCCTGGGCGTGGACGACCTCGCCTACGAAGGCCTCGCACTCGGCTGCGACGGGCTTCTAGCCGGCGTCGGCTGCGCCTTCCCGCGCGAGACCGTGGCGCTGTACGACCTGATGAAGGCAGGCAAGTTCGCCGAAGCGCTCAAGCTCTACCAGTGGATGACGCCGATGCTGCACCTCGACGTGTCGACCAAGCTGGTGCAGAACCTCAAGCTCATCGACGTGCTGGTGGGCGTGGGCACCGAGCACATGCGCCGTCCGCGCCTGCCGCTCATCGGCGCCGAGCGCGAGTTCATCGAAGGCATCGTGAAGAAGGCGCTCGCGACCCGACCTGTTCAATACCAGTCGGTCATGTAATAACCGCACGGCCTCGCGTTTTTCATCGTCCCCAACCCAGCAGGAAGAAGCATGAAGACAAAAGCAAGCATGGTTTCGTTTCTCGGACTCGCAGCCCTCGCCCTTGCAGGCCAGGCGCATGCGCAGGAGCAGGTGGTCAAGATCGGCCACAGCGGCCCGCTCTCGGGCCCCAACGCCTTCGCGGGCAAGGACAATGAAAACGGCGTGCGCCTGGCCGTGGAGGAGCTCAACGCGAAGAAGCTCGTGGTCGGCGGCAAGACGCTCAAGTTCGAGCTGGTCTCCGAAGACGACCAGTGCGACGCCAAGACCGGGGTGAGCGTGGCGCAGAAGTTCGTGGACGACGGCGTGAAGTTCGTCATGGGCCCGTACTGCTCCGGCGTGGCCATTCCGGCCTCGCGCATCTACAGCGACGGCGGCGTGCTGCTCTCCACCGTGGGCACCAACCCCAAGGTAACGCAGGGCGGCTACAGGAACCTCTACCGCATCATCGCCAGCGACAACCAGATCGGCGGCGCGATGGCGGTCTATGCGGCCAAGGTGCTCAAGGTCAAGAAGGTCGGCGTGATCGACGACCGCACCGCCTTCGGCCAGGGCCTGGCGGAAGAGTTCACCAAGGAAGCCAAGGCGCAGGGCCTGAGCGTGGTCGGCCAGGAGTTCACCACCGACAAGGCCGTCGACTTCACCGCCATCCTCACCAACATGAAGGCCAAGGCGCCCGAGGCCATCTTCTTCGGCGGCTATGCGCCGCAGGCCGCGCCCATGGCCCGCCAGATGAAGCAGCTGGCCGTGGCCGGCAAGCTGCTGGGCGGCGACACCGTCTGCAGCCCCGCCACCGGCAAGCTCGGCGGGGACGCGGTCAACGACGTGGTGTTCTGCGCGCAGGGCGGCTCCATCCTCGAGAAGGCGCAGAGCGGCCCGGCGTTCAAGGAGAAATTCAAGAAGCGCTTCAACATCGATGCCGACGCCTACGCCGCCTCGTACTACGACCAGGTGATGTTCATCGGCGAGTCGATGAAGAAGGCCAACTCCATCGACCCCGACAAGGTGGGCGCCGAGCTCTACAAGACCACCTACAAGGGCGTGGCCGCCACCTACGCCTACGACGACAAGGGCAACATGAAGCAGGCGCCGATCACGGTGTTCACCTTCAAGAACGCCGCGCCCGTTCCCCTGGCCAGCTACTGATGGGGCCCGGCCGCATGCAACGCATCCAGGTCATCGACTCGCACACGGGCGGCGAGCCCACGCGCCTTGTGATCGGCGGGTTCCCCGATCTGGGCGGCGGCAGCATGGCCGAGCGCCGCGCGCTGCTGGCCGAGCGGCACGACAAATGGCGCGCCGCCGCCGTGCTGGAGCCGCGCGGCAGCGACGTGGTGGTGGGCGCGCTGCTGTGCGAGCCCGTGTCGCCCGACGCCGCCGCCGGCGTGATCTTCTTCAACAACGCCGGCTACCTCGGCATGTGCGGCCACGGCACCATCGGGCTGGTCGCGAGCCTGGCGCACATGGGGCGCATCGGCGTGGGCGAGCACCGCATCGAGACGCCCGTGGGCACGGTCACGACCACGCTGCACGAAGACGGCTCGGTGAGCGTGCGCAACGTGCCGGCCTACCGGCACCTGCGGCAGGTGGCGGTCGAGCTGCCGGGCCACGGCGTCGTGCGCGGCGACGTGGCCTGGGGCGGCAACTGGTTCTTCCTAGTGAGCGAACACGGCCAGCGCGTGGCCAGCGACAACCTCGCGGCGCTGACCGACTACACCGCCGCTTTGCGCCGCGCACTGGCGGCGCAGGGCATCACCGGCGCGGACGGCGCGGAGATCGACCACATCGAACTCTTCGCCGACGACAGCGAAGGCGCCGACAGCCGCAACTTCGTGCTGTGCCCCGGCAACGCCTACGACCGCTCGCCCTGCGGCACCGGCACCAGCGCCAAGATCGCCTGCCTCGCGGCCGACGGCAAGCTCGCGCCGGGCGCGGTGTGGACGCAGGCCAGCGTGATCGGCAGCCGCTTCGAGGCCAGCTACGCGATGGACGGCGACAAGGTCATTCCCACGCTGCGCGGCCGCGCGCACATCAGCGCGGAGGCCACGCTGCTGATCGACGACGGCGATCCCTTCGGCTGGGGCATCCGGCTCTGACGCCGGCCGGCATGGACGCGGATGTCATCGTCATCGGCGCCGGCATCGTCGGCGCGGCGTGCGCGCATGCGCTCGCGCAGGCGGGGCTGCAGGTGCTGGTGCTCGATGCGCGCATCGGCGGCGCCACCGGCGCGGGCATGGGCCACCTCGTGGTGATGGACGACAACGCGGCCGAGCTGGAACTGAGCCGCCGTTCGGTCGCGCAATGGCGCGCGCTGGCGCCTCGCATGAGCGAAGACTGCGCCTACAGCCCCTGCGGCACGCTCTGGATCGCGGCCAACGACGAAGAAATGGCCGAGGCCGAACGCAAGCGCCAGCGTCTGCATGCGCACGGCATCGACAGCCGCCTGCTGACGGCGGGCGAACTGGCGAGCGCGGAGCCCGCCTTGCGCAAGGGCCTGGCCGGTGCGCTCGAAGTGCCCGGCGACGGCATCCTCTATGCGCCCAACGCGGCGCGCTGGCTGCTCGCGCAGGCTGCCGATTCGGTGCGCATCGAGCATGCAAAGGTCGCCGCCATCCAGGACGACGGCACCCTGCGGCTCGCCGACGGCAGCAGTCGCCGCGCGCCGCAGATCGTGCTGGCCAACGGCATCGAGGCCACGGCGCTGTGCCCCGAGCTCCCGATCCGCCCGAAGAAGGGCCACCTGCTGATCACCGACCGCTACCCGGGCACCGTGCACCACCAGCTCGTCGAGCTCGGCTACGTGACCAGCGCGCACCACAGCGACGGCGATTCGGTCGCCTTCAACGTGCAGCCGCGCCCCACAGGACAACTGCTGGTGGGCTCGTCGCGCCAGTTCGACACCACCGACCCGGCGGTCGAGGTGCCGATGCTGGCGCGCATGCTGCAGCGCACGCTGGACTACCTGCCGGGGCTCGCCAACCTCAACGCCGTGCGTTCATGGACCGGCATGCGCGCCGCGTCGCCCGACGGCCTGCCGCTGCTGGGCAGGCATCCGTGGCGCGAGAAGCTCTGGCTCGCGGTCGGCCATGAAGGCCTCGGCGTGACGACCGCGCCGGGCAGCGCGCAACTGCTCGCCGCGCTGATGACCGGCACCAGGCCCGATTTCGACCCGGCGCCCTACGCGCCGCGCGGCCTGCGAGGCATGGCATGAGCGCCCACACCCTGCTGCACATCGACGGGCATCTGGTCCGCGTGAAAACGGGCAGCTCGGTGGCCGCGGCATTGCGCGTGGCCGATGGCGGCGGCATGGGCGCCGCGCGCACCTCGGTCACGGGGCAGCCGCGCGCGCCGTTCTGCGGCATGGGCGTGTGCCAGGAATGCCGCGTGCTGGTCGACGGCCGCCGCAGGCTCGCCTGCCAGACCGTGTGCGCCGAGGGCATGCGCGTGGAGACGACGGAATGACCGGCATCGCGACGGACAGCTGCGACCTGCTGGTCGTCGGCGCCGGGCCGGCCGGCATGGCGGCGGCCGTGGCGGCCGCGCCGAGCGGCGCATCCATCGTCGTGATCGACGACAACCCCGCGCCCGGCGGGCAGATCTGGCGCGACGGCCCCGGCGCCGCCCTGCCGCCAGCGGCGCGCAAGTGGCGCGACGCGCTCGCCGCGCACGCGAACATCCGCGTGCGCAGCGGCACGCGCATCGTCGCCATCGCCGCACCCGACGAACTGCTGCTCGAAGACGCCGAGGGCGCGACGCGCATGGCGTGGCGCAAGCTCATTCTCTGCACCGGCGCGCGCGAGCTGCTGCTGCCCTTCCCCGGCTGGACGCTGCCCGGCGTGACGGGCGCGGGCGGCCTGCAGGCGCTCGTCAAGGCGGGCATGCCTGTCGAGGGCGAACGCATCGTCATCGCGGGCAGCGGGCCGCTGCTTCTTGCCGCCGCTGCAACTGCACGCGCGGCAGGCGCGAAGGTGCTGCGCATCGCCGAGCAAGCCTCGTTCGCAGCGGTCGCGCGCTTCGGCGCCAGCCTGGCGCGCTGGCCGGGCAAGGCCGCGCAGGCCGTGACGCTGGCCGACGCCGGCTATCGAACCTCGTCGCGGATCGTCTCCGTGCATGGCGCGACGCAGGTCGAATCGGTCCGGCTGCTGCAAGGCGGCAAGGAAGCCGACATCGCCTGCGACCGCGTGGCCTGCGGCTTCGGCCTCACGCCCAACACGCAGCTCGGGCAGCTGCTCGGCTGCGCACTCGCGCCCGCCGGCGGCGGCGCGCAGGCCCTGTCGGTCGATGCAAGGCAGGCCACCAGCGTCCACGGCATCTACGCCGCCGGCGAATGCACCGGCTTCGGCGGCGGCGAGCGCGCGCTGGTGCAAGGCGCCATTGCCGGCCACGCCGCCGTGGGCAACGAGCGCGCGGCGAAAGCCCTCGAAAGCGAGCGCGCCCGCTGGAACGCCTTCGCGGCGCAGCTGCACCGGACTTTCGCGCTGGCCGACGCCATCAGGCGAATGCCGCAGGCCGACACGCTCGTCTGCCGCTGCGAGGACGTTCCGTTCTCCGCACTGGACGGCTGCACCGGTTGGACCGACGCCAAGCTGCACCGCCGCTGCGGCATGGGCGCCTGCCAGGGCCGTGTCTGCGGCGATGCGGCGCAGTTCCTCTTCGGCTGGACGCCGCCCGCGCCCAGGCCGCCGCTGTCGCCGGTGCGCATCGCGACGCTGGCGGGCCTCGCGGACACAGGGGAGCCCGTGGACGCCCGACAATGACGCCGCAGCATCCGCAGAAGAACACCATGGCCGCCCCGAAGACCGATTCCCGCCCCCCGCCCAAGCGCCGCGCCGCCGACCTCGCCTACGACGCCATCGAAACGCTGCTGTCCACCGTGCAGCTGGAGCCGGGCAGCCAGATCGCCGAGGCCGACCTGGCCGAACGCACCGGGCTCGGCCGCACGCCGGTGCGCGAGGCGCTGATGCGCATGGTGTCGATCGGCCTGATCGTGCAGCAGCCGCGCCGGGGCCTGCTGGTGTCGACCATCGACCTTGCCGACCACCTCGACGTGATCCTCACGCGGCGCGTGCTCGAGCGGCTGATTGCCGCGTGCTCCGCGCGGCGCGCCACCGCGCAGCAGCGCACGGCCATCGTGCATTGCGCCGAGATGATGGTCGAGGCCGCGGGCCGCGGCGACCTCAACGACTACATGAACGCCGACCGCGCGCTCGATCTCGTCAACCACCAGGCGAGCCACAACGATTCGGCGGTGAAAGCCGTGGTGCCGCTGATCGTGCAGTGCCGTCGCTTCTGGTACGCCTACCAGCACGAGGGCGAGATCGTCGAGGGCGCGAACGCGCACCTCGAACTGGCGCAGGGCATCGCCACCGGCGACGAGGCCGCCGCCATTGCCGGCGCCGACCGGCTGATGGACTACCTCGAAGTGTTCGCGCGCAAGATCATCGACAGGTAGGCCCGGCCGGTCAGCCGCCCGCCGCGCGCCGCCGCTGCCGCAGCACCGTCGCGCTCTCGCCGCCCTGGCCCCAGTTGTCGGGGTCGATCTCGTCGATCAGCACCGTCACGTCTTCGGGCTGCTTGCCCAGCACCTCCTGCAGCAGCCTGGTGGCGCCGGCGATCAGCGCGGCCTTCTGCTCGCGGGTGGCGGGTTGCTCGCGGCGAGCGAGGCGGATGGTGATGAGGGGCATGAGCGGATTCCTCCAGGGGGCGTGGCTGCGTGATTCTGCCAACGCTGCCCGCCGCGCTGCGCACGCTGGCTGAGCCAGATGCTCGCGATCACGATGCCGATGCCCAGCACCTGCCATGCAGAGAGGCTCTGCCCCAGCAGCGCCCAGCCCAGGATCACGGCCGTCACCGGGCTCAGGAAGGCCAGCGGCGCGATCGCCGAGGGCTCCAGCCGGGCCACGCCTCGGAACCACACGATGTAGGTCAGCGCGGCGCCCACCAGGCCGAGCCAGCCGAAGCCGATCCAGTTGTGCAGCGTGAGCGAGGGCAGCGGCGGCTCCAGCAGCAGCGCCACCGGCAACAGCAGCAGGCCGCCCGCCGTGAGCTGCCACGCCGTGAAGGTGAGGGCCGACACCGGCGGCTGCCAGCGCCGGCTCAGCACCGTGCCGAAAGCCATCGACACCGCGGCTGCAATGGCCGCGGCGATGCCGACGGCGTCGAGCGCCGCGTTCGGCGTGAGCACCAGCAGCGCGACCCCGCCGATGCCCACCACCGCCGCCGCCACCGACAGCGCGCGCACCGGCGCGCCCAAAAAGGCGCCGGCCAGGAACACCACCAGCAGCGGCTGCACTGACGTGATGGTGGCCGCCACGCCGCCCGGCAGCCGGTACGCCGCCAGGAACAGCATCGCCCACAGCACCGAGAAATTCAGCGCGCCGAGCACGAAGATGCGGCCCCACCATGCGCGCTCGGGCAGTTTGCGCACGATCAGCAGCAACAGCAGGCCGGCCGGCAGCGCGCGCAGCAGCGCCACCGTCAGCGGGTAGCCGGGCGGCAGCAGCTCGGTCGTGACGATGTAGGTGCTGCCCCAGATCGCGGGCGCTGACGCGGTGAGGAGGACGTCGGTGGTGCGGCTTGTCATGGGTCGAATCTATGGAATTGACCGCCGGTTGTGAATGTTCGAATAATGAATTGATTCTTTACCATCAGTCGTCAATTCGCATCGATTCCAGCATGGACCATCTCACGGCCCTCAAGGTGTTCCGCACCACAGCCGCCACGGGCAGCTTTGCCGGTGCCGCGCGGCAACTGGGGCTGTCGGCCGCAGCCGTCAGCAAGAACATCGCGCAGCTGGAGGCGCACCTGAAGGTGCGGCTCATCAACCGCACCACGCGGCAGATGAGCCTCACCGAAGCCGGCGCCGCGTACCACGAGCGCCTGTCGCGCATCCTCGACGAGCTTTCGGAGGCCGACGCCGCCCTCGCGCCCATGGGCAGCAGCCCCGGCGGCGTGCTGCGCGTGAGCGCGCCGCTCACTTTTGCGCTCACCTCGCTGTCGCCCATCATTCCCGAGTTCATGGCCCGCTACCCCAAGCTGCGGCTGGAGCTGAACCTGCAGGACAGCCGCTCGGACATCATCGGCGAGGGCTACGACCTGGCCATCCGCGGCAGCGACCGGCTCGAGAATTCCAGCCTCGTCGCGCGCCGCCTCATGACCATGGACCACGTGCTGTGCGGCGCTCCCGGTTACTTCGCCGCGTTCGGCCGCCCCGCGCAGCCCGAAGACCTGAAGGCCCAAGAGTGCGTGCAGTTCACGCTCTCCGGGCATGCGAACAGATGGACCTTCAACCGCGCCGGCCGCAGCGTGGCGGTGCCCGTCGACGGGCGCTACAAGGTCAGCTCCAGCATCGCCGTGCGCGACGCGCTGCTCGCGGGCTTCGGCCTGAGCCTGATCCCGCGCATCTACGTCGAGAACGAGCTGGCCTCGGGCCGCCTGCAGGCGGTGCTCGAAGACTGGGAGGCCGACAAAACGCCGGTGTACGCCGTCTATCCCTCGCGTCACCTGGCGGCGAAGACGCGCGCTTTCGTCGACTTCCTGGCCGAGCGGTTTTCAGGCCGCTGACCGTTCAGCAGCCTGCCGATGGGCGTGCAGCGCACCAGCAGCTGGTAGCTCGCGAGCGCGACCAGCGAAGTGGCCGCGATGTTCAGCCCCATCTTCGCGACCGCGCCCAGCGGTGCGTTGAACAGCAGGATGCCGAAGCCCACGGTGCCCAGCATGTGCACCAGATACACCCAGTAAGAGCTCTGCGACAGATAGGCCAGCACCGCGTTCTGGCGCGGCAGGTAGCGCACGAAGCCGCCGATCAGCGCCAGGCTCCAGAGCCAGGCGGTCGCGTTGTAGGCGAAGGCGATCCAGAACTCCGGATGCGGCAGGCGGTGCCCGCCGCCCGCGCGCGAGGCGCCCAGCAAGACCACCGTGGCGACAAAGAAGACGAGCCCGGCCGCCGCATGGCCCTTGCAGCGCGCCGCGAAGAGCGCGAGCAACCGTTCCTGCCGGCCATATATGTACCAGCCGACCACGAAAAACAGGCCGCTCTGCGCCCATTCGGCCAGCGGCGGCAGGAACGAGCCGCTTTCCGTGACCATGCCCGACGGATAGAACATGCCGACGAACGCCAGCGGCAGCGCCAGCATCGCGAAGCCCCAGCGCCGCGCCACCAGTTCCGTGAAGCCGCGGGCCAGCGCCTCGCGCAGCCGCGCCGGCACGAAGCGCCGCAGCCGCACACCGGCCCATGCCAGCGCGCTGAGCCAGAACAGCTGGTACAGGAACCACAGGTGCATGGTGTTGAAGGGCGAGCCGCTGGCTTGCCGCGCTGGAGCGAGCGCAACGTCGATGCCCGGCACGCCGCGCACCGTCAGGTGGATGTAGACCATCGCCAGGACCGTGGTCGCCGCGAACAGCGGCGGCCAGAAGATCGCGAAGGGCAGCGCGAGCCTCAGGCCGCGGTTCTTCAGCATGCCGTCGGCCCCGCGCCGCTCGACCAGCAGCGCCACGAAGAAGCCGGCCAGCACGAAGAACACCGGCATGCGAAAGCTGTGGATGAAAAGCAGCAGCAGGTCGGCCACCGGCGATGTCCTCGGGTCGCGCCACGGCAGCGGCGAGTCGACGGTGAGATGGTTGATCGCCACGTGCAGCACGATGCCGAGCCACATCATGAGGGCGCGGAGGTTGTCGAGCGCGTGGAGCCGCTGGGGCGATGGTGGTGTGTGTGCGTTGTTCATGAGGCCACTCTCGGGCCTCACGCAACGTCAGGGTCAAGGGGCGGGAGTGCGAACGGCGACGGCGCGCAAAAGGTAGTCGCGCACCGCGGGCGTGGCGACCGCGGCGGCCTGCAGCACCGGCTCCGCGGCCATCGCCTGCCTCAGCCGGGCGGCGATGCCGGGGTCGTGGTCGGTGAAGGCGTCGAAAAGGCGCGCCCATTCGCCTGCGATGGCTTGCACGGCCGCGTCCTCGGGCGGAACGCCGCGGGCCTGCAGGGCGGCCAACTCGGCCGCCAGTCGCCGCCATTCGTCTTCGGGCGGCGGGCCCAGCCGCGCGAGGTCGTCGGTGCCCAGGTGGCGCAGCAGCGCGGCCATGCGAACGCCGATGGCCGCGCCGATGTATTCGATCAGTTCGAGGGGCGGCCCGTCGTCGCGGCGCGCCACGGGCTCGCGGCGGTACATCTCGCCCCAGCGCGTGACGAGGTCGTAGTTGCCGTCCATCCACTGGCCCAGCAGCGTCATCCAGCGTGCGGCCAGCGGCTGCACCTCGGGCGCATCGGCCGGCACGCCGCGCGCCATCAGCGCCGCCACCTCGGCCACCAGCGGCGGCCACTGGTCGGCCACGGTCTTCCAGTTGGCCATGAGCGACCTGATCTCGGCCGGGCTGAAGTAGCGGCCGTAGGTGGTCATCTGCTCCAGCGTGGCGAGCCAGTCCTTCATGTCGGGCTGGGTGCCCTCGGCCAGGCGCTGTTCGAGCAGGCCGAGACGCTCCCGCAGGGAGGTGGCCTGGGCGATCTGCTGGTCGAGCGACGCCATCTGGCGCCGGAGGATGTCGGGCAGCGCATCGTTTTCGGCGCCGAGCACCGCACCGATCTCGGCCAGCGGCAGGCCCAGCAGCCGCAAGGCCTGAATGGCGTGCAGACGGGCGATGTCGGCCGCGTTGTAGAGCCGGTAGCCGGCTTCGGAGCGCGCCGACGGCGCCAGCAGGCCGATGGCGTCGTAGTGGTGCAGCGTGCGCACCGTGAGGCCGGTGTGCCTGGCGAGTTCTCCGACCTTGAGCAGCACGGGGGTCGCTCCTGCCGGGGCTCAGTCGGCGCCGGGCGTCGGTTCCGGGCCCTGCCAGCCCAGCAGCTCGGCCAGCCGCTGGACGATCCAGGCGGCTTCCGCCGCCGACACGCCCGCCTCGGGCGTCGCCAGCCCGGCGTGGATGCGCCGCAGGATCTCGCTCTCGACCGGTACTTCGGTGTGGTGCTGGATCTGCGCGTGGCCCACGAGATGGTTCGCCAGGTCTTCGCAGATCTCGTAGCGCGCTCGCACCACGCCGATCGGCTCGCTCAGGCGCTGGCGCGCGTCGCTGTAGACCGCGAAGAACGAGGGCGGGATGTAGATCTGGTTGTCGTCGGACATCGCGAATCGCTCAGGAAGGCCGTCGTCCCAACGACAAAACGCGCCCGGGGGCGCGTTCGTCGTCGTGGCTCCGTGGAGCCGGCGAAGGCTGGATCAGCCGCCCTTCTTGGCGCGCTTGCCAGGGTTCTTCTTGCTGCGCGTTGCGGTGCCGCGCTCGAGGCTGACCTTCTGGCCGCCACCGGAGCGAGGCACGGTGTAGCCGGGCAGCGGCGTCGGCTTCGGGGTGGCAACGCGTTCGGCTTCGGTACGGAATGTCTTGGGCATGAAAAGCTCGGGTAAAAGTAATGTTCGAACCCGCAATTAGGCCACATCGAGGATTTCATATGCCAATAACCGAAACAACCGCCGGCGCCGGGCGTCCGCGCTTCGTTTCGGGCTCGCTGATGCGCCATGTCTGCGTCATGGCGGGCACGGGCGCCATCGGGCTGATCGCGGTGTTCGCGGTCGACCTGATCAACCTGTTCTACATCTCGCTGCTCGGCGAAAAGGAGACTGCGGCGGCGGTCGGTTTCGCGGGCGTGGTGGGCTTCTTCCATGCGTCGCTTTGCATCGGGCTGACCATCGGCATCGCGGCGGTGGTGTCGCGCACGGTGGGTGCGGGGCGCATGGAAGACGCGCGCCGCATCGGCACCTCGAGCCTCGTGCTGATGGTGGCGTTGTCGGTGCTCGCGGGCTCGGGCACCGCCTTCTTTCTGCACCCGGCGCTGCAGGCGCTGGGTGCGCAGGGCGAGACGGCGCGGCTCGCGCATCGCTACCTCTCGGTGACGGTGCACACGCTGCCGCTGCTGGGCATCGGCATGGCGACGTCGGCGCTGCTGCGCTCGGTGGGCGATGCGCGCCGCTCGATGACGGTCACGCTGGCGGGCGCCTTCGTGACGGCGGTGCTCGACCCGATATTGATCTTCGGCCTGGGCCTGGGGCTCGACGGCGCGGCCATCAGCGCGGTGGTCTCGCGCACGGTGCTGGCGGCCATCGGCCTGCATGGCGTGATGGTGAAGCACCGCATGCTCGGTCCCTTCCAGGCTTCGCGGCTCGGCGCCGATGCGCGCGCGCTGGGCTCGGTGGCCGGGCCGGCGGTGCTGACGAACCTGGCCACGCCTGTGGGCGCGGCTTTCGTCACGCATGCGGTGGCGCAGTTCGGTCCCTCGGCGGTGGCGGGCGCGGCCACCATCGACCGGCTCACGCCGGTGGCCTTCGGGCTGGTCTACGCGCTCAGCGGCGCGGTGGGGCCGATCCTGGCGCAGAACCTGGGCGCCGGGCAGTACCGCAGGGTGCAGGAAGGGCTGCGCGACAGCCTGCTGTTCATGGTGGCGTCGGTGGCCGCGGCGTGGCTGCTGCTGGCGCTGGGGCAAGGCGTGCTCATTCGCGCGTTCTCGGCCGAAGGGCAGGCGGCGGAGTTGATCTCGCTGTTCTGCAGCTGGCTGGCCGCGAGCTTCTTCTTCGCGGGCGGGCTGTTCGTGGCGAACGCGTCGTTCAACAACCTCGGGCATCCGCTGCTGTCGACCGCGTTCAACTGGGGACGCGCCACGCTGGGCACGATTCCGTTCGCCTGGTGGGGCTCGCACCACGGGGCGGCCGGCGTGCTGATCGGGCAGGCCGTGGGCTCGTCGATCTTCGGGCTGCTCGCGGTGGTGGTGGCGTTCAGGCTGGCCGCGAAGCTGGCGCGGCAGGAGGCGCCCGACGCGGCACCGGCCCCGGTGCTCGACGCACCGGTGGCGCCTGCATCGGCACTGGCCACGCCGCAGGCGGGCGTTACTGCTCCAGCAGCCGCACCTTGACCGACTTGCCCTTGACGCGGCCGGCGGACAGCTTGCGCGCCGCCTCGGCCGCGATGGCGCGGTCCACCGCCACGTAGGTCGAGAACTCGTTGACGTTGATCTTGCCGACCTGCTCCTTCGTGTAGCCGCAGTCGCCGGTGAGCGCGCCCAGCACGTCGCCGGCGCGGATCTTTTCCTTGCGCCCGCCCACGATCTGCAGCGTGGCCATCGGCGGCTTCAGCGGCGTGCCCTTGGCGGGCGTGAGTTCGGACAGCTCGTGCCATTCCGATTCGCGGCCCTGCAGCTGCTCGATCTTCCCGACGAAGCCCATCTCGTTCATGCTGGCGAGGTTCAGCGCCAGGCCTTCCGAGCCGCCCTGCTGGCCGACCCGGCCGGTGCGGCCGACGCGGTGGATGTGGATTTCGGAATCGGGCGTCACGTCGACGTTGATCACCGCCTCGAGGTGCGAGATGTCGAGCCCGCGCGCGGCCACGTCGGTGGCCACCAGCACCGAGCAACTGCGGTTGGCGAACTGCACCAGCACCTGGTCGCGCTCGCGCTGCTCCAGCTCGCCGAACAGCGCCAGCGCGCTGAAGCCCTGGGCCTGCAGCACGTCGACGAGGTCGCGGCACTGCTGCTTGGTGTTGCAGAAGGCCAGCGTGCTCACGGGGCGGAAATGGTCGAGCAGCAGGCTCACGGCGTGCAGCCGCTCGCTGTCCTTGACCTGGTACCAGCGCTGGCGGATCTTGCTGCCTTCATGCTGCGCCTGCACCGTGATCTGTTCGGGGTTCTTCATGAACTGCTGCGCGAGCTTGGCGATGCCTTCGGGGTACGTGGCCGAGAACAGCAGCGTCTGGCGGGCCGAAGGGCACTGGCGCGCCACCGTCACGATGTCGTCGAAGAAGCCCATGTCCAGCATGCGGTCGGCTTCGTCGAGCACCAGCGTGTTGAGCGCGGACAGGTCGAGGTTTTCGCGCTCGAGGTGGTCCATGATGCGCCCCGGCGTGCCCACCACGATGTGGGCGCCATGCTCCAGGCTGGCGACCTGCCCGCGCAGCGCGACGCCGCCGCAGAGCGTGACGACCTTGATGTTTTCCTCGGCGCGCGCCAGGCGGCGGATTTCGGTCGTGACCTGGTCGGCCAGCTCGCGCGTCGGGCACAGCACCATCGCCTGGATGGCGAAGCGCCGGGGGTTGAGGTTGGCGAGCAGCGCCAGCGCGAAGGCGGCGGTCTTGCCGCTGCCGGTCTTGGCTTGCGCGATCAGGTCCTTGCCGAGCAGCGCGGGCGGCAGCGCGGCCGCCTGGATCGGCGTCATCTGCGTGTAGCCGAGCTGGGTGAGGTTGGCCAGCGTCTGGGGCGTGAGCGCCAGCGTGGCAAAGCCGTTGTCGGCTGGGGTGCCGCCGGCTGTGGGATTGGTTGTGGTCATCGTTCAGCAGCCGGGGAGCGCAAAAAACAAAAGCCTTGCCGGCACCCTTGGCGGGGCGCCGCAAGGCCTTGCGTCAGTCGCGGATCAGCGGCGGGGTGCGTTGTTGTTGCCGGAGTTGGTCGGCGGCGGGCCGCGACGTTCCAGGTGACGGAAGGTGATACGGCCCTTGGTCAGGTCGTAGGGCGAGAGTTCGAGCGACACCTTGTCACCCGCCAGGATGCGGATGTGGTGCTTGCGCATCTTGCCGCCGCTGTAGGCGATCAGCTGATGGCCGTTGTCGAGCGTGACGCGGTAGCGCGAGTCGGGCAGGACTTCGGTCACCGCGCCGTTCATTTCGATCAGTTCTTCCTTGGGCATGTGTGATTACCTCTGAATCGTTCGATGTGTGTTGGAGATGGAATCGGGCGTAATTGTTTCAGGCCGCGCACGGGAGTGCGAGGGGGGCGCGTTCGCGCACCCAGCCAAGGCCCTCGTCGACGGCATAGCGGACCGCCGCGGCGTGGCTGGCGAAGCGCGGCGTGAAACGCATCACGCGGTCGTGCATGCCGCTGCCGCTGCCGGAGCGGATGGAGACGGAAGCGGCGAAATTGCCGTCGTCCTGGTGTCGGATGAGCGGCGAAACAAGATACTTGCCCACCGCGATACTGTGTTGAATGATGTCCATGAAGCCTTGGCTCGGCGCGCGGATACGAAGCGCGATGAGCCTGGAAAAATAATTGAAAACGGGCGTGGGCCGGCCGGAATGGCGCGGCGGACGCGCTATTCGCTTCAACAGGAACGAAGGCAGTGGTGGCAATCATGGGCGCCCGGTCTGGCGCTCCAACACACTGTATGAGCCGGCTTGGGAATGAGGGGCCTGAAGAATCCAAGGACAGTGCAGGTCAGCCGGCGGTATTGACGAAATTCTTCGTCGTGGTATCGAAACGAACCCGACATTATAGCCCGCAGGGCATGACAAACGCTTGTCTTAATTACAACGCCTCCATGAAAAAGGCCCCGAGGGGCCAGCGATCAGAGGTTTTCAGCTACTAAAAACATAGCGATGCCGGGGCGGAACAGGCCCTCCGTGCCCTGCGAGCCGCCCTAAGCAGCAGCGCCAGCCCCGCGAGTTGCATCGCCGCGCCCGCCCATCCCACCGCGCTCACGCCGAACAGCTCGATGGCCGCGCCGCCCAGCGCCGAGCCTGCCGCGATGCCGAGGTACGTCGCCGATGCATTGAGCGACAGCGTCATCGGCGCGCGGTCCGGCGCCAGCCGGATCAGCCGCACCGCCTGCGCCGGCCCGAAGCCCCAGCCGGCAAAGCCCCACAGCGCCGACAGCCCCACGATCAGCGGCAACGCCAGCCCGCGCGGCAGCATCTGCGCCGCGAACGACAGGCCGCCCAGAATCACCACCAGCATCAGTGCAAAACCCTGCGCCACGCGGTCGGCGCCGAAGCAGTCGGTGGCCCAGCCGCCGGCCGCGGTGCCAAGGGCCGCAGCCACGCCGATGGCGCAGAACACCGTGCTCGCGGCTCCGGCCCCGAAGCCCAGCGTGCCCGACAGGAACAGCGCGATGTAGGTGTAGAAGCTGAAGCCCCCGGTGGCCCAGAGCAGGGTGACGAGCAGCGCCGGCAGCACGCCGGGTGCGCGCGCCGCCTCGAAGGCCGGTGCCTGCTTCGCGGTAGCGGGGGCTTGGGCCAGGGCGCGCGGCAATCCCAGGGCCAGGCCCCAGGCGGCCAGTGCCGCCACCGCCGCGATCAGCAGGTAGGCCGTGCGCCAGCCGCCCCAACTCGCGATCCATGCGCCCAGCGGCACGCCGAGCGCCACCGCCACGGTGCCGCCGCCGCTCACGATGGCCAGCGCCCGGCCGCGCAGCGCGGGCGACACCATCGCCGCCGCCACCGCGCTCGCGGTCGGCAGGAACACGCCGGCCGCCAGCCCCAGGGCGATGCGCGCGAGCGCCAGTTGCGCGAAGCCGTGCGCCAGTCCCGCCGCCAGCGTGAGGCCCGAGAACGCGGCGAGGCTGGCGATCAGCAGCGGCCTCCGCCCGAAGCGCGAGAACAACGCCGCCATCAGCGGGGAGCCGACGGCGTAGCTCAGCGCGAACAGCAGCACCAGTTGCCCGGCCCGCGCGGCGCTGACCTGCAGGTCGGCCGCCAGCACCGGCAGCAGTCCCGCGACCATGAAGCTTTCGGTGCCGATGGCGAAGGCGCCCAGCGCGAGCCAGCCGAGGCTCATGGGCAACCGTTCGGGCAAGGGCGCGGCAGTGGGGTTGGTTGGCATGGAAGGCTCCGTTCAAAGGTGTTCCGAGGCCTTCAGAATAGGATTGCGATTGGCTCCTTGAAAGAACCACAATCGGCGAAGTTCATGGAACCACTTTTCGAACTCGCCATCCGCCTGCCGGGCGCCGGCTCGCGCGAACTGCTGCGCGAAGTGCACCGGCAGTTGCGCGGCGCCATCCTCGACGGCCGGCTGCAGCCCGGCGCGCGCCTGCCCGCCACGCGCGCGCTGGCCGAGCGGCTCGGCGTGTCGCGCAACACCGTGCTCGCGGCCTACGACCTGCTTCTGAGCGAGGGCTACCTGCTGGCGCGTCCCGGCGCCGGCACCTACGTGGCCGACACCCTGCCGACCTCGCGGCGCGGTCGTCCCGCCCGCCCGGCCCGGGGCATGGCGGCCGGGCGCGACCCCCGGCTGGTGCCGCTGCACGTGCCCGGCGCCGATCTCGCGCCGACGCTGCAGCCGCAAGCCGCGCGCGACGACTTCCGCGTCGGCCTGCCCGACGTGAGCGCCTTTCCCTTCGACATCTGGCGCCGCCTGTCCGACCGCGCGCTGCGCCGCGTCGCGCGGCAGACCGCCGACTACGCCGACCCGCAGGGCCAGCAGGCACTGCGCGAGGCGATCGCGCGGCATGTGTCGTTCACCCGCGCGGTGGGCTGCACCGCCGGCGACATCATCGTCACGGCCGGCGCGCAGCAGGCCTTCGGGCTGCTTGCGCGCATCCTGGTCGTGCCGGGGCGCACCGTGGTCGCGGTCGAGCAATTGTTCTATCCCTCGCTGCGCGAAGCGATGCTGGCCGCGGGCGCGAAAGTGGTCACCGTGCCGACCGACACCGAGGGCCTGTGCGTCGAGCGCATTCCGCCCGAGGCGCGCGTGGTCTGCGTGACGCCGTCGCACCAGTTCCCCACCGGCGTGGCGATGTCGCCGCAGCGGCGCGCCGCACTGCTGGCCTTTGCGCGGGCACGCAATGCGGTCGTGGTGGAAGACGACTACGACAGCGAATTCCGCTTCGCCGGCCGGCCGCTCGATGCACTGCAGACGCTGGACCGCGCCGAGTCGGTGTTCTACGTCGGCACTTTTTCCAAGAGCCTGTTCCCCGCGCTGCGCCTGGGCTTCGTGGTCGCGCCGCCGTGGGCCCGCGCGGCGCTGGTGCGGGCGCGCGAACTGGCCGACTGGCACGGCCCGGTGCTGGGGCAGGAAGCACTCGCGGCCTTCATTGCCGAGGGGCACCTGGCCCGGCACATCCGCAAGATGCGCAAGCTGTACGGCGCTCGGCGCACCGCGCTGCTCGACGCGCTGGCGCGGCACGGCGGCGGGCGGCTCGAGGCGATTCCATCCAACGCCGGGCTGCACCTGTCGGCCTGGCTGCACGGCCCGACGCGGGCCGACGTGGTGGTCGAGCGCGCCGCGGCGGCCGGCATCGTGCTGCCGCCGCTCTCGCGCTTCGCGCTCGATCCGCACGCGCCCGACGTGCCCAACGGGCTGTCGTTCGGCTACGGGCTGATCGGCGAAGCGCAGATCGACGGCGCCATCCAGCGCTTGGTACAACTGCTGTAAGCCCGCCCACGCAGGCATTCGAGCGCACGCGATGGCGTCGCGCTCCTACAGCCGTTGCGCGGGCCACTGCGCTCAATCGAGGCATGAACACGACCGCACTCTCTTCAGCAACCCCCGTGCGCTACGACCCCGCCGTGGAAACCTTCCGCGACGACGAGGCGCAGACCCAGACCGACCTGGTGGCCACGCTCGTCGACATGGAGAAAACCATGGCCGACCACACCGGCCATGCCATGCGCGCGGTGCACGCCAAGAGCCACGGCCTGCTGCGCGGCGAACTGAGCGTGCTCGACGGCCTGCCCGAAACGCTGGCGCAGGGCCTCTTCGCGTCGGCGCGCCGCTACCCGGTCGTCATGCGGCTGTCGACGCCGCCCGCCGAGGTGCTCGACGACCGCGTCTCGCTGCCGCGCGGCATGGCCCTGAAGGTGCTCGGCGTGGAAGGTCCGCGCGTCGACGGTGCCGAAGGCGGCTCCTCGCAGGACTTCCTGTTCGTCGACGGACCGGTGTTCTCCGCGCCCGACGCCAAGGGCTTCCTGCGCACCCTGAAGCTGCTTGCGGGCACCACCGACAAGGCGCCGAACGCCAAGCGCGTGCTGTCTGGCGTGCTGCAGGGAGTCGAGAAGGCGGTCGAGACTTTCGGCGGCCAGAGCGGCACGCTGATCGCACTCGGCGGCCATGCGGAGACACACCCGCTCGGCGCCACCTTCTTCACGCAGGTGCCGATCCGCTATGGCGCCTACATCGCCAAGCTGCAGCTTGCGCCTGTTTCCCCGGCGCTGCTGGCGCTGGAGAACGCGCCGCTCGACCTCGCGGGCAAGCCCGACGGCACGCGCGAGGCGGTGGCCGACTTCATCCGCGCGAACCCCGCCGTGTGGGAACTGCGCGTGCAGCTGTGCGTGGACCTGGAACGCATGCCGGTCGAAGACGCATCGGTCGAATGGCCGCAGGCGCTCAGCCCGTTCATTGCCGTCGCGCGCATCACTGCCGATCCGCAGGAAGGCTGGAGCGAGGCACTGGCGCGCGAGATCGACGACGGCATGGCTTTCAACCCCTGGCATGCGCTGGCCGCGCACCGGCCGCTGGGCAACGTGATGCGCGCGCGCAAGGCGGCGTATGCGGCTTCGTCGGACTACCGCAGCGAGCGCAACGGTTGCCCGCTGCATCGCTGAAGATTTCAGCCCAGCCCGAGCATCCGCCGGTTGGCCGCCACGTCCACGCCGCCTGCGGCGAAGTCGTCGAAGGCCCGGTCGGCCACGCGGATGATGTGGTCGGCAATGAACTTCGCACCCTCGCGCGCGCCGTCTTCGGGGTGCTTGATGCAGCACTCCCATTCCAGCACCGCCCAGCCCGGGAAGTCGTACTGCGCCATCTTCGAGAAGATGGCCTTGAAATTCACCTGCCCGTCGCCCAGCGAGCGGAAGCGCCCGGCGCGGTTGATCCAGCTCTGGAAGCCCCCATACACGCCCTGCTTGCCGGTCGGGTTGAACTCGGCGTCCTTCACGTGAAAGATCTTGATGCGCTCGTGGTAGTGGTCGATGTAGGCCAGGTAGTCGAGCTGCTGCAGCATGAAGTGGCTCGGGTCGTACAGCAGGCAGGCGCGCGGATGGTTGTTCACGCGCTCCAGGAACATCTCGTAGCTCACGCCGTCGTGCAGGTCTTCGCCGGGGTGGATCTCGTAGCCCACGTCCACGCCCGCCGCGTCGAAGGCATCGAGGATCGGCCGCCAGCGGCGCGCGAGCTCGTCGAAGGCTTCCTCGATGAGTCCCGGCGGGCGCGGCGGCCACGAATAGAGATACGGCCAGGCCAGCGCGCCCGAGAAGGTCGCATGCGCCGTGAGGCCCAGGTTGGCCGATGCCTTGGCCGCCAAGTGCAGCTGCTGCACCGCCCATTGCTGGCGCCTGGCCGGATCGCCGCGCACCTCGGGCGCCGCGAAGCCGTCGAAGCCCGCGTCGTAGGCCGGGTGCACCGCCACCAGCTGGCCTTGCAGGTGGGTCGAGAGCTCGGTGATCTCCAGGCCGTGCTTCGCCAGCGTGCCTTTCACTTCGTCGCAGTAGGTCCTGCTTTCGGCCGCCTTCTTCAGGTCGAACAGGCGGGCGTCCCAGCTGGGAATCTGCACGCCCTTGTAGCCGAGCCCGGCGGCCCAGCCCGCAATGCCGTCGAGCGTGTTGAACGGTGCCGTGTCGCCCGCAAACTGGGCGAGAAAAATGGCCGGACCCTTGATTGTCTTCATCGGTTTGTCTTCCTTGTTCGTGGGCGTCGCGTTGAAAGCATACTTGGCGTGTCGTCCGACCCCGTGCGAGAGGCCAACGAGCCACAATGGATTTTCCTTTTCGCATCACCCGTCCGGTTCGCTCCGTCGACAGTCCCGCGATGACACAACCTGTTTCCGCCCGGCTCAAGATCGGCCTGTCCGCCTGCTTCTCGCATGCCGACCCCGCCCGATCGCTCTTCACCAACAAGACGCTGCAGTACGTCGAGCAATCGATCGCGCACTGGCTCATGTCCGCCGGCGCCATGGTGGTGATGGTGCCCTGCCCCACGGGCGAGACCGCGCGCGGCGACACCAAGCTGTCGCACTACGCCGAATGGCTCGACGGCGTGGTGATGCACGGCGGCGCCGACGTCTGGCCCGGCAGCTACGGCGAGGTGCCGCTGAAGGACGCATGGATCGGCGACCGCATCCGCGACCTCTACGACCTGGCGCTGGTCGAAGCCTTCGAGCAGGCCGGCAAGCCCATCTTCGGCGTGTGCCGCGGGCTGCAGCTCATCAACGTGGCCTTCGGCGGCACGCTCTACCAGGACATCGAGGCGCAGCACGGGCACCCCGAGACGCTCAAGCACCGCGACCCGGTCACTTACGACCAGAACTTCCACCAGATCGAGCTGGTGCAGGGCACCCGGCTGTCGAAGCTCTACCCCGACCTGAAGACCGCGCGGGTGAACAGCATCCACCACCAGGGCGTGAAGGACATCGCGCCCGGCTTCGACATCGAGGCCTGGAGCCTGCCCGACCGCGTGCCCGAGGCCATCCGGCGCCGGGCCGATCGCGGCCGCAGCTACATCGCCGCGACCCAGTGGCACCCCGAGTTCCACAAGTACGGCAGTACCGAGACGGTCGACGACACGCCCATCCTGCACGACTTCCTCTGGGCCTGCGCCACCGCGCGCGTGGCGCCGCGCACGAGCAGCATGCGCGGCATGCCCGGGCGCATCCGCAACCGCGCCGCGCGCCTGCTGAAGCAGGCACTGCTGCGGCGCTGAGGCCGCGCTCCCATCACCATCCGCGAGACCGTGGCCGCTGTGGGAGATCGTCGATGCGGTGATCGACGCGCAGGTAGAGGCGCAACGCGAGATGTACGACCGTTTCGTGGCCGAGTGGGTGGGCGTGCTCGAGGCCGCCTCGGACGTGGCGGCCGACGGCCCGAAGAAGGAGCGTGGCGCGCTGAATCAGCGCGAGCTGTTCTTCGTGCCGGAGACGCCGGCGTCGATGGTGCCGAACACGGTGACGCCGCTGCCGCCCGTGGGTGTGGCGGCGCTCGATGCATTGGCGCTGCCGGCCGAGCCGGTGCCCGCGCAACCCGCGACGAGCGCGCCCATCGCGACGGCAAGAACGGCTGCAATGAATGGCTTCACTGGAAACTCCAAGAGGTGTGGTGGGTCATGACCGTTTCCACTATAGGCCGCCGGCCCGGCCCCTCGTGTAACAACACACCGGGGCCGGCAGGGTTGTTGTTGCCCCGCGGCGGGCCGCTCAGCGCGGGTCCGTCGCCAGCAGCATCTCGACCAGCGAGCGCAGGTGCCCCTGCAGCCGCGCGGCGCCGGCCTCGTCCAGCGCCAGCGTGGTCTCGTCCATGTAGAGCTTGCGGTTGATCTCCACCTGGATGCTGTGCCGCTGGCCGGCCGGGTCGCCGTTGCGGCGCACCAGCTCCACGCCCTTGTAGGGGTGGTTGTAGTCCACGCTGTAGCCGAAGCCGCGCAGGTGCTCGCAGATCTTGCGCGACAGCGCCGGGTCGGCGGTGCTGCCGTCGCGGTCGCCGATCACGAAGTCGGCATGCGCCAGGCCCGGGAAGTCGGTGGCATGGCTGGCCGCGATGGCCGGCATCGAGTGGCAGTTGATGTGGATGCTGTAGCCGTGGCGCGCATGCGCCTCGTCGATGGCCTGCGCCACCGCCGCGTGATACGGCCGCCAGCAGGTGTCGATGCGCTGGCGCACCTCTTCCACCGGCAGTTGCCGGTCGTAGATCGGCAGGCCTTCGTCGGTGAGCTTCCAGATCAGCCCCTTGCCCAGGCGCACCTTCGACAGCACGCGCGGGTCGGTGGAGACCGGGTCGGTCCACTCGCCCTGCAGCATCGTGGTGTCGATCTCGGTGGTGTCGCGGTTGGCGTCCAGGTAGCTGCGCGGGAAGTGCGCCTCCACCCAGGCCACGCCCATCGCCGGGGCGAAGGCGTAGAGCTTTTCCACGTGCGTGTCCTCGGCGCGGCGCAGCGTCGCGAGGTCGCGCACCGTGCCGAAGTCCTCGGGGTAGACGGTGCCGCTGTGCGGGGAGTCCAGCACCAGCGGCGTGTGCCCGGCAACGCTCGTCACCTGGGCGCGGGTTTGAATCAGTTTCAGGACTGGATGCATAGGCAGGCCGGGCTCAGTCCAATCGCACGCGTGCGAATTCGGCCACCTTCTTCATCTTGTCGATCTCGCTGGCGATCTGCTTGGTGAACTGCGCCGGCGTGGTGCCCGATGCGTACAGGCCCTGCAGCGCCAGGCGCTCGCGCACCGAGGGGTCCTTCAGCGCGGTGGCCACGGCCTGCTGCATGCGCAGCACCAGCTCGGCCGGCGTGCCGGCGGGCGCGATCATGCCGAACCACGACGGGTCGTTGTTGGCCGGATATCCCAGCTCGCCGTAGGTGGGCACGTCGGGCAGCACGTCGAGGCGGCCGTTCCACGACACGGCCAGCGCCTTCAGCTTGCCCGCCTTCACGTGCGGCAGCGAGGAAGCCACCTGGTCGAAGTACACCGGCACTTCGCCCGCGAGCACGTCGTTGATGGCCGGGCCCGCACCTCGGTAGGGGATGTGCACCATCGAGGTTCCGGTGCTGCTCTTGAACAGCTCGCCCCACATGTGGCCGATAGTGCCGTTGCCCGGCGAGGCGTAAGACACCTTGCCCGGGTTGGCCTTGAGGTACTTCACCAGCTCGGCGAAGCTGGCCACCGGCAGCTTCGCCGGGTTGATGACGATCACGCCCGGCGCCTTGACGATCTCGGTCACGGCGGCAAAGCCCTTGATCGGGTCGTACGGCAGCTTCTGGTACACGGCAGGGTTCACGCCGTGCGTGGACAGGGTGGCGATGCCGAAGGTCAGGCCGTCCGGCGTGGCGCGGGCCAGCTCGGCCATGCCGATGGAGCCGCCGGCACCGGCGCGGTTGTCGATGACCACCGGCTGCTGAAGGATCTTGGCCACGGGCTCGCCGAGCACGCGCGCCGTGATGTCGGTGGCGCCGCCGGGCGGGAACGGAACGACCAGGCGAATGGGCTTGCCCTGGGCAAAGGATATTCCTGGAAGGATGGAAGCAGCGGCCAGCGTGGAGATGAAATGACGACGTTGCATGGGGTGGATTCCAATGTGCATTGAGTGAGAAGGAGCGATTTCGCCTCACTTCAGAAGCAAAGGATAGACCAGCTAACATTCTGATCTGGAATGTTTTAATGGGCATCCTGCCATGTCGCTGCGCCGTCTCAATCCTCCGCTGAACCTGCTGCGGGCCTTTTCCACCGTGGTGCGCTTCGGCGGCGTCTCGCGCGCGGCCGAGGCGCTGCACCTCACGCAGGGCGCGGTCAGCAAGCAGGTGCAGGAGCTCGAGCGCTGGATCGGCGCGCCGCTGTTCGAGCGTAACCGCAAGCGACTGGCGCTCACGCCGGCCGGCGAGCGCTACGAGAAGACGGTGCGCTCCCTGCTCGCGCAGCTGGAGGCGGCCACGCTGGAGCTCATCACCAGCGGCGACGGCGGCGGCGCGCTGCACCTGTCCACCCTGCCCACCTTCGGCGCCAAGTGGCTGATTCCGCGGCTGCCCGACTTCCAGCGCGCCCATCCGCAGATCACGCTGCATTTCGTGCCCTTCGTGCACGGCTACGACTTCGAGCGGCCCGAGCTCGATTGCGCCATTCTTTTCGGCGACGGCCACTGGCCCGGCGCGCAATCGCACTACCTCGCGGGCCGTGACGTTGCGCTGATCGCGCCGCGCGCCGCGCAGGCCGAAGTCGCCATCCGCACGCCGCAGGACGTGGCGCGCTGCACGCTGCTGCGCCACGTCACGGTGCCGCAGTCGTGGCTGCACTGGAGCGAGACGCACGGCGTGCGCGGCCTCGACCCGCTGGCCGGCCCGCAGTTCGACCAGTTCCAGACCATGATCCGCGCGGTGATGGTCGGCATGGGCGTGGCGCTGGTGCCGCGCTGCCTGGTGCAGGACGAAATTTCCTCGGGGCTGGTGGACGAGCCGCTGCCGGGCGGCGGCTACCGGGGCAACGAGGGCTACTGGTTCTGCTATCCGGAAGGGCGCGGCCAGCTGGCCACGCTCGATCATTTCCGCAGCTGGCTGCTGGCGGAGGTCGACCGCGCCAAAGAGGCGCAGGCGCCGGCCTGAGCCCTGCTAGGTCGAACGGCTCATTCGGGCTTTGCGCCCGAAGCCTTCACCGCGGCGCCCCACAGGCGGATCTCGCTCGCCACGAAGCGGTCGAACTCCGCCGGCGTGGTGGGCGCCGGCTCGGAGCCGCGCTCGCGGATGAAGCGCGCCATCTGCTCGCTCTTGAGGATGTCCGTCACCTCGTGGTTGAGCCGCTCGACGATCTCGGGCGGCGTGCCGCGTGGCGCCATCAGGCCGAGCCAGCCCACCGCCTCGAAGTTCTTCGTGCCGGCCACGCCGCTTTCGGCCACCGTGGGCACCTCGGGCAGCTGCGACGAGCGCGTGGCCGACGTGACCGCCAGCGCCACCGCCTTGCCCGACTTGATGTGCGGCAGCGCGGCCGTCACCGAGTCGATCATCAGCGGCACCTGGTTGCCCAGGAAGTCCGACTGTGCCGGGCCGCTGCCGCGGTACGGAATGTGCGTGATGAACACATGCGCGGCCGACTTGTACATCTCGCCCGACAGATGCTGCGTGCCGCCGATGCCGGCGCTCGCGTAGCTCAGCCGGCCGGGTTCCGCCTTGGCGCGCGCGGTGAGCTCGGCCAGCGTACGGATGCCGCTCTCCGGCGTGGCCAGGAACACCAGCGGCACCTTCGCGATGAGCGAGATGCCGACAAGGTCCTTGCGCGGGTCGAAGCCCGGCTTCGCGTAGAGCGTCTGGTTCACCGCCATCGCGCTGCCCGCCACCACCAGCGTGTAGCCGTCTGGCTGCGAGCGCACCACGAACTCGGTGCCGATGTTGCTGCCGGCGCCGGCCTTGTTGTCTACGATCACCGGCTGGCCCAGCCGCCTGCCGAGCTGCTCGGCCACCGCGCGGGCGAAGATGTCGGTGGCCTGTCCCGGCGGGAACGGCACCACCAGCTTGACCGGCCTGTCGGGCCACGCGGCGGCATGCGCCATGCCGGCGCCGCCCAGCGCCGCGACGGCCGCCAGGGCCACGCTCGCTGCGAAGTGTCTGCGCCGCATGGCTCAGGTCGCCGAGAGGTGCTTGCCCACGATGCCCGCGAGTTCGAACATCGTCACCTGGTCCTTGCCGAACACCGGCTTGAGCTTGGCGTCGGCATTGATCGCGCGCTTGTTGGTCGCGTCCTGCAGGCCGTTGGCCTTGATGTAGTCCCACAGCTTCTTGATGACTTCGGTGCGCGCCACCGGTTCGGCGCCGATCACCGCGGCCAGCGAGTCGCTGGGCTTCAGGCCCGCGCCAGGCTTGCGCGGCGCGGCGGCCTTCTTCGCAGCCGGTGCCTTCTTGGCGGCGGGCGTCTTCTTCGCCGCCACCTTCTTGGCTGCCGCCGTCTTGCCCGCGGGCGCGGCCTTGCCGAAGGTCTTGCGCGGCGGGAACTTGCTGCCCCCTTCGCGCGGCGCGAACTCGAAGGTCACCTTGCCCTCTTCGGCGTTCCAGGTCAGGAAGGCCTTGAAGGCGCGGCGCGTGCGCATGCTCACGAACTTGTCGAGCAGGTCGGTCTTGCCGGTGGCCAGCAGCTTTTCCATCTGCGCGCGCTCCACCGGCTGCTGCAGGATGATCTTGCCGGTCTTGAAGGTGCAGGTTGGCGTGGGTTGCGCATTGGTCGGCACCGACTTCTCGCAGACGTAGTTGCTGCCGTGCTCGAACACCGGCGCGCCGCACACCGGGCACGGGCCCACGGTGTCCTGGTCGCTGAAGTCGACGATCTCGCCGGTGTCGGCGTTCTTGTCGTCGCCGAAGTCGAACTCCAGCTTCCAGTTCTTGGCCTCGTCGTCGAACTTGATGACGATCTCGGAGGTGAAGGGCCAGCCGGCCTTGGAGCGGAAGCCCTCCAGCGGGCCGATGTGCTTGTCGCGCAGCAGCGCCTCGGCCTCGGCCACCTCGAAGGTGCGCCCGGCCGGCGACTTGCCGAACGAGAAGCCGCAGGCGTCCTCGCCGGTGCCGCTCTTGCCGGTGCAGGCGTAGCGGCGGTAGTTCTCGCGCACGATGCCGCCGCAGTTGGGGCACGGCGTCTGCAGGGTGGCGTAGTCGCCCGGCACGGTGTCGCGGTCGTATTCCTTCGCCTTCTTGACGATGTGCTCCGTCATCTCGGCGATCTCGCGCATGAAGGCGTCGCGGCTGAGCGCGCCCTTCTCCATCTGCGCGAGCTTGTATTCCCACTCGCCGGTGAGCTCGGCCTTGGAGAGTTCTTCCACGCCCAGGCCGCGCAGCAGCGTCATGAGCTGGAAGGCCTTGGCCGTGGGAATCAGCTCGCGGCCTTCGCGCAGCATGTATTTCTCGGTGATCAGGCCTTCGATGGTGGCCGCGCGCGTGGCTGGCGTGCCCAGGCCCTTCTCCTGCATGGCTTCGCGCAGCTCGTCGTCGTCGATGGTCTTGCCCGCGCCTTCCATCGCGCCGAGCAGCGTGGCTTCGGAGTAGCGCGCCGGCGGGCGCGTCTTCAGGCCCTTGATGTCGGCGGACTCGGTCTTCACGATCTCGCCCGGCTTCACCGGCACGAGGCGCTTGCCGTCCTTGTCGTCTTCCTTCTCGTCGTCCTGGGCTTCCTTGCCGTAGATGGCGAGCCAGCCCGGCTTCACCAGCACCTTGCCGTCGGTGCGGAAGGGGTACTTCCTGCCGCCCTGCTCCACCGTGCTGATGCGCGTGGTGACCTGGTATTCGGCGCTCGGGAAGAACACCGACAGGAAGCGGCGCACCACGAAGTCGTACAGCTTCTGCTCGGCCTCGCTCAGGCCGCTGGGGGCCTGCAGCGTCGGGATGATAGCGAAGTGATCCGACACCTTGGCGTTGTCGAAGATGCGCTTGTTGGGCTTGACGTAGTTGCCGTCGACCGCCTGCTTGGCGAACGGCGCCAGGTGCTTCATGCCGCTGTTGGCGAGCATGCCCATGGTCTGCTTGACGACGGGAAGATAGTCTTCCGGCAGCGCGCGCGAATCGGTACGCGGGTAGGTCAGCGCCTTGTGGCGCTCGTACAGGCTCTGCGCCAGCGCCAGCGTGGTCTTGGCGCTGAAGCCGAAGCGGCCGTTGGCCTCGCGCTGCAGCGATGTCAGGTCGAACAGCATCGGCGAAGCCTGCGTGGTGGGCTTGCTTTCTTCGGTGACGGTGGCGGGCTTGCCGCGCGAGGCGTCGGCGATGGCGCGGGCTTCCTGCTCGTTCCATACGCGGTCGGCGCGCTGTTCGGGGTCGGGTTCGCCGTTGGCCAGGAGCGGCGCGTTGGCCTTCTTCCAGTCGGGGTTGAACCACTTGCCGGGGTACTCGCCGGCCTCGGCCGCGAAGCTGCCGTGGACTTCCCAGTAGTCGCGCGAGACGAACTTGCGGATCTGCTCCTCGCGCTCCACCACGACGGAGAGCGTCGGCGTCTGCACGCGGCCCACGGTCGTGAGGAAGAAGCCGCCGTCGCGCGAATTGAATGCGGTCATGGCGCGCGTGCCGTTGATGCCCACCAGCCAGTCGGCCTCGGAGCGCGAGCGCGCGGCGTCGGCCAGGCCCTGCATCTGCTTTTCGGTGCGCAGCGCGTCGAAGCCGTCGCGGATGGCCTGCGGCGTCATCGACTGCAGCCACAGCCGCTTGACCGGCTTGTTCAGCCCCGACTTGCCGCCGGCGTACTGCTCGATCAGGCGGAAGATCAGCTCGCCCTCGCGGCCCGCGTCGCATGCGTTGATGAGCTGCGTCACGTCCTTGCGCTTGGCCTGCTTGACCACCGCGTTCAGGCGCGTCTTGGTCTTGTCGACCGGCTTCAGGTCAAAGTGCGGCGGAATCACGGGCAGGTTGGCAAAACTCCACTTGCCGCGCTTGACGTCGAATTCCTCGGGCGCCTGGATTTCGACCAGGTGACCGACAGCGCTGGTCACGACATAGCTGTCGTTCTCGAAATGCTCGTCATGTTTGTCGAATTTGCCGGCCACCGGCGTGAGGGCGCGGACGATGTCCTGCGCCACCGACGGCTTTTCTGCGATTACCAAGGTCTTCATCAACAATTCCTAAAAAGTTCTCAGGCCGCCGCCGAGCCGCCTCAGGGCGGCCTGCGGCCCCCTCGGGGGCAGCGACGACACGCAGTGCGGGAGCGTGGGGGCCACATACAATCTGCGGCTTCCCGCGTGCGCACGCGCACACGCGCATGTGTGCATATTCAAACTAACAGACTTCGGCGATGCCTTCCAAAACCCCACTTTCCGCCGGTCGCCGAATCCAGATGCGGCGCTCCGATGTCCACGGCAACGGCGTGTTCGCGGTGCAGGACCTGGCCGAAGGCGAAACGCTGATCGAATACAAGGGCGAGATCATCAGCTGGAAGGAAGCGCTGCGCCGCCATCCGCACGACCCGGCCCAGCCCAACCACACCTTCTACTTCCACATCGACGACGGGCGTGTGATCGACGGCAACGTCAAGGGCAACGACGCGCGCTGGATCAACCACTCGTGCGAACCGAACTGCGAGGCGGACGAGGTCGATGGGCGCGTTTATATCAAGGCGCTGCGCAACATCGCCGCAGGCGAAGAGCTCAACTACGACTACGGCCTGATCATCGACGAGCCGTACACGCCGAAGCTTCTGTCCGAATTCCCGTGCTGGTGCGGCTCCGAGCAGTGCCGCGGCACGCTGCTGACGCCCAAGGATGAGGACGAAGAAAAGAAAAAGAAGAAGAAAGACAAAAAGAAAGCCGAGAAGAAGAAGGCCGAGAAAAAAGAGGCCGAAAAGAAAGAAGCCAAGAAGGCCGAAAAGAAGGCTGAAAAGAAAAAATCCGCCAGGAAGGACAAGTCCGGGAAGGACTGAACATGGGCAGCACCACCGCCGACTGGTTCGAAGACCGGATCGCCGCGGCGGTCGCCCCGCTGCTGCCCGGTTTCACCGTCGAGGCCGTGGCCGAGATCGATTCCACCAACACCGAACTGATGCGCCGTGCGCGCGCCGGACGTGTCGAGCCCGTGCTGCTCGTGGCCGAGCACCAGACGGCAGGGCGCGGCCGGCTGGGCCGGCCCTGGCAGAGCGCGCCGCGGCAGGAAGCCCCGGCCTCCCTGCTGTTCTCGCTGGGCCTGCCGCTGGCGCCCGCCGACTGGTCCGGCCTGTCGCTGGCCGTGGGTGTCAGCGTGGCCGAGAGCCTCGACCCCTCCGGCGCACACAAGGTCGGCCTCAAGTGGCCCAACGACGTGTGGGTCAACGACAGCAAGCTGGTCGGCATCCTCATCGAGACCGCACTGCCGTCCAGCGGCCGGCCCGATGCGTCGCGCTACCTCGTGATCGGCATCGGCGTGAACATCGGCGCGCGCGATGCCGACGGCATGCGCACCCCGCCGGCCTGGCTGCGCCAGTGGCGCCCCGATGCCAGCGCGCCCGAGGTGCTGGGCGAGCTGGCCCCGCCGCTCGTGCAGGCCGTGCTGGATTTCGAGGTGCGTGGCTTCGCGCCTTTTGCCGAACGCTTTGCCGCGCGCGACGTGCTGCGCGGCCGTGAAGTGGCGCTCAGCGACGGCACCACCGGCCTGTGCGAAGGCCTGGCCTGGGGCGGCGAACTGCAGGTGCGCACCGACGCCGGGCTGCAGCTCATATCGAGCGACGAAGTGAGCGTGCGCCCTCGCGGCATGGCGTTCTGACCGGCCGATCCGCATGAAGCTGCGCCTTCTGCTCGCCGTATTGCTGCTGGCCAACGCCGGCTACTTCCTCTGGGCGCGCGGCGATCTCGCCGGCTTCGGCCTGGCGCCGGCGGGGCTCAACGAGCGCGAGCCGCAGCGTCTCGCGCGGCAGATCCGGCCCGAGTGGCTGCAGATCCGCAACGACGCGAAGCCTGCCGGGCCGGCTCCGGCTCCGGCCCCGGCCCCCGCAGCTGCCGCGCCCGCGCCCTCCCCCTGACCATCAGGCTCAGACAGGCGCCTCGGCCTCGAAGCGCACCGTGAAGAGCGCCCCCGGCGGATGCTTGCCGGGATGCGCATCCTCCAGCCTCACCTGCGCGCGGTGCTGGTTAGCGATCTCGCGCACGATCGGCAGCCCCAGCCCCGAGCCGTCGGCCTCGTTGCCGAGCACGCGGTAGAAAGGCTCGAACACCAGCTCGCGGTCGGCCTCGGCGATGCCGGGGCCGTTGTCCTCCACCTGCAGCAGCAGCACGTGGCCGAAAGGGTCGGCCAGCACGCGCACGGTGATCAGGCCCGGGCGCTCCGGCGTCGATGGCGTGTAGTTCAGCGCGTTGTCGACGAGGTTGCGCACCAGCTCCTTCAGCAGCGTCTGGTTGCCGTCGAACATCACGCCGGGCGCGCCCGCCTCGGCGCCGTCGTAGCCCAGGTCGATGCGCTTCTCGATGGCCCGCGGCACCGCCTCGCGCACCACCTCGATGGTGAGCCGCGCCAGGTCGCAGGGCTGGTGGTGCACGTTGGCGCTGTTGCCTTCGGCGCGCGCCAGCGACAGCAGCTGGTTCACCGTGTGCGTGGCGCGCTTGCTGGCGCGGCCGATCTGCTTGAGCGACTGCTTCAGCTCGTCGGCGTTGGCGCCTTCGCGCTGCGCCAGGTCGGCCTGCATGCGCAGGCCCGCCAGCGGCGTCTTGAGCTGGTGCGCCGCGTCGGCCAGGAAGCGCTTCTGCGTGCCGATGGAATCGTTGAGCTTGTCCAGCAGCTCGTTCACCGAAGACACCAGCGGCACCACTTCGAGCGGCACCGACGATTCGTCCAGCGGGCTCAGGTCGCCGGGGCGCCGTTCGCGGATGCGCGCCTCCACCACCGACAGCGGCTTGATGCCGCGCACCAGCGCCAGCCAGATCAGCAGCACCGCCAGCGGCAGGATCGCGAACTGCGGCAGCAGCACGCCCTTGATGATCTCGGCCGCCAGCACCGACTGCTTCTCGCGCGTCTCGGCCAGCTGCAGCAGCGAGGGCGGCACGTCGTCGCTGCCGCTGGCCAGCCACATCGATGCCACGCGCACCGGCTGGCCGTGCACGTCGCTGTTATGCAGGAACACCTGGTTGGGCGGCAGCGGCTCGTCGAGGCCGGGCTGGGGAATGTCGCGCTCGCCGCTCAGCAGCGTGCCGTGGCCGTCGAGCAGCTGGTAGTAGACGTGGCCTGCATCGTCGGCCCGCAGGATCTCGCGCGCCGACTGCGAGAGCACGAACTGCGTGTGCCCTTCCTTCACCGTCACCAGCTCGGCCAGCGCCTTCACGTTGTGCTCGAGCGCGCGGTCGAAGGGCGCGTTGGCGATGCCCTGCGCCACCAGCCAGGTGACGCCGATGCTCACCGGCACCAGCAGCAGCAGCGGCGTGAGCATCCAGTCGAGGATCTCGCCGAACAGCGAGCGCTGCGCGCGCTGGAAAAGCTTCACCGGGCTCGCTCCCAGGCTTCGCGCATGAAAAGGGGCATCAGTTCTGGATCTTCTCGAGGCAGTAGCCCAGCCCGCGCACCGTGGCGATGCGCACCGGGCCCTTCTCGATCTTCTTGCGCAGCCGGTGGATGTACACCTCGATCGCGTTGAGGCTCACCTCCTCGCCCCATTCGCAGAGGCGGTCGACCAGCTGGTCCTTGCTCACCAGCCGGCCGGCGCGCTGCAGCAGCACTTCGAGCAGGCCGAGTTCGCGCGCCGACAGCTCGATCATCTTGCCGTCGATGGTGGCCACGCGGCCGGCCTGGTCGTACACCAGCGGGCCGTGGCGGATCGCGTTGCTGGTGGTGCCCATGCCGCGGCGCGTGAGGGCGCGCACGCGGGCCTCGAGTTCCTGCAGGCTGAAGGGCTTGGCCATGTAGTCG
>PJUC01000111.1_pt1 | contig 60252 bp, 49 predicted proteins | sample 1512161 | NCBI WGS metagenome assembly PJUC01 (sample SAMN08177676, study PRJNA422409) | Soil metagenome, whole genome shotgun sequencing project. | isolation source: Soil enriched on filter paper | place: USA: Madison | collected 2015-01-15 | reverse complement strand
CTGCTGAACAATGGCCTTGAACGATCCGATCGACAAGACTAAGTTTGAATTCCAAACTATGTTTTTTGTTTTTTCTCATAAAAATGCCCCCAGAAAGTGTCTAACTTTTTGGGGGCATTGCAAAGTCTATTATCTATTATCTATCGTCTATTACTAGACAACCAGGCGGCCCGCTGTACTGGCTCTTACCTGGTCTAAGGTGACTCCTTCGTGTAACTCAACCAATTTGAAGCCTCCTTCTGGCAGGACGTCGAATACGCCGAGTTCTGTTACGATTTTCTTAACACAGCGGACGCCTGTAAGCGGTAGGCTGCAGGAAGATAGGAGTTTGGATTCGCCGGCCTTATTGACGTGTTGCATGGCAACAATGATGTTCTCTGCACTGGCTACCAGATCCATCGCACCGCCCATGCCCTTTACCATCTTGCCTGGGATTTTCCAATTGGCAATATCGCCATTCTCGGAAACCTCCATGGCGCCCAGGATCGTTAGGTCGATCTTTCTCGACCGGATCATGCCAAAGCTCATGGATGAATCAAAAAAAGCTGATCCTGGTAAGGTCGTAATGGTCTGCTTTCCGGCATTGATGTAATCGGCATCTTCCTCCCCTTCAAAAGGAAAGGGCCCCATCCCCAACATGCCGTTCTCACTCTGCAGGACCACCTGCATCCCATCCGGGATGTAATTCGCGACCAAGGTAGGAATCCCTATCCCAAGGTTGACATAGTAACCGTCCTTTATCTCTTTTGCGATACGCTTTGCAATTCCAAATTTATCCAACATAGCTTAGCATTTTTTAATGATCATTGCACTGGCACCACCACCACCATTACAGATAGCAGCAAGACCATAATTTCCATTCTCCTGATGCAGTACCGAACTCAAGGTCACGATGATCCTTGCTCCTGAACATCCCAGGGGATGCCCTAGAGCCACCGCTCCTCCATACACATTGATCTGGTTGGTCGATAGGCTCAACAGCTTTGCATTTGCCAATGCAACTACGGAAAAAGCCTCATTGAACTCAAAGTAATCCATATCATCCATGGTTAGGCCTGCTTTCTGCAAAACTTTCTGCGTAGCAATGGCTGGCGTGGTGGTAAACCATTCCGGTGCCTGCTCCGCATCGGCATAAGCAATAATCTCTGCGATTGGCTTTAATCCCAATTCCTTCATTTTCTCTTCGCTTACCAATAAAACCGCAGCAGCACCATCACTCAAGGTAGAGGCATTTGCCGCCGTAATGGTCCCATCCGGTTTAAAGGAAGGACGCAATTGGCTCAATTTCTCAAAATTGACCTGCTTATATTCTTCATCCTCCGAAACGACCACCGTTCCTTTACGACTGTTGATTTCTACTGGAGTAACCTCCTTTGTAAACTTTCCGGATTCCCAAGCGATCTTGCTACGGGTATAGGATTGAATGGCATATTCATCCTGATCCTCGCGGGAAATGCTGTATTTCTCGGCACAAACCTCTCCACAATTCCCCATGGCCTGGTTGGAATACACATCGGTTAATCCATCTTTCGCCAATCCATCGATTAATTTCTGATCGCCATATTTTGCACCCCAACGAGCAGCAACATCATAATATGGCACCTGACTCATGCTTTCCATCCCACCAGCTACCACCACATGGGCATCCCCCAAAAGGATCTGTTGGGCAGCAATGGATATGGCCTTCATGCCACTGGCACAGACCTTATTGATGGTCGTTGCTGGGATATGATCCGACAGCCCCGCAAATTTAGATGCCTGGCGAGCTGGTGCCTGTCCTAGATTGGCCTGTAGCACCGAACCCATATATACTTCATCGATCTGTAATGCATCGATTCCACTTTCTTCAATAACAGCAGAAATAGCTTTCGCACCTAATTCTGTGGCAGAGATACTGGATAAAGCACCTCCAAAACTGCCCATGGCAGTACGTTTTGCGGCTACAATAAATACGCGTTTATTCATCTTCTTTTTGTCTTACAGTTCGTTGTTCAATTCTTTTTTCGTATTTCTCCCCTTGAAAAATACGTTGTACAAATACACCCGGTGTATGGATATGATTAGGGTCCAACTCCCCTACTTCTACCAGTTCCTCTACCTCAGCAATGGTAATCTTTCCGCACATAGCCACAGCATGGTTAAAGTTCTGCGCTGTACCGCGGTAAACCAAGTTACCTGCTGTATCGCCCTTCCAAGCTTTTACCAACGCGAAATCGGGTTCAAAGGCGTATTCCATCAGGTAATCTTTTTCTACTCCGTGAAAAGTAAACCGACGAACTTCCTTGCCTTCGGCTACCTCGGTTCCAACTCCAGCTGGGGTATAGATCACCGGAAGCCCATATCCCCCAGCCATTAATCTTGTTGCCAAAGTTCCTTGCGGGATTAGCTCTACCTCCAGTTCGCCATTCAGCATCTGTCTTTCAAATTCTGCATTTTCGCCCACATAAGAAGCGATCATTTTCTTTACTTGTTTTTTCTGTAATAATAGGCCGAGACCAAAATCATCAACCCCCGCATTATTGCTGATGCAGGTGAGATTGCTCACGCCTTTTTCCAATAAAGCACTGATCAGGTTTTCCGGAATACCGCATAAGCCAAAGCCCCCTAGGGACAGGGTCATGCCATCCTCAATATCCTGAATCGCCTCCTTAGCATTTGAAACAGTTTTGTTTATCATGTATAATGAGATTAGAATCGCAATTGTCTCGGAAACCAAATATTATTTCAATCCCTTTACAATTGGCTTACAATTTCGACTGTAAACCCACTTGCGATTTCGCAGTTTATAATTTTTATAAATTTAGTGAATTATATTCAAATGCGTTTGAAGTCGGAACATTTAGTATTCATTGAATCAGGAAGTTAATTTATTACACACTTGGCATCAAAATGCATCTGGTATTAGCAATGATTAAACAGATATTCTATTTTTTGGAAGGATTGTCAATTGGGGCAGGATATAATTACAATATTTTCTTTACAATATCTAATTAAATTGCTAAACTTGATTAAATAAGACAGTAAAAAACAACTTAAAAATATGCGATTTTTATCCTTTCTATTATTGTTTTGGGTGCTAAGCCCTGCCGTTCATGGTCAAACGCTACAACAAAAACTTCGGACCACTACCTTAGATAGCCAATTTGTGGTACTCAACGTGCAATCGAGGTCACAGGATGCAGATTTCAAAATCATTAGAAAAAGTAACCTGGACATCATCCGTCAGAACGTGAGGGACTCCTTAAGTAAATACAAAAAAACGATCAATGAACTGAATGGTTCGGCATCGAATGCAGCAGGAAGTATGCAATCTTTGAAGGATTCTGTTCAGAATCTTTCCACCGCTTTGGCTGCAGAACAACAAAAAACAGATAGTATTTCCTTTTTAGGGATGGATTTCGCAAAAGGTACTTACCACACCATGGTCTGGGCCATTATCATTGCCTTAGGTGCTGCGTTTTTTGGAACCTTAGTGGCGTTCAGAAAATCGAAAGTGGATACCGTGGATAGTAAGAATACCGTGGATGAACTGCAAGAAGAATTACAGACACTGAGGAAGAAAGCAATGGAAAGAGAACAACAGTTGAAAAGACAGTTGTTGGATGAGCAGTTGAAGAGGAACAGCTAAGGAGTATTTAGTAGTGAGTATTTAGTATTTAGATATGAAGCCCCTTTTTTTGGGGGCTTTTTTATTGTTATTATTTTTTTTTTATTAGATATTGATGCGTTGGTCTTCGGCAAGATAGATTTTTACAGAAATTTTATTATTGTTCTTAAGTTTACTGGGATCAATTCGAAAGAAGTAAGGATGTTTTTTGAGAGATGGTAATTCAAGAGTTATTTCCTTTGGAACTTCCGTTTTACTAAATTTTGCTGTGCAGGTATTGCCTTCGATGGTTTTATGCTGATAGGAATTCAGTGAAAATTGGGGCTTATGAAATGCAATTGCAGAATCTGTTTTGAAGTCGAAGAGTTCGATAATTAAAAGCGTACTATCATTTGAAACCTGCTTATCTAACTGGTAATCCATTTTATGTCTTCCGACAATAGCTCCATCTGTTTTGGATCGATTATACGTCGAACATCCTGATAAAAGGAACAGAAACATTAAGATTTTAATTTGATGCATGTAATATTTTTTTATTAGGTATAAGCAAATTTGAAAGGGATTTTTACGAACTTTTTTTCTTTCTGTCTTAATGCCATGTTGGTCATAATTTCGTGTTCCTTATCTTTTTGAATTAACCTAAACCAATCTATTGCAGGAAGAAGGCCGTTAGAATGAAGTTCTAATCGTATTACAAATTCATCTTTTGGTTTTCTGTGATTGTTGATATATTGACTTAAGACGGCAGGCGTAACACCTACCTCACCTGCAAATTCTTTATCCTTTTTATTTAGCCTTTCTAGATACTCCCTTAGAAAATATCCAAAATTATATTTTTCATCAAAATCTTCCTTTTTGATATAATCTTCCAAATGAAATTTTAACTGAAGTAATTTGGAATATATTTTCTGTTCTGGCGACAAATTTAAAAATGCTTTACGCCTTTGCTCCAAAAAATCCCTTTCTTCCTTCCTTTCTTCATTAGTCATTTTACCTTCTACTGGAAACATGAATGCATCCGCAAGTTCTTCTGAAGTAAACTTTGAAAAATCTATACCTCCCATTACCTTTTTTCTCTTATTACTCATAATAATCCCTTATTAAATTCAATGAATTTCCACCCTCTGTTACTAAATATAATCTTGTTGAATAAAATCCATATTTTGATATGTAATGTTGCTTAATAATTGTCTTCGGTTTCAAAAAAACAAAACCATTATATCCTGCATTAAAGGACTCTCTACATGCAAACGCAATTAAACAACCTATAATTCTATCATGTCCATTTTTTCTTCCAATATTTTCTTTAGAAACAGCAATTAGTCTAATTTCAATTGCAAAATCATCAGGTCGATGATGTATCGACATTAGACCAACTGGTAAAATTTGATTTGAAATTGTCAACTTAAATACATTGTAATCCTTTTCTTCATTCCAATTGAAGTGAAATCTTTTACTTTTATTGATCTCCCTTATCTCCTTTGGATTAATAGAAACAATTGTTGCCGGATGTTTTTTGGAAGTTTCAATATTTACAACGTACATTGATACCTAAGTTACAAAATGTTTACTAAAAATGTAAACTATTAAACGTTTAATAAATTATCCTGTTTACAAAGCTAATTCCGTTCCCACAATCAAAATTTATTAATGTATATATTGCATTATTTCTTAAAGGCTTGCAAACCTGTAATGCGTCCTGCTCAATTCGGTACGCACTGCTTTCCAAATCGGAAATTCTATAAAAAAGGCACGCATATTATTAAGGTTCCTCTCGTTAAGTTCTTTTCCAAATTCTAATGTTAGATTTTGAGCGCCTTTAAAAATCAATTTACAGGGGTAATCTTATACCCTAGTGATTCTAACTGTCTAAATACCGAGGTACTTTGGTTCATTACGCATGAAATATCGAAAGTAATCACGCAACTTTCTTTTGTTATAGCTTCGATTATACCTTTGACTATCAAGTCTGTCCTCTTTTTCTCAATATCTGGATATTCATATCTTGAATTTAAAAATTTCGAAGTTTTATAAAGTGAGTTTATTCCCTCTATATCTTCTTCGTAGTAGAATTCAGTTTTTGAAGCAAGCATCAATTTGATCTCTTGCTCATTATTAAGCACATACTCAATTTCATTAGACCAATAATCATTACTATAATCATTTATAATAGAAACAGCATCTTTGATCGACAAGAGTTCCTTCACCGGGATACTGTACTGTTCAGCATATGCTCTAAATAGGGACTCAGTATAATTAGCATGATTACACTCGGGGTACACCGCTTTGGATAGCACATTATATGCATAAATTGGTTTGTAGTTATTAAGTGTCTTCTCGTCTACTTGTAGTTTACTTGACTTTTCTCTCACTCTCTTATATGTTTTTGAAGAGAGTATTTTATTTAGAGTTGATTTTGAATCATTTATCCGTAGCAACTTTTCTGTCTCACTGGCAGTATTAGGATTATTGATGCCTGTCTCGGTATAATAAGCTTTTATCTCATGCACAACATTTTTCATTTTACTCATTAATGAACTGCTTTCTCCACAGAGACTTGGCGTAGTCAGCACTATGTATGAATTGTTTTTTAGACCTTTACCGCTAATTTTCCATAACAAAGAATTTGCTATCGGCTCTTGTGCAATGGAATGGCTGGCAGTAAAAAGTCCCATCATGGTTAAAATCATGCAGTAAACTATTTTCTTCATATGTTTTTTGTGTTACATTCGTTTGAAAAAAACTTGGATTTTTTTTATAATATTATTCTTTAAAATTCAATGAATTTCCTTATTTGGTTAATTGTAATTAAAATTACAAATAATTTATCATAAAAGTAAGTTTATTAACTGTTTAAATACAAATAAACTTCAACGGTATTAAATTCCCACAATCAAAATTTATTGATAATTTAGCGGTTGAACTTAAACCCGAAGGGAATCTCAAACCAAGGTTCCTTCAAAACAATTTTAAATCCGAAAATACCGTATGAAAAAGCTCTTATTATTTTTGCTATTGACCACTATTATCCAAGTCCATGCACAACAGAAACCCAACATCGTTCTTATCCTAGCCGATGATCTTGGAATTGGGGATATCGGCCCTTATGGCCAACAAAAGATCAGCACCCCAAACCTGGATAAACTAGCCGCTGCAGGAATGAAATTCAGTAACTTCTATGCCGGAACCTCTGTATGTGCGCCTTCAAGATCATCCCTCATGACGGGGCAGCATACCGGCCATACCTATGTGCGCGGAAACAAAGAGATCGAGCCCGAAGGGCAAGAACCTTTGGCCGATTCCATCCGCACATTTGCCATGATCCTCCAAGAACACGGCTACAAAACCGGAGCATTCGGAAAATGGGGATTAGGCATGGTAGGCACCTCCGGTGATCCGAACAGAAAAGGTTTTGATGAGTTTTACGGCTATAATTGCCAACGGCAGTCCCATCGTTATTTCCCTACGCATCTATGGCATAATGATAAGCGTGTCGAACTGGAAGGCAATGACTTGACCAAGATGGCTACCTATGCGCCTGAATTGATACAAGAACAAACATTGGCATTCCTAGATAAAAACAAGGACCAACCTTTCTTTCTATTCGTACCAACGGTTCTTCCCCACGCCGAGCTAACAGGTCCCGAGGATGAGTTTTTCAAGAAATATGAGCATGCTTTTGCGGAAAAACCGCATAAAGGAAATGATTATGGACCAAATGCAACGGTTCCGGGATATGCCTCGGTCGCTAAACCAAGAGCAACATTCGCGGCCATGGTAAGCAGAATGGATCATTATGTGGGCGAGATCATGGACAAATTGGATCAATTGGGATTGAGTGAAAACACCATTATAATTTTTACCAGTGACAATGGAGCCCACCGCGAAGGGGGTGCCGATCCGGTATTTTTCAATAGTACGACGGGATTGAAAGGGTTTAAGCGAGATCTTTACGAAGGTGGGATCCGTACGCCCATGATCGTGAAATGGCAGGATAAGGTGGCAGCGAATAGTACTTCCGATCATGTATCAGCTTTTTGGGATATTTTACCAACCGTTCAGGCAATCGTAGGTGATAAAAAAACAGAAAACACGGATGGAATTTCGATGTTACCGACCCTATTGGGCAAAGGTAAACAGCAACAACATGATCAATTGTATTGGGAATTCCACGAAGATGGCGGTAGACAGGCCGTTCGGTATAAGAACTATAAACTGATCAAGTTTAAGGTGAAGGATCCTAAGAACAGTTATGTTGAACTCTATGATCTGGAAAAAGACCCTCAAGAGAAAAATCCGCTCAAGAATGATAAGCTAAGCAAGAAATTGCTTAAGCTCATCGAAACGGAACATGTGGAAAGTTCAATTTTCCCTCTCCTAAAATAGACTATAAAGTATTTGTTTACCTATTTGGTTCGATTTGAAAACATACGGCAAGTAGCGTAAAAGTGCGTTGTAAGTGCATAAAGGCACTTACAACTCACTTACATATCACTTACACCTCACTTGCAGTAAGAAGACAAAATTTGTCTATGAGCTTTTGTCTAAGTAAAAACCTTGATTAACCTTTATTTCCTTGCTGTTTTAAATCATGCTCCAGATACCCCCCTTTCGGGCTATCCACAACAATCTTTGCAGAATTCGGATTTCCTCTTACAATCCATCTCACCTTTACTGCTGAGGTCCCTTCAATGGTCGGTACCTCGATCTGTTCCGGTTTAAATTTCTGCTCGATGGTCTCATTGAAATCCGCATTCATCACGCGCATCCCCGTCACCACTTTCGCTCCTTCCAATCGGATATGGTTTGGCCTTTCAATCCGATACCGCACATCATGGTCTGAATGCGTCGGAATGATCCGGCTGTTCCAAACCGTTGCATTCACTTCATAGAGATTACCACCCACGGGTTTCACATCGGTTTCCAAGACTTCCAATTTTGGCATATGATAGGCATGATAGATGGTAAAAGCAGCATTCCGATGCGCATCCTCCATCAATAAAAACCCAGGATGGTTTCTGGTATAGTTCTTCTTCGCCCCACCGATCTCAATCTTTCCATACTGCGGATGATCATATTCCTTCCAGGGCACGTAGGCATCACCAAACATCAACAGTTTATCAAACTCGTAATATTCATCACTCTGCCGCATCCCCTCCGCTTTCTCATTGAACAATTTATAATTGGTCATCAATTCATTGGAGAAAGTAAAAATTCCACGCGTCAAGGCAAGAAAATCGATCTCGCCACCAAAAACGGTATATAGATCCTTATGGATGACGATATAATTGTATCCAGGCAGCATCTTAGCACCCGTGGTTCCCAGGGCATCATACACCTGAACATCCTTTCTCGAATAGAAACGTTCATCTTCCGCTGCTCCCGGACCACGAAGGATCATCCCGCCATAATTATGGTAAGATTGGGCTCCGGCAATATTCGGATGGGCGTAGATAAAATTCTTTACCGCCTGCGTTTCAGGCAAAGTGCCCGGATAGTACAAAGCACCTCCCTGCACATAATTTGGTTGCCAGTTCCATCCCCAATCCCTATTAGGGTCATAGGTGCCGGTAATGTCCTCGTTCACCAATCCGTCTCCATCGTTATCTATCCCCTCAAATCCCAGCAGCTCATAATCGCCTACCTCTCCGGGCTTCACGATGATCATCCGATTCGGATTGTCCGGATCCACCTTATAGCGACCCGTCTTGGACTTCCGGCGCATCATCACAATGTGGCCATCACCATCCAGATCATCATATAGATCCTCCGCCACTAAGCCATCGCCATCGTTATCAAACGGTCTTCGGCCCGTCCTGGAGGAATGCATGGTATTGGGTTCATAGATAAAATATTCTCTGGAATCTGGATTGATGGTAGGTGCTATATAAAAGACCTTATCTTTCAATAATTCTTTGATGAAAGGTACCGCATGGTAATTCTCGGCCAGGTACCAGGCGGTATACATCGATATTTCGGAACCTTGCAGTTCATTGGCGTGGATATTTCCATCGATCCACATGGCCGGTTTCCGCTTCGCATCCCCCTCCTTAAAATCTGTAACGGTCAACACGAAAATATCCCGGCCTTCAAAGCTCTTGCCAATGGATTCGTATTTCACCAGGTTTGGATAAGCCTTCTGAAGATCCTTATAGAACTGTTCCATCTGTTTCAGATCGTGGTACCTGTTCCAATTCATCGGAACCTTAGGGTTCGAAGGCGAGCCCACCGCGCGAAGACCAGCAATTTCTTTCTGCCCTTCCTCGGATTTCTGTTGTGCCATCCCCAGGCTCAAGCTCAATGTCAATGCCAGGGTTAGTATGTTATATCTTAATTTCATGGAATTTCTAGCTTATAGGGTTATATCAATGGTTTTCTCTCCGGCAGATGGACAGCCAACGGTTAATTGTACCTTTCCTTTGCCCTTCACCAACCAGGAAAAACTGGTCGAACCTCCTGCTGCCAATGTAGGATACAGCTGCAAGCGTTTGCCACTTAGGAATTTCTGCGATTTTTGGATCTCCAGCATGGATTTCATCTTGGATACATGCTTGATCCTATCCGCAATTTCTGGATAGACAGGTATAGCACCGGTATTGAATAGGCGTATTTCTATACGGTACACATCATCGCCCAGGTTGGTCACTTTTGGTGCACTGAACTCCAATTTGGCCATGGCTTTGGTCAATTTGATGATAAAGTCCGCATGCAAGCGCCCAGATTCTTCCAAATGCTCGATTGGAGGATTCTGCCTGAATTTATCCACCACTCCCCCAACTTCTACTTCCTGCCCTGGAAAATCAGGATGATCAATTTTTGTCCAAGGAAGAATTGCCCCTTGGATCTGCTTCGCCCGAACCCAATTGGCAAACCTATCCTCATCCTTTAACCCTTGGTTAGGCGGCGCTTTTTTACTGGTATCGGCTTGACTTGGAATCCACCAAGATGGTGTTACAAAACTGAATTTACCAGTATGGTAATATACCGTACTGGAAAAGTTACCTCTTCCTGCTGGCATTTTAGGCGCATCGCCCAAGCTCTTCATATCCTTATTATAGAGTTGGCTGATAATGGCCGAAATCTGAGTATCATTGCTCGTCCAGGATTTGGTGATCCTTTCGCTTGCTTTACGGGGATCGAATTGTTCCGGAACAGAAAGATTGTTCTGCAGCCCAAAATGTAGAACGGTCGCGATCTGCGGATGTTCAAATATCAGGTCGATGATGGCGCGGGTTTCCGGCTCTGAGGCGGCATAATCGCCGGTTTCATGCTCGAAAAAAGGATATTCAAAAGTAAAATTACGATCGATATTAACTCCTCCAAGTCCATCTTCTCCAAATAGACCATCCTGATCCGTATCCAAGCCTTCTTTGAAAAGCTCATAAGACCCCGATTCGGATTTCGTACGGTCAGCAACTACCATCAGGTCCGGATGCTCGGCATGTGCCCGATATGGTCCAGCAGGTACTTTGATACGCATCTGCGAGATGACCCCATCCTTATTCAGGTCTACATTCGGGTTTTCATCTATTCGACCATCACGGTCGTTATCGATTTGTCTGCCATTCCCTGAAGCCCAATCCAACGACTGGCTATTCCTTTTATACGCATCCACATTCAACACCGGTACAATCCAAATGGATTTATCCGATAAAAGCGCCTGCAATTCAGCAGCAGGTAGCGCAAGAATATGCTTGGCCACCGATAAGGCATTAATAGATCCGGCCAAATGTTTGCCGTCTACCCCTGCGACGATCAGCAAAGTAGGTTTTGCCTCCTTGCTGGATTGGATCTTTAATATAGGGATCTGTTCTCCGGAAAAGGATTTTCCAATACTGCCCTGTTCGACAAGCTTATTGGAACTGATGGATTGGATTTGTCCTTTGAGCGCATCGTAGTTTGGGTAATTCCATTGTGCGCTAGCTCCCAAAGGAATACAGGCAAGACAAAGTCTTAGAAACCAATATTTCATAATATTTAGGTGTTAGTTCTTCATAAAACTAATGATTTTCCGTAATTCAACAAATTAGCGGTGGTAACTTATTTGTTATGTGATTTTTTTAATAAATGCTTTCAGTAAAAAAAAAAAATTAGCCTATTTAAAAAGGGTTTTACAGGATGAAATTTTGGCTGAGAAAAAAAATAATAATTTATTATGCATATCCCTTTTGTTTTAAGGAGATAAAACTTATTTTTGCATTCCAAAATACAGTGCGTAAAAACGCTGTAATTAAATTGATTAATAAATTTTAGTCCCTATAATATGCCCAATATTGGTAAAATAGCGCAGATTATCGGCCCAGTAGTTGACGTCAACTTTGCCGACAATGAAAATCTTCCTAAGATTTACGATGCATTGTACATTGAAAAAGACAATGGACAACGTATTGTATTAGAGGTTCAACAGCACTTAGGTGAGGAACGTGTTCGTACAATTGCAATGGATGCTACCGAAGGTTTAGTTCGTGGCATGAAAGTAGTTGATACTGGCGCTCCGATCAAAATGCCTGTTGGTGAAGAAATCAAAGGTCGTGTATTTAATGTTGTTGGTGATCCAATTGATGGTATCCAAGCATTGAACAAAGAGAATGGTCGTCCTATCCACAATGTACCTCCTAAATTCGAAGATCTATCAACAGAATCTGAAGTACTTTTCACAGGTATTAAAGTTATCGACTTGTTAGAGCCTTATGCTAAAGGTGGTAAAATCGGATTGTTCGGTGGTGCCGGTGTTGGTAAAACGGTATTGATCCAAGAATTGATCAACAACATCGCAAAAGGTCACGGTGGTCTTTCGGTATTTGCCGGAGTAGGCGAGCGTACTCGTGAGGGTAATGACTTATTGCGTGAGATGTTGGAATCAGGCATTATTAAATATGGTGACCATTTCATGGAAGGCATGGAAAAAGGCGAATGGCCTTTGGAAACTGTTGACTTGGAATTGATGAAGGATTCGAAATGTACGTTCGTATTCGGACAGATGAACGAGCCTCCAGGTGCACGTGCGCGTGTTGCTTTATCTGGACTAACTGTTGCGGAATACTTCCGTGATGGAGATGGCGAAGGTCAAGGTCGTGATATCCTTTTCTTCATCGATAACATCTTCCGTTTTACACAAGCAGGTTCTGAGGTATCCGCACTATTAGGTCGTATGCCATCAGCAGTAGGTTACCAACCAACGCTTGCTACCGAGATGGGTTTAATGCAAGAGCGTATTACTTCCACTAAAAACGGTTCCATCACATCTGTACAGGCGGTTTACGTTCCTGCGGATGACTTGACTGACCCTGCACCGGCGACAACTTTCGCCCACTTAGATGCAACTACCGTATTATCACGTAAGATCTCTGAGTTAGGTATCTACCCAGCGGTTGACCCATTGGATTCAACTTCTCGTATCCTTTCTCCAGCAGTATTAGGTGATGAGCACTACAATACAGCACAACGCGTTAAGGAAATCCTTCAACGTTACAAAGAACTTCAGGATATCATCGCTATCTTAGGTATGGATGAGCTTTCTGAAGAGGATAAATTAACGGTACACCGTGCTCGTCGTGTTCAACGTTTCTTATCTCAGCCGTTCCACGTTGCGGAGCAGTTTACAGGTTTGAAAGGTTGTTTAGTAGACATCAAAGACACCATCAAAGGATTCAATATGATCATGGCTGGTGAGGTTGATGAATACCCAGAAGCATCCTTCAACTTAGTAGGTACCATCGAAGATGCTATCGAAAAAGGTAAAAAACTATTAGCAGAAGCAGTTTAGTTCTAGATATTAGATAATAGACATTAGATTTAAGACTCTGTTCAAAAGAGTAGAGTCTTAAATTGTTTTTCAGGGTCTACTATCTTATATCTCAAATCTATTATCTAAGCACAATGAAATTAACAGTAATTACTCCAGACAGATTAGCTTTCGAAGGCGACGTAACAGCCGTTACAGTCCCTGGTTCGGCGGGATCCTTTCAAATTTTGAAGGACCACGCGGCTATTGTGTCTACGCTAGAAGATGGCAAGGTCATTATTAAGAACAACAATATTGAGCAGGTCATTATTATTAAAGGTGGTGTGGTCGAAGTAAAGGAAAACAATATCATCATTCTAGCGGAGGGAATAGCCGAGCAATAGATAGATAAATTCACAAGATAATGTAGCCCTTAAGACTTCAAGTTTTAAGGGCTATTTTTTTTGTGTTTTACTTCACTTTTCCTGGTTTTAGGAAGAATTTTCCGAGTTTTTGGAAAAATTAAAAAAAATCAAAAGTATACCAATTTTAATATTAGTCTACTAACCACAAAACTAAAAATGATAGAATTCCAATTTTTACAAAATAAAATTTTAATGAATTAAAATATTCGAAATAAAAAACTTTATCAAAATACTTTGTTTGGCTATTGTAAAGAATTTTAATTCGACCTAAATTAACAATCGGAAAAGAAAGCAGGCATTATGCAGTATTATAATCAGGAAACACTCATCTATTTAAATGGACAATTCGTAAAGGCAAATAATGCCGGGGTTGATCTATTCGGTCAGTCTTTACATTATGGTTATGGCGCCTTTGAAGGACTGCGTGCCTATAGTACCCATAATGGTACCCGCATCTTCAAAGCTGAAGAGCATTTCGAACGCTTACAGCAATCCTGTAAGGCCATCGGACTACCTTATACCTGGGACAACAGGGAGCTGATCGAAAAGACCTATGAGCTTTTGGAAGTAAACAACCTCAGGGCGGCCTATATACGGCCATTGATCTATTCCGGATCGAACATGCACCTCACTGCATCCGATCATGCCAACATCATGATTGCGGCTTGGGAATGGGGACCTTATCTTGGGCAGAATCTGATCAAGGTGAACATCTCCAAGATCGAACGTCCAAATCCAAAGTCCTTCCCGACCAGCGCGAAGGTTTCTGGACAATACATCAACTCCATTTTGGCAACCAGTGATGCGATCCAAAAAGGCTTTGATGAAGCTTTGTTGACTGATCAGGATGGATTCGTAGCGCAGGCATCCAGCGAGAACCTATTCATCGAAAAGGATTTTAAAATATACACCCCTCCTTTGGGGAATATCTTCCCAGGAATTACCCGAGAAACAGTCATTGCTATCTGTAAAAGCCTTGGCTTTGAGATCATTGAAAAAAGATTGTCGGTAAAGGACATTTACGAGGCTGATAGCGCTTTCTTAAGTGGTACCGCAGCAGGGATTATAGGAATTAAACAAGTAGACGATGTGGTATTCCCGGAAGAATGGGAAGACAGCATCGGATCATCTATCCAACGAAAATATAAAAACTTAGTATTAGAGCAAGAGAATTATGAAGTCATCATCTGATAACCAGCAGGGAATCAACAAGTACAGCCGCATCTTCACACAAGATGAGACGCAACCAGCAGCAAAAGCCATGTTATATGGGATCGGTCTGACCGATGCGGATATGGAAAAAGCGCAGGTCGGTATTGCGAGCATGGGTTATGATGGGAATACCTGTAACATGCACCTGAACGATCTGGCAGCCGTGGTAAAAAAAGGTATTTGGAACCATGACCTGGTCGGTCTGACTTTTGGCACTATCGGTGTCAGTGATGGGATGAGTAATGGTACGGATGGGATGCGCTATTCCCTGGTATCACGCGATGTGATAGCAGATAGTATCGAGACAATCTGTGGCGGTCAATACTACGATGGCGTTGTGGCCATTCCGGGATGTGACAAGAACATGCCAGGTGCTATTATGGCGATGGGAAGATTGAATCGCCCGGCCATTATGGTATACGGTGGAACCATCGCTCCTGGTCATTATAAAGGAGAAGAACTGAATATCGTATCGGCATTTGAAGCATTGGGCAAGAAAATCGCTGGAACGATCTCGGATGAAGATTATGATGGCGTGATCCGTCATACTTGTCCAGGTGCAGGAGCATGTGGTGGTATGTATACCGCCAATACCATGGCATCGGCGATCGAAGCCATGGGTATGAGCTTGCCTTACTCCTCTTCTAACCCTGCCACGTCTACCGAAAAACAGAAGGAATGTCTGGAAGTGGGCAAATACATCCGCATCCTATTAGAAAAAGATATCAAACCGACCGATATCATGACTCGTAAAGCATTTGAGAATGCGATGCGTATCATCGTGATTTTAGGAGGTTCTACCAATGCCGTGCTGCACTTTATTGCGATGGGACATGCGGTAGGCGTAGAAATTACCCCGGATGATTTCCAACGCATGTCGGACGAAACTCCGGTATTGGCAGATTTCAAACCATCGGGCAAATTCCTAATGCAGGATCTACACCAATATGGTGGTATCCCTGCGGTGATGAAATACCTGTTGGACGAAGGTTTATTGCATGGCGACTGCCTAACGGTTACCGGAAAAACGGTAGCGGAGAATTTGGCGGAGGTAAAATCGATCATCGATTACAACCAGCCGATCATCCATGCATTGAACGACCCGATCAAAGCTACTGGCCATTTACAGATCCTTTACGGAAACTTGGCAGAAGAAGGTTCTGTGGCGAAGATCTCCGGCAAAGAAGGTGAGAAATTTACAGGTCCTGCCCGTGTATTCGATGGGGAACATGATCTGGTAAAAGGATTGGAAACCGGACGCATCAAATCAGGAGATGTAGTCGTAATCAAAAACGAAGGCCCTAAAGGCGCACCAGGAATGCCGGAAATGTTGAAACCAACATCCCTGATCATCGGTGCTGGCCTCGGAACTTCCGTTGCCTTGATCACCGACGGTCGCTTCTCTGGTGGTACCCACGGATTCGTTGTGGGCCATATCACCCCTGAAGCCTACGAAGGTGGCCTAATCGGATTGGTACAAGACGACGACATCATCGAGATCGACGCAGTCAACAACACGATCAACCTGAAAGTCTCCGACGAAGAGATCGCTTCCCGCAGAGCAGCTTGGCAACAACCTGCCCTCAAAGTAAGCAAAGGCGTACTTTACAAATACGCCAAGACAGTCGCCAACGCATCGAAAGGGTGTGTGACGGATCTTTAATTAGATTATAGATGTTAGACAATAGAGGATAGACTTGAGGTCGCTCACAAAATCAACATCAGATTACAATTTAGTTAACATCCGGAAAGACAAGACATTAGGAGTAAAAAAATGAATAATAAATAATAGATTGATATTGTAGATAATAGTTAATAATAAAAAAGACAAATAGAAAGAGAATCAGAAAAGAATCCTTATAGGGTCTAAATAGAGCTATCTAGTATCTCAAGTCTATTGTCTAACATCTATCATCTAACATCTATCATCTAAAAAACCCATACTAAAAAAAAATGACAACACAGATCAGTGGTTCGAAAGCGGTCTTGGAGGCCTTAATCCACGAGGGAGTGGATACCGTTTTTGGGTATCCGGGTGGGGCGATTATGCCGATCTACGATGCATTGTATGATTACAATGATCAATTGAGGCATATATTGGTGCGTCACGAACAAGGAGGAATTCATGCTGCTCAAGGTTATGCACGTACGTCAGGACGTGTGGGGGTGGCTTTTGCAACAAGTGGTCCAGGGGCAACCAACCTGGTCACTGGATTGGCGGATGCCATGATTGATAGCAATCCTATTGTTTGTATTACCGGACAGGTATTTGCATCCCTCCTGGGAACAGATGCCTTTCAGGAAACTGATGTCGTCAATATTACCACGCCTGTTACCAAATGGAACTACCAGGTAACCGATGCCACCGAAATTCCGAGTGTGTTGGCAAAGGCATTTTATATTGCTCGTACCGGCCGACCTGGCCCGGTATTGATCGATATCACCAAGAATGCCCAGATGCAGCTGTTCGATTATGAGGGATATACCTCCTGCGATCATATCCGTAGTTACCGCCCTGCGCCGATCGTGCGTAAGGAATATATAGAAGAAGCCGCAAAGGCCATCAATGCTGCAGAAAAACCTTTTGTTCTTTTCGGACAGGGAATCATCCTGGGTAAAGCAGAAGAGGAATTCAAAGCGTTCATCGAAAAGGCAGGTATCCCTTCGGCAAGTACCGTTATGGGCTTAAGTGCCTTGGAAACCAATCACCCCTTACATGTGGGCATGTTGGGAATGCATGGTAACTACGCTCCTAATGTGATGACCAATGCATGTGATGTGTTGATTGCGATCGGTATGCGCTTCGATGACCGTGTTACCGGGCGATTGGATAAATATGCAAAACAAGCGAAAGTAGTGCACCTGGATATCGACCCTGCGGAGATCGATAAGAATGTGAAAGCACATTATCCGGTGTGGGGAGACTGTAAGGAAACCCTTCCCCTATTGACATCGCTTATTGATAAAAAGGATCACAGTGCATGGTTACAGCAATTCCGTGACCTGGAAAAAGAGGAGATCAAAGAGGTAATCCACGATGAACTGAACCCAACTTCAGATATCCTGACCATGGGAGAAGTAATCAAAACCTTGAACGAATTAACAGGTGGTGATGCTGTCATTGTTACCGATGTTGGGCAACACCAAATGGTGACCTGTCGTTACGCCAAGTTCAACCAGTCCAAATCCAACGTAACTTCTGGAGGATTGGGAACCATGGGATTCGGCCTGCCAGCAGCCATTGGCGCTTGGTATGGTGCTCCGGAGAGGGATGTTGTGGCCATTATCGGTGATGGTGGTATACAGATGACCATCCAAGAATTGGGAACCATCATGCAATTCGGTGCCAAAGTGAAGATCCTTATCCTGAACAATGAATTCCTAGGCATGGTGCGCCAGTGGCAACAACTGTTCCACGACAAGCGTTATTCTTTTGTGAATATCACCAGCCCTAATTTTGTAGCCGTGGCAAAAGGATATTACATCGATGGAAACAAAATCTCCGAACGAAAAGATTTAAAAGAGGCCTTGAAGACCATGTTGGACCACGATGGTTCGTACCTTCTGGAAGTGATGGTAGGCAAAGAAAACAACGTTTTCCCGATGGTGGCGCAAGGAACTAGTGTATCAGAAATTAGATTGAAGTAAAATGGAAAAGCAAGAATATACCGTAACCCTATATACAGAAAATTCGATCGGGATGATCGGACGCATCTCGGGAATCTTCTCCAGACGCAAAATCAACATTGAAAGCTTGAACACCTCGCCTTCGGAGGTGGATGGTATCCACCGTTTCACTATTTTGATTACCGAATCTGAAGAAGTGGTTAGGAAACTTTGCCGTCAGATCGAAAAGCAGGTGGAAGTTTTGAAAGCGTATTACAATACCAACGATGAATTGATCTGGCAAGAACAAGCGCTTTACAAGGTTCCGGCGGATGTGATCGCTGAGAAAGCCTATGTGGAAAGGCTGTTGCGCCAATATGGAGCGAATGTAGTAGTGATCCGTAATGATTACATCGTGTTTGAAACCGCGGGTCATCGGGAGGAAATCGATAGGCTAACGGAAGAACTTGGAAAATATAACCTGATTGAATTTGTGCGTGGTGCTCGTATTGCTATCATCAAAGATAGTGCTGGATTCCACTCGAAAATAAAACAGTTCGAACGGGAAGAACCTTCGCAAGAGGTGGTAGAAAACGAATTCCTTGATCAACAGGATAAGGTCTTTACCATGTAAATCTCTTTTAAAGAGACAACAGATTAATTCATGCAGTTATTAATTCATTAGGTAAAAAAACAACAATGGAACATGTTTTCAAATTTATAAAAGATAGTCGTTTAGCCTTCATCAAATTGATCGATGGATTATCCAACGAGCAGTTGAACGAAATCCCTGAAGGCTTCAACAATAATATCATCTGGAACTTTGGGCATATCGTTGTAAGCACACAGACCTTGGTCTATACGCGTACAGGTATCCGCGAAGGGGTCAATTGGGTAAAGTATGTAGATTCCTATGCCAAGGGCACAAAACCGGCCTATACCGTAAAGCCTGAGGAGGTAGAGGAGCTGAAAAGAATAGCGATAGAAAGCATCGAGGCTATTGAAATCGACTACAAAGCTGGTCTATTTGATATCATCACGCCTTATGAAACAGGTACCTACTTCGCTACGCTGAATAGCATCGAAGATGTATTAACAACGACTGCCGGACATGACAACCTTCACTTCGGCTACGCCGTGGCACAGAAACGCATAATCAACATCAATAACTAACATAATTCTGAAAAGAAAAATATTTTAAAAACAGGAAGATAATGGCAAATTATTTCAACACCTTACCGATTAGAGAGCAATTGAACCAATTGGGAATTGCAGAATTCATGGACTCAGCGGAATTTGCTGATGGCGTAGAAGCTTTAAAAGGTAAAAAAATCGTAATCGTAGGCTGTGGTGCACAGGGTTTGAACCAAGGTTTGAACTTGAGAGATAGTGGTTTGGATGTATCCTATGCTTTACGTAAAGAAGCTATTGAACAAAAAAGAGATTCTTGGAAAAACGCGACGGACAACAATTTCAACGTGGGAACCTACGAAGAATTGATCCCATCAGCGGATTTGGTGATCAACCTGACACCAGATAAACAACATACATCGGTTATCAATGCCGTAATGCCTTTAATGAAAGAAGGCGCTACCCTATCCTACTCCCACGGATTCAACATTGTGGAGGAAGGCATGCAGATCCGTCCGGATATTACGGTCATCATGGTGGCTCCTAAATGTCCAGGTTCAGAAGTTCGCGCTGAATACCTGAGAGGATTTGGTGTCCCTACCTTGATCGCAGTACATCCAGAAAACGACCCGCAAGGAAAAGGCTGGGCAGAAGCGAAAGCTTACTGTGTAGGAACTGGAGGTCACCGCGCAGGGGTCTTGAAATCATCCTTCGTAGCCGAAGTTAAATCGGATTTGATGGGCGAGCAGACTATCCTATGTGGCTTGTTGCAAACAGGATCTATCCTTTCATTCGACAAAATGGTGGAAAAAGGGATCGACCCAGGCTATGCATCGAAATTGGTACAATACGGTGTAGAGGTGATCACCGAAGCTTTGAAACACGGTGGTGTAAGCGGCATGATGGATCGTTTGAGCAACCCTGCAAAGGTTAAGGCATTTGAACTATCTGAAGAATTGAAGGATATCATGCGTCCTTTGTTCCAGAAACACCAAGATGATATCATGTCTGGTCATTTCAGCAAGACCATGATGGAAGACTGGGCAAATGGTGATGCCAACTTATTGAAATGGCGTGCAGAGACCGGTGAAACCGCATTCGAAAAAACACCGGCAGGCGATGTAAAGATCGACGAGCAGGAATATTTTGATAATTACGTATTGATGTCGGCATTTATCCGTGCTGGGGTAGAATTAGCGTTCGAAACGATGGTTCAAGCAGGAATCAAACCAGAATCTGCTTACTATGAGTCGCTTCACGAAACGCCTTTGATCGCCAATACCATCGCTCGTAAAAAATTATTTGAGATGAATCGCGTGATTTCTGACACCGCAGAATATGGTTGTTACCTGTTCGATCAGGCATGTAAACCCTTGTTGGCAGATTTCATGAAAAAGATTGATACTGATGTGGTTGGAAAGAACTACAATGAAGGAAAAGATGGGTCGGTAGACAATATTAAGTTGGTACAGATTAACGAAAAACTACGCAATCACGAGGTAGAAGTGGTAGGTAGAAAATTGCGTAAAGCAATGACAGCGATGAAAGCTATCAAAACTGTTTAATTTTTCGTAAATTAGTAGATGGTTTAAAGGGTAAAATTATGATAATCATAATTTTACCCCTTTGAATTATCAAACCAACCAAGTAATAGAGAGAAATGGGAAAAACATTAGTAGAAAAAATTTGGGATGCACACGTCGTCAAGCGTCAAGAAGGGTTTCCAGATATGTTATATATCGACACCCACTTGATCCACGAAGTGACTTCCCCACAAGCATTTGATGGATTACGTAAGCGCGGACTTCCCGTGTTCCGCCCGCAACAAACGGTAGCTACTGCCGACCATAACGTGCCCACATTAAACCAACACCTTCCGATCCAAGAGGAACTATCCCGCTACCAAGTGGATATGTTGACCAAAAACTGTAAAGAATTCGGAATTGAACTATACGGTTTGGGGCATCCCTACCAAGGTATTGTCCATGTGATCGGCCCAGAGTTGGGTATCACCCTTCCTGGAAAAACGATGGTATGTGGCGATAGCCATACCTCTACGCATGGTGCCTTTGGCGCTATTGCCTTCGGAATCGGAACCTCTCAGGTAGAGCAGGTATTTGCGACGCAATGTTTATTGCAGCAAAAGCCGAAGACCATGAAAATTGAAGTAAACGGTGAATTAGGCAATGGTGTCGGTGCAAAAGACATCATCCTGTACATCATCTCCAAGATATCAGCAGCCGGAGGTACCGGTTATTTCGTGGAATATGCAGGATCTGCGATCCGCTCCTTGAGTATGGAAGGTCGTATGACCATCTGTAACATGAGTATCGAGATGGGAGCTCGCGGAGGATTGATCGCACCAGATCAAACCACGTTTGACTATATTGAAGGTCGTGAGTTTGCGCCAAAAGGTGAGCAATGGGATCAGGCATTGGCCTATTGGAAAACGTTATACTCGGATGAGGATGCTGTTTTCGATGAGGTATTGACCTTTGATGCTGCGGATATTCAACCCATGATTACTTATGGTACCAACCCAGGTATGGGTATCGGTATTACGGAGGAAATCCCAACAACAGAATCCCAACCAGAGAACGAAAGACCATCTTACCAAAAAGCTTTGGACTATATGGGTTTCCATGATGGTGAAGGCATATTGGGCAAACCGGTGGATTATGTATTCATCGGTAGCTGTACAAACTCCCGCATTGAGGATCTACGTCAGGTTGCTGCCTTTGTAAAAGGCAAGCAGAAAGCAGACAATGTGGAAGTATGGATCGTTCCTGGATCAAAACAGGTTGAAGCACAAGCCAAACAGGAAGGAATCGATAAGGTATTCGAAGAAGCTGGTTTCATGCTTCGCGAACCTGGCTGTTCGGCATGCCTAGGCATGAACGAGGATAAGATCCCTGCAGGTAAATACTGTGTTTCTACCTCTAACAGAAATTTCGAAGGTAGACAGGGACCGAATGCAAGAACTATGTTAGTTAGCCCCTTGACTGCTGCCGCGGCTGCAGTAACCGGTAAAATTGTGGATGTAAGGGAATTGGTGTAAGCAGAAATTGTAATCAAGCATGAAAAAATTTGAAAAATTAAATTCTACGGTAGTTCCTCTACCGATAGAGAATATAGATACCGATCAGATCATTCCAGCTCGTTTCTTGAAGGCTACCACCCGTGAAGGATTCGGTAATAACCTGTTCCGCGATTGGAGATTCGACAGCAATGACCAACCAAAAGCAGATTTCGTGATGAATGACCCGACCTACCATGGTAAAATCCTGGTAGCCGGTAAAAACTTTGGTTGTGGATCCTCCCGCGAACATGCGGCCTGGGCTATTCAGGATTATGGCTTTGATGTGGTGGTGAGCTCTTTCTTCGCCGATATCTTCAAAGGGAATGCCCTGAACAATGGGGTGTTGCCTATTACGGTGCCTGAAGATTTCTTGGAGAAGATTTTCGAGAAGGTATTCGAAAATCCGGAAACGGCGATTGAGGTAAATCTGGAAAATCAGACGATTAAAATTGCAGAGACAGGAGAATCCTATGCGTTTGAAATCAACCCATACAAGAAATCCTGTTTGATCAATGGTTATGATGATATTGATTTCATCTTGAGCCATAAAGCGGAAATCGAAGCTTTTGAACAAAACAGATAATGCCGAAAAGCATCCATATTGATCGTTTAAACCTGGCCTTTGCTGGGAAAAGTATATGGAATGATCTTTCATGGACCATATATCCAAACGAACACTATGTTTTAGGCGGAAAAAGTGGGTCTGGCAAAACTTCTTTGGGTAAATACCTTGCTGCACATCATGATGCAGTTTACATCGCCAACTGGTATCAATTTACCAATTTAGAAGGCGATAGAAACTTTTACTATCAGCAGCGGTATAACCGCCACCAAGGGAAAGATACCCTGACTGTTCGAGCAGAACTAATGCATTATGCCCAGAAAGAAGGATTAGATATTCGGGATATCCAACATAAACTACAAGCTTTTGGCTATGAGGAGATGTTGGATTCCCAATTGATCGAACTTTCGAGTGGTGAACATAAAAAACTGCAATTGATCAAGGGATTATGGTTAAAACCAACCTTATTGATCATTGATGAGCCTTATACCGGTCTGGATAAGCAGTCTAGAAAGGTATTGAACGAATGGTTGGATGAACTTGCAACAGAAGGTGTACAGCTCATCCTGATCACAAACGATGAGCAGGTTCCGAATTCCATCAATAGCTATGCGCATATTGTAGAAGGGAAACTTGTTCGGGAAGAAACACAGGAGGCATTGATCCAGGATGCTGTACGGCAGAAAAAAAACATCCCGGAATTTCTCAAGGTCATCCCGCCTACAGACCATGAGTACATGTTCCAATTAAAGGATGTACACATTAATTATGGTGAAAAAGAGGTGCTGAAGGGCATTGATTGGGAAGTGAAAGTAGGCGAACGTTGGTTGCTTCAAGGTGCGAATGGTTCTGGAAAGTCCACCTTGCTCAGCTTAATAAATGGGGATCATCCACAATCCTACGGATTGGATATCACCTTGTTTGGAAAGAAAAGAGGCTCGGGAGAGAGCATTTGGGATATCAAGGAAAAGATAGGGATGATATCTCCCGAAATGCATTGGTATTTCGATCAACAAGCCACCGTGTGGCATACTTTGGCATCAGGCTTCTACGATAGTATCGGATGGTTTATCGATGTCAAATTTCAGGAGAAGAAACAGATTGAAGAACTGATGGACTTTTTTGATCTTACGGAATATAAAGATCATTTATTACACAGTCTTCCCTTGGGGAAACAACGCCTAGCCCTATTGGCGCGAAGCATCATTAAAAATCCACCACTATTAGTGTTGGACGAACCTTGCCAGGGATTAGATTACAATCAGGCAAAATATTTCAATGATGTAGTCGATGAATTATGCCAGTATGGCAAAACATTGATCTACGTGGGGCACTACGAGAGTCAGCTACCGAAAGAGATTGACCATAAAATTGAATTAGCGCATGGCCAGGTAAAAGCCATTGAACATAACATAGAAAACGTTTTAAAATAACATGAAGAAGAACATTCTTATTATTCCAGGTGATGGAATTGGACAAGAAGTTACAACTTGGGGTAAACAGGTATTGAACCGTATTGCAGAAAAATATAACCATGAATTTATTTTTGATGAGGCTATTATGGGCCACACGGCAATCGAAGCTACCGGAAATCCCCTACCCGATGAAACATTAGAAAAAGCAAAAGCATCGGATGCCATCCTTTTTGGTGCCATCGGTCATGCTAAATACGATAATGATCCCTCTGCAAAGGTACGCCCAGAGCAGGGTCTCTTGAAAATCCGTAAAGAACTCGGCTTGTATGCCAACCTTCGTCCTATCCTTTTGTTCGACGAACTTTTGGATGCTTCCAGCCTGAAACCGGAGGTGTTGCGCGGTACGGATATCCTATTCTTCCGTGAATTGACGGGGGATGTTTATTTCGGAGAGAAAAAACGCAATGAGGATAATACCTTCGCATCCGATCTGATGAACTACCACCGTTATGAGGTTGAGCGAATCACACGTAAAGCGTACGATGCAGCAAGAACAAGAAATAAAAAACTCTGCTCTGTAGATAAGGCGAATGTATTGGAGACTTCCCGTCTATGGCGTGAAGTGGTTCAGGAAATTGCCAAGGAATATCCTGACGTGGAAACAGAACATATGTTCATTGATAATGCAGCCATGCAATTGGTGAAAAACCCGAAGAAATTCGATGTGGTACTGACTGCTAATCTTTTTGGGGATATTCTAACTGATGAGGCTTCTCAGATTGCAGGCTCGATGGGCATGTTGGCATCTGCATCCATTGGTGATGGCACAGGCTTTTTTGAACCTATCCATGGCTCTGCCCATGATATCGCTGGCCAGAACAAAGCTAATCCATTAGCTTCCATCCTATCCGCAGCTTTGATGTTGGATATTGCTTTCGGATTGCAGGATGAGGCCAAAGCGGTAACCAATGCTGTCTCGGAAACATTGAAAGCAGGCTGGAGAACAGGCGATATTGCCAATGCAGAAACCGCTGCAGACAAGATCTTGGGAACCGAAGAAATGGGTGCCAAGGTATTGGAATTTTTAAAGTAGATTTTGAAAAAGAATAAACCAAGGTATAAACATAAATAGAATTGATATGTTACACGATCCTAATCACTTATATATTTTCGACACGACCTTACGTGATGGCGAACAAGTACCAGGATGTCAGTTGACAACCCCGGAGAAAGTCGAGATCGCGAAAGATTTAGAACGCTTGGGCGTAGACGTTATCGAAGCAGGATTCCCTGTTTCCAGTCCCGGCGATTTCCAATCGGTAGTGGAACTTTCCAAAGCGGTGAACGATGTGATCATCTGTGCATTGACCCGTGCGAATAAGAATGATATCGATGTGGCTGCTGATGCCCTTAAGTATGCGAAAAGACCACGTATCCACACGGGTATTGGCTCTTCGGATATGCACATCAAATACAAATTCAATAGCACCAGGGAAGAAATTTTAGAACGTGCGGTAGCTGCTGTAAAACATGCAAAATCCTATGTGGAAGATGTGGAATTTTATGCAGAGGATGCTGGCCGTGCGGATTTGGAATTCCTGGCAAAGATGATCGAAGCGGTAATTGGGGCAGGCGCAACTGTAGTCAACATCCCGGACACCAATGGATATTGCTTACCTGACCAATACGGTGCTAAAATCAAGTACTTAAAAGATCATGTGAGCAATATCGACCAAGCCATCATATCGGCACATTGCCACAATGACCTTGGCTTGGCAACGGCAAATTCCATCGCGGCTATCCAAAACGGAGCCCGCCAGGTAGAATGTACCATCAACGGTATTGGCGAACGCGCAGGAAATACCTCCTTGGAGGAAGTAGCGATGATTCTGAAGGTACATCAGCATTCGTTTGGGAACCTAAGTTCCAATATCGACAGCAAGATGTTCACTTACATTTCCCGTAAGGTGAGCGATATGATGAACATGCCGGTGCAACCGAACAAAGCCATCGTTGGCCGAAATGCTTTTGCACATAGCTCCGGAATCCATCAGGATGGTTTCTTGAAACATCGTGAAAATTATGAGATCATCCGTCCAGAAGATGTGGGCTTGGAAGAAGCAGATATCATTTTGACTGCTCGTTCTGGCCGCCATGCGCTTAAACACCATTTAGAGCGCTTAGGCTATCATTTGGACAAAGATAGTTTAGCAGATACCTACCAACGGTTTCTGGTCCTTGCAGACGCTAAAAAAGACATCTGCGACGAAGACCTGCTTACCTTGGTGAAATAAGATTTAGATGAGCTTGGATTTATCAACCTTAACCCTAGACTCTCAAGCCGCAAAAGAAAGAATCCTAGATGTGGTTGTGCGCACGCCGCTGCAGTACAACCACCATCTTTCTGAAAAATACGGTGCCGAAGTTTACCTTAAAAGAGAAGACCTTCAGGTCGTTCGTTCCTATAAACTTAGGGGCGCTTTCAACAAAATATCCAGCCTTTCTCCTGAAGAAAGAGGCAATGGAGTGGTTTGTGCCAGTGCAGGAAACCATGCCCAGGGCGTAGCCTTATCCTGCAAACGTTTGGATATCAAAGGCGTGATCTTCATGCCTGGGCCTACTCCTCGCCAAAAAATTACCCAGACCGAAATGTGGGGAAATGGCAATATTGAAATCGTGCTGATCGGAGATACCTTCGACGACTGCCAAAAAGCCGCTTTGGATTATGCCAAGGAACATGGCATGACCTTTATCCCACCCTTTGATGACCTCAAGATCATTGAAGGCCAAGGAACGGTCGCTGTAGAAATCTTAGAAGATCTTCCGGATCTGGATGTGGTATTCATTCCTATCGGTGGCGGTGGTCTATCCTCAGGGGTAAGTTATTACTTCAAGAAGCATGCGCCGCAGGTAAAATGTTATGGTGTAGAACCGGAAGGTGCTGCATCCATGCAGGCTGCATTACAGCATGGAGAACCCGTAGAACTCGATCAGATCAATAAATTTGTGGATGGCGCAGCCGTGAAAAAAATCGGCAAGCTGACCTTTGATATCAGTTCCCAATTGTTGGATAGCGTGAAGTCCATTCCAGAAGGAAAGATCTGCACCACGATTTTACAGCTGTACAATAAAGACGCTATTGTTGCCGAACCAGCTGGCGCACTTTCCATTGCTGCGCTGGAATTCCATAAAGAGGAGATCAAAGGCAAAAAGGTTGTTTGTATCATTTCTGGTGGCAACAACGATATCGATCGCATGAGCGAGATCAAGGAGATGTCTTTACTATATGAGGGGTTCAAACATTACTTCATCGTTCGCTTCCCGCAGCGACCAGGGGCCTTACGCCTTTTGGTAACCGAAGTGCTGGGTCCGAAAGATGATATTACCCGTTTCGAATACATCAAAAAAACAGAACGCGAGCGCGGTCCGGCGTTAATTGGTATTGAATTAAACAATCCAAATGACTATATTTCATTTATAGAACGATTAAAGGAATACAAATTCGACTTTATCGAGGTCAATAAAGACCAAACATTGTTCGAATACCTCGTTTAAACAGCAACTAACCCTCCATTATAATAGGATGTAACGGCCGACAGAAATTGTTGGCCGTTGCTCTTTTACACGTAATCCCAACAAATTTTGTTACAATTCAATAAATTATTTCCCTTCAATCAAGCTCCTGAAAATTATTTTTATGTTAATAATCAAACTATTATGCTTTAATTTTATTTTAGATATATAGAAACCTATAAAATCAGGAGGAAAACATGAAAGCTTATTCAATCATTTTATGCTTGATGGTTATGTGCAGCCTAAGCTTCGCACAGATAAAAACACCACCACAAGCACCAGGTCAAAAACCACCCGCTCAAAAAGCACCTGCCCAGAAACTAAGTCCAGCAGACAGTTCAATGGTCAAGACCAACGATGGGGTTACCATTAATATCCATTACAGCAGCCCTTCCTTAAAAGGCCGTAAGATTGGAACCGAAGTGGCAGAATTTGGTAAAGTATGGCGCACAGGCGCAAATGCGACCACCACCATCTCCTTCGATAATAATGTAACCATCAATGGAAAACGTTTAGAAGCTGGAAAATACGGTATGCATACCATCCCTGGCGAAACCAATACCACCATTATCTTCAACAAGACTTGGGACCAATGGGGTACTAAATACGACCAGAAGGATGATGCCTTGCGCGTTGATGTTAAGAACGACAAATTATCGAACAGCCAGGAAAGGATGAAAATCATGGCCGATAAATCCGGCAAGGTGAGCATTGCTTGGGGAACTTATGGCGCTTCTTTCCAAGTAAAAGCAGCCAATTAACAAACGCAGCCAAGAAGCCGCAAAAAACAACTAAGAAACTAAAAAGCCCCCCAGAAATAATATCCAGGGGGCTTTTTTGATAACAAAGAGTTTATTCTTAAATATCCACTACCGCATCCATCATGAAATCCTCATTCTTCAAATGCACGATTTCGGTTGCTTTTTCGTAGTTCGTCGATTTCTTCGAGAAGAAATCGTGTTGTGTCGTCTCGGTGTTCAAACCGTTCAAAACAATCGGATTTACCTGTTTTACTTCAAAAATAGGATCAAAACCTAAGTTCATCAAGGCTTTGTTACCATTGTAGCGAACGTATTCCTTTACTTCAGCTGTTAATCCTACAACCGTATATAATTCTTCGGTGTATTTGATCTCATTTTCATAAAGATCGTTCAATAAGGCTAAGAAACGTTGTTTCACTTCTTCCTTGTTCGGAAGCTTCGCAAATACTTCCTGCGCGATCAATCCTACGAATACCCCGTGGATGGACTCATCGGCAACAATCTTCTTGATGATATCGGCAGATGCCACCATCTGTCCTTGTCCACATAACCATAATGGTAGGAAGAATCCAGAGTAGAAAAGGAAAGATTCCAACAGTACTGAAGCCGCTAAGGCCATGAACAATTCTTCATCCGTCACCTTTTCCTTATCGATTGCACGGTAATGGCTATCGATGGTCGATGCTTTATACTGTAAAAATTTGTTCTGGGCTACCCAACCGAATACATCGTTGATCTCGTTGGTGGTAGAAACCGTGGTAAAAATGGTCGAATATGATTTGGCGTGGATCGCTTCCATCATACACATGTACGATAATACAGCCTTGTTCTGTAAGGAATCAATATGATCGATGATCTTTGGCATACCGGTATGGCTCTGAAGGGTATCCAACAGTGTCAAACCACCTAAGGCTTTCTTATAACACTCTTTCATATCCCAACTCAATCCTTTCCAGCTATCAATATCCTTGGAAGGAATGTATTCCGTATCGATCCAGAACTGGCGGATATTTTGTTCCCAGAACATCAATGCATAGTCGTTGTCCGGTGTATTCCAGTTTACGGCTGTAAATTGTTTACTCATTTTTATAGGTGTCCCCTCTTTTTAATATTTTAATAATTCTTTTCTGACAGCTTATGCTGAACAAGAAATACATTCTTCAATAGTTGATTTACGCGTACGGGTATAATACAAGGATTTCAATCCTAATTTATGTGCGTAGATGTAATATTTCGCCAAGTCACGGGTAGAATCCTTTGAATTCGTGTGCAAGATCGTCGATACCCCTTGGTCAATGTGACGTTGGATCACCGAAATCAGTTTCAACACCTTCATTTGATCCATATCGTATGCCGATTTGAAATAGAAGTAGTTATCATTTGTCAAATAAGGCATTGGGTAGTAGGTGGTACTGTCTCCATACTCTCTCACCTCGATGATGTCCACGATCGGCATAACAGAAGCTGTTGCGTTCATGATGTAAGAAGTAGATTGGTTCGGAGCAATGGCCAAACGGTAAGCATGGTAGATACCATGTTCCGCCACCTGCGCTTTTAGGTTGGTCCAATCTTCTACGGTTGGAATATGGATGCCTGCGAACAATTCCTTCACCTTGTCGGTTTTAGGTTGGAATTCACGGATCAAATATTGATCGAAATACGTTCCATCCGCATAGCCCGATTTTTCAAACCCTACGAATGTTCTTTGGCGTTCCTTAGCGATCTCCATCGATGCCTCCAACGAATAGTAGTTCATCATCATGAAGAAGGTATTGGCGAAATCCAATGCTTCTGTAGATTCGTACATGATGAAACTCTTCGCTAAATACCCATGAAGGTTCATGGCACCTAGTCCTACCGAATGCAATTCGCGGTTAGCTTTAGCGATGGAAGGAACCATTTCGATATCCGTTACATCGGTTACTACCGTCAATGCACGCATAGCAGTTTTCACTGTTTCCTTGATGCGTTTATTGTCCATCACCGTAGCGATGTTCAAAGAACCCAGGTTACAGGAAATACCATAACGGATGGTATCTTCTTTGCCGTAGATGTTGATATCAGAAACTTCCGAAATCTGCATGATCTCTGTACATAGGTTGGAGAATTTAACTCTTCCCAATCCGTTCAAGGCGTGTGCACGGTTGGTGTTCTCCTTGAAGAAGATGTATGGGTATCCCGACTCTTTTTGCGTTTGTGCAATCTTCACTAACAAGTGACGGGCATTGATTTTTTTCTTTTTAACGTTAGGGTTCGTGATCAGTTCATCATACATCACGTCCATATCCAACTCATCCAGGTACTGACCATACTCCTGCATAACCGTATGCGGATAGATCAAGTAACAAGGCTCATCTTTCTCTGCCAATTCCATGAATTTATCCGGAACGATGATACCGATGGATAAGGATTTGATACGTACTTTCTCATCCACATTGATTTTCTTACAATCCAAGAATTCTTCAATGTCCGAGTGGAAAATATTTAAATAGACAGCTCCTGCACCAGGCCGTTGTCCCAATTGATTGGCATACGAGAAGGTATCTTCCATGATTTTCATGATCGGAAGAACCCCACCTGCGCGGCCATCAACTCCTTTGATCGCTTCACCGCGTGCGCGGATCTTCGAAATATTGAAGGACACACCACCACCAATAGATGATAATTTCATGGCCGAATCCACTGCGTAACCAATACCGTTCAGGTTATCGCCGATCTCATCCAAGAAACAGGAAACCAATTCGCCGGAACGTTTCTTTCCAGCGTTCAAGAACGTCGGGGTAGCGGGTTGATATTCTTGATTGATCATGATCTCTGCATACTCGATAGCTTTTTGAACGCCTTCTTCTCTTGCTAAGAATAAAGAAACCGCTACTACACGGTCTTCGTAACGCTCTAGGAATTTCTCTCCAGAGTCATCGCGAAGCGCATAACTTTGGAAAAACTTGAAGGCCGCCATAAAAGATTGGAAACGGAATTTCTTTGCATACACAAAGTTGAATACCTCTTCCATTTGCTCAAACGTAAACCATTCGTAGAAATTGATGTAATAGTTGTTTTCTACCAAATAATCGATTTTTTCCTTCAAGTTGTAGAAGAACACGGTGTTCTTGTTCACATACTCCAGGAAATAGGCGCGCACAGCCTCCTTGTCCTTATCAAGGCTGTACTCGTCATCATGTTTGATCATGATTTCGTTATTAAGCAATATCCAATTTTTCGCTACCTCGTTTGCTATCATAGTATTGATTTTTAATGATGTCAATAAATTGATTAATATCTTCCAATGTACCTGAAAGTTCGAATTTCATGGCCGTTGGGATTTCGAATTCTGTGCTGATCTTATCAGCTGCTATCGCATAGTTCCTTCCCCAGTTGCGGTTTCCGCTGGATGTTACCGAGTAGATCATATGGCTTTGCATGGTCAATAACTGAGCGGTCTTATCCGGTACTTTACCAAAATTGGTGGTATAAGTAACCAAATGTCCCGGCTCCGAGATCTCCATATGCTCTTCAATACGGATGGCTTTCCATCCCGTAACTTGGATCACCTTGTTGATAAAGCGCTCCACATTACCGGTTCTTGAATCGTAATATAAATTAATCATGGTCCTTTAGGTTTATGGATTAATTACAGGGCAATCTGATCCAACTCTTCTGGCTTAAATCCGATGATTCTATTCTTGATTTCGTCGTTCTCCAATACAATCACGGTAGGAACGGTACGTACTTTAAACTTAACGGCTAATTCCGGCTCATCAAATGGATTGATAGTTTCGTAGGCAATACCTTTGTTGTCTAGGTAAGCCGATACCTGTGCGCATGGTGCACAGTCATTTTTTTCGAATTTAATGATTCTTGCCATGTTATATTAAGTTGAAAAAGAATTTGGGCTTTTTGGGCTCTGCTTCTTTGTTTAAATAAAAAAACGATTGAAATGAGATGGTTTCATACTCATGTAGAACAAATATCCCATATTTTTTAACGTAGGAGGTAATGATACTTTTCCACATTCATGTGGATTCCGTTGGTAAAACCCACTTGGTTACCTCGAATAATTAGTAAGGTGTTCGTTTTCAATTCACTGAGGATGTTGATAACTTTAAATTAGCACTTTGTAGCTATTTGTTGACTCCCTTTTTCTTCCTCTTTTTATTGTCAAAATATAAGAGAATTTTTGGTTAATTATAACAAATTAGTTATATATAAATCTTCCCTTAGCATCCCAATAATATATTGTTAAATTAGCGTTATCAATTTCGAAACAAACACCCAAATGATTATGAAATTCAAATTTTTATTACCCTTTTTATTTCTGGGTTCTTTTGGAAGCCTACAAGCCCAGGAAAGCTTGACCTTCCAAAAACCACCAACAGAAATAATGGCGCTTGCCGATTATCAGCGACCTCCGACCGTAAGGATCAGTACCGATAAAAAATGGGTACTCTTCTCCTACCGCCCAACCTACAAAAACTTGGCAGAACTGGGCGTGGAAGAAACCAGATTGGCTGGACTCCGCATCAACGCCAAAGCGAGCATCTCCAGTACCGAAACCTACTTTGATGCCTTAAGCCTGCAGTCTATTGACGGTAAGGACCTGATCAAGATCAACCTTCCGGAAAATGCCTTGATCTCCAATATCGATTTTTCCCCAGATTCCAAAAAACTGGCGTTCACCAATACCAATGAAAACGGCGTTGCCCTTTTCATTTACGATATTGCCAGTAGGGAATTGAAAAAAATAACGGATTACAACCTGAATGCCATTGTACATTCACCGTTCACTTGGTACACGCAGCCGTCATCGCGAGGAACGACGCCATCTTCCGATAAGCTTTTAATTAGCTTGGTTAATCCATCTACCGCGCAAACCGACAAGAAAAACAGCTTGGCTACCGGTCCGATCATTTCCAATGCAGATGGTACAGTTTCCCAATTGAGAACCTACCAGGATCTATTGAAAACACCGGCTGATGAAGCTGAATTCCAACGTTTGGTCACTTCCAACCTGGTTTGGATAGACCTTGCCGGAAAAACGGAACCCTTCAAAGCTGCGGATATGTACTTGGGCTCTTCCATCTCTCCTGACGGACAATACGTGATGGTGACAACCCTTAAAAAACCATTTTCCTATGTGGTTTCCTTAGGAAGTTTCCCGACCGAAACCAATGTATATGACCTGAAGGGCAACCTGATCAAAAAAGTGAATGAAACTGCATTGATGGAGATCATGCCGAAAGGCTTCTCCTCTACCCGTCCCGGAAAAAGATCCATGTCATGGCGTTCGGACAAAGCAGCAACCCTATCCTTTGTTCAAGCATTGGATGGTGGAGATGCCAATAAACCGGCGGAATTCCGTGATGAACTCTTCAACTGGGAAGCTCCATTTCAGGCGGAGCCGAAATCGATGATGAAAATCGCAGACCGCTATGCCGGAGTGGCTTGGGGAAATGATGACTATGCCTTGGTATACAGTCAATGGTATGATACCAGAAACTCGAAAACCTACCTATTGAATCCAAAAACCGGAAGCAATAAGGTGATCTATGATAGAAATAGCCAGGATGTATATTCCGATCCGGGGTCGCCTTACCGCGATAAAAATGAATTCGGTACGTACAGCATGTACATCAAAAACGGAAAATCCTACTGGATAGGTTCTGGATTTACCAAAGAAGGTGAATTCCCGTTCATCGAAGAATACGACTTCAAAACCGGCAAGAAGAAGCGGATCTATACAGCGAAGGAATCCGATATGCAGGAACGTATCAGCTCAGTGGTCGACATCGAAAAAGGCGATATCTTGGTATCCCTTCAATCGGCTTCCCAATTCCCGAACTATTACGCGAAAAACATCAAAACCGGTAAGCAATCAGCCGTAACCAGCATCGAGAACCCTTTCAAATCCTTGGATGGAGTCCACAAAGAGGTGTTGAACTACAAGCGTAAGGATGGTGTGGAATTATCGGGTACACTTTACCTTCCTGCAGGTTATGATAAGAACAAGAAGGAAAAACTTCCTTTATTGATCTGGGCTTACCCAAGGGAGTATAAAGACAAATCCACTGCTGGACAAAGTACAGCCAACCCGAAAGAATTCACCTTCCCAAGCTATGGATCCTTCATTTATTGGGTATCCCGTGGTTATGCGGTACTGGATAATGCAGCCTTCCCTATTGTGGGCGAGGGTAAACAAGAACCGAATGATTCCTTCATTCCGCAATTGGTGGCAAATGCTGAAGCGGCAATCGACGCCGTTGATCAATTGGGTTATATCGACCGCAACAAGGTGGCAGTTGGTGGACACTCCTATGGTGCTTTCATGACCGCCCATTTATTGAGCAACTCCAACCTATTTGCTGCAGGAATTGCCCGTTCTGGAGCTTACAACCGTACATTAACGCCGTTTGGTTTCCAAAGCGAGCAACGTAACTTCTGGGATGACCCACAACTGTACATGACCATGTCGCCTTTCATGAGTGCACATAAAATGAAAACACCTATTTTATTGATTCATGGTGCTGCCGACAATAATCCTGGAACATTTACCCTACAGACCGAGCGTTACTTCCAAGCCTTGAAAAACTTGGGTGCAACCGCTAGAATGGTGATCCTTCCAGGCGAATCGCACGGTTATGCCGCAAAAGAGAATATCTTTCATGTCCTTTGGGAACAGGATCAATTCCTAGAGAAATATGTGAAGAACAGACCGGCTACGAAATAAGCCTAATCACACAGAAAAAATAAGCGGGAATCAATTTTCATTGAATTCCCGCTTTTTATTTGAGAAAGGTATTTTACTTAACCACCATTATATCCTGGATTCTGTTTCAGATTTGGATTAATGGCCATTTGGGTCTGTGGAATCGGAAAGATTTCCTTGTTCACATCGCCCGTCGCTTTATGGTCCCACCAGGTTCCAGTGGTGAACTTACCAAAACGGATCAGATCGGTGCGGCGCTTCCCTTCAAAGATAAACTCCCGTCCGCGTTCGGCCAACAATTCATCCAAGGTAAGGGTTGCCGTTGTGTATCTATTCGCAGTCCAGTCAGCGGCTGCAAAAGCACGTTGACGGCTGGAATTGATCAGGTCTACTGCCGCTTGATTGGCAGCTCCACCATTCTTACGCATCAAGGCCTCCGCCTTATTGAAGATTACCTCGGTCAAGCGATAGATCACATAATCATTCTCCTGATAATTCTCATCGGAGGTAATGCCTGATTTATACTTGTTGAATCGAGCACCGGAGTTCTCTTCTCCTTCAGCCATGGATCCTTCCGATGTTTTATCACCCTCACTTTCCCGACGGATGGAATTCACGAAGGATAAGGGTTGTTTGGCATATTCTTCCGTTCCCAGCACCGGTGTGGTCGTCCCGCGTTTGTACTGTGGCCCGAACAGGAACCAGTCCTTTTTACGCAAATCCTGTGCATTATAGGCATCGAAGGCTGTTGGGATCACCACAAAAGCATTCCAACCGCCATAACTTACACCCAAGGCTTCTTTCATATAATCATAGCCCATAAAGAAGCCACCCCAATCAAAGGTAAACCCGCCCTTACGGCTGTACTGAAACTGAAAGAGCGATTCCGGATTTGCCGAATTGGTGTTGCTGAAGATGGCATTGATGTTCGGGGATAATTTTGGAGTTCCTCCAATCCCTCCACCAGCTCCACTGATCACCTTATCAGCAGCCGCGATACATTCATCCCACATCGGGGTTCCGGTCCATTTTTCTGCATTCAGGTAAAGTTCCGACAGCATGGCATAACCGGCCGCACGGTTTACTTTTCCTACTGTTTCGGCATTTAGATCCGGAAGTTTGGTTACCTCAGCTTCCAACTCCGCTTTGATGAAATCGAACACTTCCTTGCGGGTTTTGGTCTCCGGATTTACAGGACTGTTGGCAACTTCTGTCACAATGGGAATATTCCCCCACATGTCCATCATGCGGATGTAATGGTATGCCCGAAGGACCTTCAGCTGTGAAACCACAGATTGTACCTCTTCCGCTGTCATGCCGATTTTTTCAGCATCCAAGGTACTGATGTCAGCAATTGCATTGTTGACAAATCCTACTCCAGTCCACATGAGGTTCCATGCATCGCGCATCCGGTTTTCCGTTTCTGTCCAGGTGTGGTAGTGCATGCGGAAATGGTCTCCACCATCATAACCATGACGACCTTTCTGTGGCCAAGCAAGTTGATCAGCCGAAAGTTCAGAATGGTAATAGAATGCACTTGCTCCAGTTGGTGCCAACCAGGCCTGCATATGTGTAAATGGACGTAAGGCCGCCTGCATCACCTCCAGTTTGTTCTTATAGAAAGATTCCTTCTCCAATTTACTGTACATGGTCTCATCCAAGTTCGTACAACCAGTCATCAGACTCGTCCCAATAAAAAGTGCAGCCGCAAATCGTATCGTTTTTTTATCTAATAATTTCATAATTCCCTCCTTTAAAAGCCAATATTTAATCCCATCGTCCATGATTGCGTCCTCGGATAAAAACCACGTGAATCTATCCCGCCATCAAAACCGGTATCCTGCAGCTCCGGATCGATACCCGAATAGGATGTGATCGTTGCTATATTTCTTGCCGTCAGGTATACATACATATTGCGGATCAACGGGGTCTTGGTTCTGATGTTATACCCTAAGGTGATGTTGTCGATCTTCACAAAGGAACCATTCTCTAGGTAGTAATCGGAATACTGTGGATCATCGTTCAATTGGTCATGCTTTCCAAAAGCAGACTCAAAAACGTTGTTCGGAATCCATTTCTTGTTACCAAAGAACATGTCGGCCGTATTCAGGATATCATACTTGAATTTTCCACGAAGGAATACCGTCAGGTCAAAACCTTTATAGGTAAACCGGTTACCTAATGAAGCCTGGAATTTAGGAATCCCGTTTCCGATATACGCACGGTCGTCGTTGTTCATGTCGCCGGCATGGGCGGTGCTGCCATCTGCTTTATAGAAAAGCCATTTACCTTCGTCATCGAATCCGGCAAAACGTTTTCCATAGAAATTTCCGATCTCCCCGCCTTCTTCCAAACGCATGGCATTACCTAAATTACCCGGACTAGGAAGTCCTCCGAATTCCAACCAGTTGCTTTTGAAGATATCGCTGGAAAGTTTTGCCAATTTATTTTTCTGGTAGTTTCCGGTGAAATCGACCTGCCAAGTGAAGTTTTCCCTAGAGATCGGGAAAGCGGTCAGTTGCAGTTCCACCCCTTTGTTCACCACCTCTCCTACGTTATACCAAATGCTTGGCTGCACATAGGCAGGTAATTGCGCATTATATTCGTACAATAAATCGGTGGTCTTCCGATGGTAGACATCCAATGCACCGGTGATCTTGCTGTTTAGGAGCGCAAAATCCAAACCGATGTTGGTCTCTGCCTTCTGTTCCCATTTCAGATCCGGGTTGGCATTGTTCTCTACACCATAGGTCTGGTAATATACCCCATCCTGTGGATAATACCCACCCGTACCTAAACGGATAAAGGAAAGGTAATTCGGGATCCCTTGGTTACCTGTAACCCCATAGCCTGCGCGAAGTTTCAATTCATTGACCACTTCCTTGTTGCCGAAGAATTCTTCGTTGCTGATGTTCCATCCTGCGGAGATCGCCGGGAAATTACCCCATTTGTTGTTCGCCCCAAACTTAGAGGAACCCTCTCTACGAAGGATCGCCGTAACGAAATATTTATCCGCATAATTGTAGTTTACCCTTCCAAAAAAGGCGATCAGCGTATTTTCATCCTTGAAAGATCCTAGAGCTGGTCTAGGGTACTTGGTATTGATGATGGCTGTTCCGGAATTGAAATCCCAATCCAGGAATCCATCGGTGGAAAATCCCGAATTCGACATGTTGAAATACTCCGCGGTCATGTATTGGTAACTGTAGCCCAATAGACCGGTGATGGTATGTACATCATTGAATGTTTTGTTATAGTCGATGGTACTTTCGAAGGTTTTTGTCCAGTTCAGGTCGTTACGCTTATAGGCATACCCTGTTCCGTCGTATTCGGTATCATCCGGGCGTTGGTCCCAATCCAGGATCGACCGATATTGCCGGTCATTCCAGTTGTCGCGAACGTAGGAACCGAAAGCGGAAACGCTTAATTCATCCAATATCTGAAATTTCAAGCGGGCATCTCCGGAGAAGGTCTGCTGGTTTCGCTCTTCGATCCTATGGGCCAAACGGCTCATCGGGTTATAGTTGTTATATTCCTGTGTTTGATAGTAGGTCCCATCTGGGTTCATGATGGGTGCTGTTGGATTTCTTTGGATGGTCTGCTCAAAATCGCCTGTTTTTCCGCCTAAAAGGTTGGCCTTATTGAAATTGGCGGCCAAGTTAGCGGTTAAAGTCAAACGGTTATCCAAACCTGTCTGATTGAAGTTGATACGCCCTCCAAATTGTTCTCTTCCATTCTGTTTGGCAATACCCTTAGCATTTTCATAGTTGAAGGATGCCCGGTAGGTGGAATTTTCACCTCCACCACTGGCGATGAAATTATGGAAATGGGAAAAGTTATCCTTATTGATCAGCTCATCGTACAGATCGGTGGAAGCACCCAGATCAAGATCAGGTTTGTTTTCCCCCTGAACGATCAGCTGTCGGAATTGATCGGCACTTAACATACTAGGTTTTCGGTTGACTCTTTCGGTCTGTCCATAGGTCATGTATTCGAATTGGGCTGCTCCGGCCTTCCCTTTCTTAGTGGTTACCAAGATGACCCCGCCATTACCGCGGGTACCATAGATCGCAGCTGCGGAACCATCTTTCAAGACATCGATAGATTCGATATCCCCCTGTTTGATCAGATCCAGGTTTCCGCCCGGAATACCATCGACTACAATCAATGGTGAATTGGTTCCCTTTAGGGATGCCATACCCCGTAATTGGATGCTGGTACTGGAATTGGGATTGCTACCTTGGGTACGGGTGATGTTCAAACCGGCCACTTTACCCTGAACAAGGTCCATCGGACTACGCATCCCTCCCTTATTGAAATCTTTTTCTTTTACGGAGGCTACAGCAGAGGTGATTTCCTTCTTCCTTTGTGTACCATATCCGACCACCACCACTTCTTCGAGATTTTCTTCTTCAGAAACCAGATTGACATTGGCTGTGGTACCACTAACGGTGACCTCCTGGTTGGCAAAGCCAATATAGCTTACCTGTAGCACATCGCCATTTTCGGCGGCAATGCTGAATTTTCCGGACGCATCTGTTTGGGTGCTGGCATCCTTTCCTTTGACCTTAATGGTGACCCCTGATAAGGGTGATCCATTGGCGCTGTTCTTCACCGTTCCGGTAACTGTCTGTTGAGCGATTACGGAATTTACCTCAACGGTGGCAGCTTTAGGCATGGCATTGGCATACCCATAGCTGCAGGCCAAGAGGGCAAAGCATAAAATACTCCCCCGTACAAAGCCTGTGCGATGATTTTGTTTACTGTAATAGTTCGGCATGTTAATTAACGTTTAGTATATAATTATTTAAAGGTTTATATGTTTCAATGTAATTACTAAAACGGTTTAGTTTTTTAGTAAGATTTGTATCAGATTAGTTACAGTAAAATTAAAACGCTGGCTAAATGGATTTATTATCCATGAGTTGTTAATTTTTGGAAAAAATTGGAAAAATTATGTTAAATGTTGGGGTGGAGGGGGGAAGGTGGGTGGTTGTTGGTTGGTTGTTGCTTATGGTGTGGTGGAGCAATGGTTGAGTGGTGGTTGAGTGGTGGTTGAGGATTGGTTGAGAGCTGGATTCCTTCGGACTGAAAGTAGGGTGAAAGTAATGTAAAAGTATGTAAAATGTATGTTTGGCATATAAAAACACGGTTTAAACATGCTTTAACCATGATTTTATAGCGAAATTCATAGGTTAGGTTACTGTTTTGATAAGGCAACGACATTTTTCATGTCCCTTTCCCTCGTCATTGCGAGGAACGAAGCAATCTTTACACTAATCGAAAGATTGCTTCGTCGTACCTCCTCGCAATGACGTAGAAAGTACCTAAAATTTTAACCTGGCGTTCATTTCCGCCATGGCGGCTTGATCAAGCAACCATTTCTTATGGTTTTTCCGTTCCCCTCTCCAATCCTTATAGAACAATCCATTTTCATCCTTCAGATTTTCCCAGGCATAATCCAAATTATCCTTAAAACTCTGCAAATAAACCGGATTCCTATCCACCTGGTACAACTCCACAAATCCCCGCATCATCACCGCAATAAACCAAATATCCGAATTCTTCAATAACCTGAACCTCTTCCCAGCCCTTTCCTCCTCCTCATGGAAAAAATATCCATGCGCAGATTTCGCAATGGCTTGCGCATCTTCCAAATACCTCTTCTCCTTCCCTACTTCATACAACAACACCGCAGCCTGCAACATCTGTCCGGAGTTATAGGGAAATTTCGCCCTGCCGATCTTCCCCGACAAGGTCACATGATCAAAATACAAATGGTCCGTCGGATCCTGCAGGTTTTTCTTCGTCCAAGCATACAAGGAAACTGCTTGATCCAGATACGCCTTCTTCTTGGTTGCCTGATATAGTTTCATCAAAAAAACAACACCTGGTGCATTGGAACAGGTGTTCTTTGATTCCTTTTTTTGTTCACACCAATAAATCCCTCCACCTAATTTGTCATCCATCCCGCTCGCCACAAAGCGCCAGATTTCTTCCGATTTCACCAAGTACTTTTTGTCTTTGGTTGCTAAGTACAGATCCGCAAAATCTATCCCCAGCCAGACATTATCATCGTAAAACCGATCCGATTGTCGTGCCGTTCGTACATAGGAAGCATAGCCCACCGGTGCTCTTTGGTCTATATACTCCTCCAATCCGGTCAATACCTTCGCATCGATCTCCTTCCTCTTGGCCTTGTTCTTAGGTTGGCTTTCCAATAGGGCCACCTGCGCAGATAAAGTCCCCGAAAATGGCCAGAGATAGGAATAAGCATTCCCTTTCGGAGCAGGTTTATTATCCCCCAGATAACTCGCCTGATAGCCTGCATCAAAAGGATAATTCTCACGCAACAAGAAAGTTCCATCCACCGCATAATGGGTATAGATGGAATCCAAAATAATCTGAGCCCTTTGTTGTGGGCTAAGTTTATCCGGTTTAGGCTGTGCTGACGCAAAGCCCGTATCCAAGATAAATAAGAAAAGAAACAGGTTGGTTAGGTTGATTATTCTCATCTTATAAATTTCCTTTTTTTAGTTCTGAAACAGCATGATCTACGGCCCTTGCTGCAAAAGCCATGTATGTCAGGGAAGGGTTCTGGGTAGATGTCGAGGTCATGCTCGAACCATCCGTCACATATACATTTTTACAGTCGTGTAGCTGGTGCCATTTGTTCAACATGGAGGTCTTCGGATCCAGACCCATCCTTACGCCGCCCATTTCGTGGATATCCAATCCCGGGGCCTGCCAGGCATCATTGCGTTGGATGTTCTTGAAACCTGCTGCCAGGAACATCTCTTCCATCGTATCGAGATAATCCTGCTTCATCTTGTTATCATTATCATCGTAATCAACCGACACCCGCAACAATGGCATTCCCCATTCATCCTTCTCCTTTCCATCCAAGGCCACATAATTAGAAGCCTTCGGTATGGTCTCCCCCATCATATGCGAGCCCACGCCCCAGTTTCCCAGCTTCGGGTTGAGGATGGATTCCTTAAGCGTTGTTCCCAATCCGGATTCATCCGAATAGGAGGAACGATAGGCACCAAAGCCAGCAGCATAGCCTCGCAGATAATCCGTTTCCTGTCTATGCAGGTTTCGGAATCTTGGGATATAACCACCACCGGCAGGGTTCCTGCCATCGGTTTTATAATCCAGATAGCCTTCATACTCCGCAGAAATCCTTGCGCTGTAATTGTGGAAGGCCACATATTTGCCCAGTGTACCACTATCATTTCCCAAACCATTTGGAAAACGTTGGGAGGTGGAATTCAGCAGCAATAAATTGGAATTGAGTGCCGCGGCATTCAGGAAGATCACCTTTGCGAAGAAATCGATTTCCTCTTTGCTGTCCTTGTCGATGACTTTTACCCCTATTGCCTTCCCTTTGCTTTCATCATATAAAATAGAATGCACGACGGAATTTGGTCGTAAGGTCATATTTCCTGTCTTTGCTGCCCAGGGTAAGGTAGAGGCATTCGAACTGAAATAACCTCCAAAGGGACAACCCCTTTGGCATAAGGTTCTATTTTGACATTTCACCCTGCCTTGATCGATGTGAATCTGATTGGCATGGGATAGATGCGCACAGCGGGCAGAGATCACCTTTCTTTCGGGATATTTCTGCTCCACTTGCTGTTTGAAATATTTTTCGACGATGTTGAGCGGATAGGCCTGCAGGAATTCCCCATCCGGTAATTCCGGAAGACCATCTCTATCCCCTGCGATACCGGCGAATCGTTCCACATGGTCGTACCAAGGCTTGATATCCCCATAGCGGATTGGCCAATCCACGGCAAAACCATCTCTGGCAGGACCTTCAAAATCAAAATCCGACCATCTCTGGGTCTGTCTTGCCCAAAGCAAGGATTTACCTCCTACCTGATAACCCCTGATCCAATCGAAGGGCTTTTCCTGCACATAGGGATGCTCCTTATCCTTCACAAAAAAATGAGCGGCATCCTCATGGAAAGCATAGCAACGGTTAACGATCGGGTTTTCCTGTTTTACGGCATAGGGCAGTTCATTCCGATGTTCGAATTCCCAGGGATAGAGGTTCGTGGTGGGATAATCCTTTACATGTTTCACATCCCTTCCACGTTCTAGGACCAGGGTTTTCAACCCCTTTTCACACAATTCTTTTGCAGCCCATCCCCCACTGATTCCAGAACCGATCACGATGGCATCGTAAGTGCGGTTGTCTCGTGTATCTATATTCAGATTTGCCATTTTTATGCCTTGACTTTTAGGGCCCCATTATACCTACCGGGAACCAGTTCATAGATCAATTTATTCTTCATTACGTATTCGGAATTCTTATAGCCTTGGATACCGCGTCTTTTCAGGATGCGGAGAAAGACATCGTCCTTTGGAAGACCTTCCAAATAGCTTATCAATTCGGTTTGAGGATTATTTTGAGATTTAGGCACCGCTTTTAGGCCCTTTAGGAAAGCCTCCTGGTTTTCGGGACTTTCGCAATCATCGATCATCTTCATGACGAAGAGGTGGAGGTTTAAATCTTTTGCTCCAGGGCTATCGGTTTTGGGGATGATGGTTTCCAACAGTTCTGCCAAGAGGTCCTCATCGGCCTTGGTCAGTTTGATCTGTTTTAATGCAATGCTGGGGGCTTCCGCACTGAAGTCGCAAGAGGAAGCAATCCAGATTCCCCCTGCCAGCACGAAAAACTGCTTTAGCGCCGTCCGTCTATTCATAAGTTTATAATCAAGAATTAAATTTACGAATATTACGGAAAGATAAAAGGCTTACATCTTAAAATAACGAATTTTTTACCTCTGCTAAATCGTTTAAAAGTAAATCAGCATGTTGAAGTCTTTGGCGTTCTACAGCTTGTTTGGTCACGGCGATACAATACAGTCCTGCGTCTTTGGCTGCCGTACATCCGGTGCTGGTATCTTCAATGACCACTATCTCTTCTTTAGGGATGTTCAGCTTTTCGACCGCCAATAAATAGGGTTCTGGATTGGGTTTTGGGCTTTCCACCAATTCACGGGTCACGAAAAAGGAGAAGTAATCCAAAAGTTGATGTTCTCCCAGGACAGTCTGTACGGTAGTTTGGTAACTGGAGGTCACCAAGCCTAAGGTGAGCCCTTCTGCTTTTGCTTTCTCTAGGATTTCTTTGGCATGCGGCATTAAGCGGATGTTCTTCATGTTTGCCTTGGCATAATTGGCCCGTGTTGCGAACCACATATCTTCCTCATCAACCTGAAGCTGATGCTCCCGGTTCAACATCTCTACATTATCCTTTAAGGTATGCCCTGCAAAGTCACGGATCCAATCTTCAAAATCGATCTCAAAATCGTAATCCGATTTTAAGATCGGTGCCCAGTTGCTAAAATAAAAGTACTCTGAATCAATTAAAGTACCGTCCATGTCGAATAGAACAGCGTTGATGTTTCTCATGGCGCAAAGGTAATCATCGCAATATTAACAGACTGTTAATTTGAAAAAAGTTAACATACTAGCTTCCAGCGATCGGGCTACCGAAAATACCTACGGCCATTTCTGCCCAGATAACCGCCAGAACGAACAATACCAACAGGATATAGATCCAACTCTTACTTTTATTCTTTACATTTCTGTAAATCAGGTCGATCCCAAATGCCGCCGCAAATAATAATACCGCAGCCACTAAAAAATCGAATAGGCTCCAATTAACTTCATTAGTGAATTGCATAGCAATGGCCGGAACCATCAGCAATATCCCCGCTACGGCGTAAGGAACAAAATTTACTTGTTTTTGAACTGTCATGTTTCTTGTTTTAAAAGTTTATAAAAGTACTTTGAATTACAAAGTAAACAAAAGTATAGGATGTTTTGCAAGAAAAATATGCAGATTAGTACTTACACCACTCTATTTCAGCTATTTAAAATTTAAAACCATCATTAATTCATGAAAATCTATAGTGAAATTACCAGATATCATGTATCATATGTAATACATATAAGCCCTATCTGTTTCTTATATTTCGCGAATTCTGTATCTTAACGGCAATATCCATTTATATATGAAAAGATCTCACTTCTTCAGTTTATTACTATTGAGTCCATTGTTTTCATTAGGGCAAACTGCTCCGGCTCCTTATGGCGCATTACCAAGTGAAAGACAGCTACGCTGGCATGAAATGGAGATGTACACCTTGATCCATTATACCCCTACGACCTTCCAGAACAAGGAATGGGGTTTTGGGGATGCAGATCCAAAGATTTTCAACCCAGCAAAATTTGATGCCGATCAGATTGCAAGAGCTGCAGCCTCCGGAGGTTTCAAAGGGTTGATCTCCGTGGCAAAGCACCATGATGGTTTCTGTTTATGGCCAACCAAAACAACCCCCTATTCCGTAGCAAGCTCCCCTTGGGAGAATGGAAAGGGCGATATGGTCAAGGAATTCATGGAAGCCGCCCATGATAATGGTTTAAAATTTGGCGTTTACCTATCTGCCTGGGATCGTAACGATACCCGATATGGCAGCAAGGCCTATGCAGATGCCTACAGGGAACAATTGACGGAATTGATGAGCAACTATGGAGAACTGTTTACTTCTTGGCACGATGGTGCAAATGGAGGTGATGGTTACTATGGTGGTAAGAACGAGAAGCGGACCATCGATCGAACAACCTACTATGAATGGACTGAAAAAACCTGGCCTATCGTCAGGAAACTGCAACCAAACGCGATGATCTTTTCGGATGTTGGTCCGGATATGCGCTGGGTGGGAAATGAACATGGATTTGCTGCAGAAACCAGCTGGGCGACCATTACGCCCAAAAGCCAGACCGGAAAAACACCTGTACCCGGCGAAGTAGACGGTGCTAACCTGCCTACCGGCGACCGCAATGGTCAATATTGGATTCCGGCAGAATGCGATGTTCCGCAGCGACCAGGATGGTTCTACCATGCCGATCAGGACAGCAAGGTCAAAACACCGAACCAGCTGTTTGAGATCTATTTGAAATCCGTTGGTCGAGGTGGTGGTATGAATTTAGGCCTGGCCCCTATGCCGGATGGTTATCTGCATGAAAATGACGTCAAATCCCTGGCAGCTTTCGGAGAAAAACTGCGGTTGACCTTTGCCTACAATTTGGCGGAGGGAGCTAGCGCAACCGCAAGTAATACACGTGAAAACCACGCCCAATTTTCAACCAAAAACCTATTCGATGGGGACCGATACTCCTATTACGCTTCGGATGATAAGGTATTAGATCCAAGCTTGGAAATCACCTTGGCCAAAGAACAGATATTCGATCTTATCCGTCTTCGGGAAAACATCAAATTGGGGCAACGTCTGGATAGCGTCCAAGTCGATATTTGGGAAAACAATCAATGGAAACCATTGACCCGTGCAACCAGTATCGGAGCGAATAGGCTGATCAAATTAAATAAGCCGGTTAGCACATCCAAAATTAGGCTGAAATTATTCGCTCCAGTCGCCCCTACCCTGAGTGATTTTGCACTATTTCTAGAAGAAAAATCAGATTTCAAATTCAATTCCGAGCTACCGAATAAATTGAATAAGAAGGAAATCACCATTATCCATGCGGATAAAAACATCAATGCTGCCTTAGATAATGATCTTTCCACTTTCTGGGAAACAACTTTGAGTGCCCCAGGTTATGTAGAATTCCGATTGTCAAAGACCTATACCCTTACCGGAATGCAGTTTACCCCTCGACAGGACCAAAAACACAGCGGAACACCAACCAAATATCGGGTAGAATTGAGTGTGGATGGAAAGACCTGGCAAGCAGTGGCACAAGGGGAATTCTCGAATATCAAAGCCAATGCTGTTCCACAGCATATCTCTTTTGGAAGTCCAAAACAGGCGCATTATATTCGATTTATCCCTTCGGAAAACCTAAGTGGCGACAAGCAGTTTGCGGTGGCAGAATTTGATATGTTCATAAAAGAATAAACCAATAATAAATACATCAACCAACCTATGAAAAAAATGTTAATCGGATTATGCTTTATGCTAGGTATGGCGAATGCCCAAGACCTACGCATGTGGTATAACCAACCTGCCCAAAGATGGGAGGAAACCCTACCCTTGGGTAATGGCCTTATCGGGATGATGCCGGATGGCAAAGTACATGATGAGAGCATCGTGCTGAACGAAATATCCCTATGGTCCGGAAGTCCGCAGGATGCGAACAATTATGAAGCGAAGAACAGCTTGAAAGAAATACAAGGGCTCTTGTTTCAGGGAAAAAACAACCTGGCTGAAGCGCTAGTGAATAAAAACTTTGTTTGTGTGGGTGCCGGATCTGGTCAGGGAAATGGCGCAAATGTTCCATATGGTTGTTTCCAGAATTTCGGCTGGTTAAACATCCTGCATTTCGACCAGCAAGAAGTGAGCAATTATAAACGTTGGCTTGACCTGGACGAAGCAAAAGCATCTACCTCCTTTACCAGTAAAGGGACTGATTTTCTACGGGAATATTTTACTTCCTTTGATCAGAATGTGGGATTGATCCGCTTATCTGCCAACAAGAAGAAATCCATCGGGTTTGCCCTGCATTTCTACCGTGACGAACATATCGACGATTACCAGATCAAGGGAAATGAAATCACGGTTACCGGCAGCCTACCGGATGGAAAAGGTGGTAAAGGATTAACATTTGCAGCAAAGATAAAAGTCATCAACAAAGGTGGAAAAATCACCTTACATGATAACCAGATCATCTTGAAAGAAGCCGATGAAGCGCAGATCCTATTTTCGGCCACGACCAGTTATTACGATCATGAGCCCGTTGCGTATGTAAACCAACAGATCGCAAAAGCTTCCAAAAGCAATTTCAGCAAGCACTTTAAGGCCCATGTAAAGAAATATGCCGTTAAATTCGATCGAGTAGAACTGACTATTGCGGACGAGCAGTCCAAGCGTGATATCCCGACACCGGAAAGGATCAGTAATTTTTATAAGAACCCAGCACAGGACAATGGGATGGCAGTATTGTATTACCAATTCGGTCGATACTTAACCCTTTCCAGTGCAGCGCCAGATCAAGCAAAGGCTTTACCTCCCAATTTACAAGGCTTATGGGCACATCAGATCCAGACGCCATGGAATGGGGATTATCACCTGAACATCAATGCCCAGATGAACCATTGGGGCGTTGAGGTCAGTAATCTATCCGAATACCACAAACCATTTATCGAAATGATCAAAAATGTGGCCAAGGAAGGGACCAAAACAGCCAAGGCCTATTACGGTGCGCCAGGTTGGGTGGTCTATATGATGACGAATGTTTGGGGTTATTCTGCACCGGGCGAGCATGCTTCCTGGGGAGCCAGTACAGCTTCGGGTTGGCTATGTAACCATCTATGGGAACATTATCAGTTTACACAGGATAAGGCTTATCTCCGCGATATCTATCCTGTACTGAAGGATGCAGCACTATTCTATCAAGCCACCTTGGTCAAGGACCCTAAGACTGGTTGGTTGGTCACTTCTCCATCGGTTTCTCCAGAAAATGGTTTTAAAATGGCTAACGGCAAACGAGCTGCTGTGGTGATGGGACCAACCATCGACAATCAGATCGTTCGGGAATTATACCAATCCGTCATCGCTGCAGACAGCATCTTAGGGACTTCGGATAACTTTGCGCAATCCTTGCGGCAAGATCTGGATAAAATACCACCGGCAGTGCTGGTCAGCAAATCCGGCCGGGTTATGGAATGGTTGGAAGATTACGAAGAAACGGAACCGCAACATCGCCATGTATCCCATTTATACGGCTTATACCCGGCGAATTTCATTTCGCCGATTACGAGTCCAAAATGGGCAGAAGCCGCAAAAGCGACCTTGAAGGTACGGGGTGATGAAGGTACTGGATGGTCAAGAGCTTGGAAGATCTTATTCTGGGCGAGGTTGCATGATGGAGACCATTCCTTAGAGATTCTTCGGCAATTGCTGAAACCGGCCTATGCACAAAACACCACCTATCAAGGTGCTGGCGCAGGGACTTACCCTAACCTCTTCTGTGCACATCCACCCTTCCAGATCGACGGGAATTTTGGAGGCTCTGCGGGGATAGCAGAAATGCTAATCCAAAGCCATGATGGAGTGATCCATTTGTTACCGGCTTTACCTTCGGCTTGGAAAGATGGTCAGGTAAAAGGCCTGAAAGCAAGAGGGAATTTTACAGTTGATTTTACCTGGAAAGATGGTCAGGTATTGAATTATAACATCCGAGGTAAAAAAGGCGAAGAGGTAAAAGTGAGGATCAATGATGTGGAAAAAACCATCAAGATCTAATTCTTAATAAAATATTAACAGAGGGTTATTCTTATATTATAATATAGAGAATAACCCTCTGCTTTTGGGTCATAAATTATATTTAATGATATGTAATTATCAGAAAATTAATGATTTATGAAATCAATTATTCAGAACTTTGTCAGATGCACTGTGGTTTTTTTATGCTCCTTACCCTTATATCAGTGCAAGAAATTAATCAATCCCGAGGATCTAAAACCGGAGCTGTTATATGATTTCAGATTTGAAATCAACAATTTCACCTCCATTGTTGAACCCTTTGCCTCCTCGGCAGATTTTTGGAGTCCTAGCCAATCAGTTAGCCAATCAGCGAATCGCAAGGATAATTCGAACCTTTATATCGACCCCAGTTTATTGTATCTATGGCGTTTCAACAGGCGAGAATTCCAACCTGATTATGTATTTGCCAGCGACCATACCCCATCGGTAGAGTTTAGATCAAAAAACAACGGTATTAATACTATTTCAGATGGATTTTATACCCGACAGTTCCCCGGTGATTATGCCTTGACCGGTACTAATCCGGAAGTCTTTCGGATGCGTTTGCCCCAGCAGTTTCAAGCGCAGCTAAAGACCATTGAATTTGAAATCGGCATCAGTGAGCATTCCGCCAGAGGCTTTACCTTGAGGGCCTACAAAAATGATAGACCCCTACCCGATTTTGAACAGAAGTTTGTTTTTCCAACGGGGAGAAAGGAATTTTTTCCGCACAAAAGAAGCTATGATGTCCAAGAAATTACGAAGAAGCAGGATGTCGATTATTTCCAACTGCAGTTTGATTACCCCGATAACCATAAAGGATCAGGAACGGTGAAGGTGGATAACATCCGTATTTTTGGCGAGCGTCGATCTGTACCGGATCCTCAATTAAAAAGGAAATTAATGTATATGATCTACAATGAGGACATGGCCCATTGGCAATCGATCGACAGCATCGGATTCAGGGAAAACGGGAGCATTAATCTCAAACTTCCGCCAGGGGATTATCGGGGTGCCTTTCTATTTGCAGAGACCAGCGAGGAATTAAACCTTCCCAGCCGGCAAACAGCTATCGAAAATTTTCGATTCGATCATGATTTTTCAGATGGCAGAGCCCGATTTTTTGGAAATACCAATAGCTTTAGGGTAGGAAAAACTGGAAATAGCAGCTCCATTACCTTACAACGTCTCTATAACCAGATCACCATCGAATTGACGGATATCGCTGTCTTAAACCATTTGGTCAAATTAAGGATCAGCCCCGTCAATGACATACTCAGTTGGACTCCCTTCAGCAATCAACTAAAGATCCATACCCCAGTGAAGGAAGTGAAACCGATAGACATCTTCAGTAATTTCCAGGTGATGAACCGCTTTGTATTTAACCATTTTGTAGGGCATTTCAAGGAGGATAGAAGGATTGATTATAAGTTGGAACTCTTTAATAGCGTGGGTGTAGATCAATCGACTGTGGTGAGTATAGACGTTCGAAGCAATGTTAAGGTGATGATTCGAGGGAATATGTACCCGACACCGACAACTGATGCAGGATTCAAGGCCACCTTGGATGAAAGCTGGAAGGGTGAAAAGATAATAGAATTTTAAGGAGGAGGTGGATAGGGCATTCCAAGGAATGCCCTTCTTCCTATAATTGGTTGATATAGTTATCCAGGTGCTGGGCTCTTTTACGCAGGTAGGTTTTCATGTTCTTCTTGGTCTCTGCATGGTTGTTTGGACCAACTTTCCATAAGGCAAAATCCATCTGCTGTGATTGTCGGATTTTAGCAGCATAATCCTCAATATAATCCATTAGGGCTTCAAACTGATTGGTTTTATAATTTCTCCACGTATTCTTGTACATATTCCTGATTTCAGGATCTTTCAAGAAACGGGTAAAAAATTTATGGCCTAAGCGGCTATCTGTTTCCTTAAATAAAGGAAGTGTTTCAAAATGGAAATATTGCTGTTTGATTTCATCCATACCAAAACCCCAGTCAAAATCCCATATTGGGCCCATGGTATATTTTCCTCCAGGCGTTTTATGCATATATACACTTTTTGGGTAGTTGATTTCATAATTAGCAGTCAGTGCATTGACGATCATATAATTCACCAATTGTTGTTTGTCGATCAGCTTGCCATAATCATTATTCGGAAATTTGGTATCCATCATCAGTCTTTCCAGGTTTTCGAATTCAGATTTGATCGAATTGAATTGTCCATCATTACTGATGTCTGGTGCTTTGATCATGACCGGCAGATTAAATCCAGCAGATTTAAACTGGAAGTCCTCATCAAAATTCATATCCAGCTCCAACAACTGTCCATCATCCCCCACATTTACGCGGCCTTCCTTCACCTCAATCTGTTGGGTCAACATATAACTTCCTCTATATTTTCCATTGATGGTCACATCTACAGGTATCATGGTATTGGTAAAAGGCATACCCAATTGTTGACCAACCTTACAGGCAATGGCATTGCACATAAAGGAATAATCCAAATGGTTGGCCAATAATACCCAGTCTTTGGCAGAAGCAAGGCCTAAAATGGAGGTTGCCTGGTCAAGTTTTAACCGATATGGTTTTTTTGCCCTGAACCAAGTGGTATTTCCACGACCTTTAATTCTGGTGGTTACCTTAGGTAAATCGGCATAGGCAGATTGTCCATCAATCTGTACTTCTGCATTCAAGTATACATCCTTTTCTACTACCTCTGCATTGTTTTGGATCTGAAGATAGAGATGAGGGATGATGGCAGGTACACTTTCATCCAATGTCGCGAACTCTTCTTTTAGGGGCTCCAATTCTGGGGCTTCTTTCTTATCACATGAGCTGTACACTAAAACTGTCAGCATACTTAAGATAACTATTAGGTTATTTTTCATAATTTTTTATCGTTTAACAATAAGGCTGCAAATCTAACCGCTCTTTGTTATGCCCGATGTCTCATAAAAGGTTTTCATTTTCAAAAAAAGTTTTGAGAATATCAGAAAATAGAAAAAAGGCCGATTTTTGCTGTGTTAATAGATAAATTAATCTTTGCTTTTTATTCTCTTAATAGTATTACTCTATAATTGCTTTATGTCATTATTGATAATACTAACTAGTCTTCAATTCCTGACAGGAATATATTTTTATCATATCAATAGCTTACGGGAAGAAAGGGGATTCTTCCTGAGGTTCATGATGGGCATCATTATATTCGTTTTTTTCAACCATTTTTTAACGAGCATTTTTACAGGAACCGACCAACAGTTCATTTATAGCAGCGTATCGCTGTGTGTGGCATCGGTCTCATCCCTATATATCCGGAACAACAGCATCGAACAACATACTTCTCCTTATCTGCTGCTGATCGCCCTGTTTCCCTTTGTGCTGTTTTATGTCTATTATTTCCTCAACCTGATCTTTTCCGAACAACTTCTACGCGGGGAAATCTTTCATTTATTGGATTTCTTTTACCATAATTTCCAGACCTTTCTATTGATGGGATCTATTGCTTATGATCTATTCATTTTAAAGCCACTAAGTTCCAAAATCAGGATGCTTTCCAATTCCTTGGATGGTTGTTTGGCCCTCGCTTTATTTATAAGTAAATTTTGCATGTTGATCGTTTCTCTAGGTTCGGGTTTAGTTTATCATTTTGGTTATTTTTTCAAGATTCCGAACAGCTTATATCTGAGCCTGGTTTTCCTGTTGATATTCTACTTCCGATTTTCATTTAAAATAAAGGCTCTGATCCTTCAGGTCAGATATGCACATGATATCCATAAAGCCTTAGAAATGAAATCGGTGAATGAAAAACTGGAGAAGGAAAAGTTCATCTTTCAACAGATTCAACAGTATTTCTGTCATAAACTGGATTATTTGGATCAGGAATTCAACCTGCATACCTTCGCTAGCCGTACGAAACTCAGCAAAAAAGAAATCGAAACGATCATCAGAAAAGAGGAGAACTGCAGTTTTGCAGAGTTTCTAAAAAGAAAAAGAATCCAATATTGCATGGATCATATCGAGGATTTTATCGGTATTGAAGAAACCATTTACACGTTGGCAAGTGATCTTGGCTTCAAATCCTTGAGCAGTTTCATCCATGCCTTTAAAAAGGAAGTTGGATGTAGCCCTTATATCTACTTGCATAATAAAAGGCAGGACCTGGTTGAACTAAAAGGAAACTAAATAAAAAAGCCTGTTATGTTTCCATAACAGGCCTTAATATATTGCTCTAAAGATTAGATTAACTGTTTCAATAAGCCACTTAAGCTTACCCGATCAGCAATGATCCTTTCCAGATCGTCAGCATTTACACGTTCCTGTTCCATGCTGTCGCGGTGACGGATCGTTACGGTATTATCTTCCAATGACTGGTGATCCACTGTGATACAGAATGGCGTACCGATGGCATCTTGACGGCGATAGCGCTTTCCTATGGAATCCTTTTCATCGTATTGGATATTGTAATCCAATTTCAATTTCGCCATGATCTCTCTAGCTTTTTCAGGCAGACCATCTTTTTTGGTCAATGGTAATACCGCAGCCTTCACAGGAGCAATCGCTGGATGGAATTTCAATACCACACGGGAATCCTGTCTTTCCTCTGTAGAAAGGTCTTCCTGTACCAGGCTATTTGCCAATACGGTAAGGAATAAACGATCCAATCCGATAGAGGTTTCAATCACATAAGGGATATAGCTCTGGTTGATTTCAGGATCAAAATATTGAAGTTTCTTTCCGGAGAATTCCTGATGTTGTTTAAGATCGAAATCCGTACGGGAGTGGATACCTTCCACTTCTTTGAAACCGAATGGGAATTGGTATTCAATATCCACTGCGGCATTGGCATAATGCGCCAATTTCACATGGTCATGGAAACGGTATTTGTTAGGATCTGCTCCTAATGCCAAATGCCATTTCAAACGTGTTTCTTTCCATTGTTTGTACCAGTCCAATTCTGAACCTGGACGAACGAAGAATTGCATCTCCATCTGTTCAAATTCACGCATACGCATGATGAACTGACGAGCGATGACCTCATTACGGAAGGCTTTACCAATCTGTGCAATACCGAAAGGGATTTTCATTCGACCTGTTTTTTGAACATTCAGGAAGTTCACAAAAATACCCTGTGCGGTTTCTGGACGAAGGTAAACCTGTTCTGCCCCATCCGCCATAGCACCCATTTGGGTAGCAAACATCAGGTTGAATTGACGCACATCGGTCCAATTCTTGGTTCCCGAGATAGGACATACAATGTTATGGTCTTCGATAATGGTTTTAAGACGAGCAAGATCGTCAGCATTCAAGGCATCATCTAGATCTTTTTGTAGTTGCGCGGCTTTATCCGTTTTACCATCCTTTTCGTAACGGTCGATCTTATCTTCGATCAATTGATCGGCACGATAGCGTTTCTTGGAGTCCTTATTGTCGATCATGGGATCATTGAACCCATCCACGTGTCCGGAAGCTTTCCAAGTGGTTGGATGCATGAAAATAGCGGCATCAATACCTACTATGTTTTCATTCAATTGCACCATGGATTTCCACCAATAGGTCTTCAGGTTGTTTTTCAATTCAGAACCCAATTGACCATAATCATATACGGCACTTAGGCCGTCGTATATTTCACTCGAAGGAAAAACAAAACCATATTCCTTCGCATGGGAAATAATATTCTTGAAAAAATCGTCTGTTTGCTTGCTCATAAGGGGCAAATATAATGTATTCGTACGACTTATTTTGCCAATAAGTCTCGAATTTGTTGGGTGGCGTTCTTGTTGTCTACTTTTTTGATAATATGTTCGATTTTACCCTCCTCATCGATCACAAAAGTGGTTCTATTGGTGCCCATGTATTTTTTTCCGTACATGTTTTTTTCAGCCCAAACGCCATAATCATTTACGATTTTCTGATCTTCATCGACCAATAAGGTAAAGGGTAATTCAAATTTTTCTATGAACTTCTGATGAGACTGCTCGCTGTCAGTACTTACACCGATCACTTCGAAACCATCCTGCTTCAGGCTTTGGTAATTATCCCGGAAATTACAGGCTTCGGTGGTACATCCCGGCGTATTATCTTTTGGATAAAAATAAAGGATAACCTTTTTCCCTTTAAAATCCGATAAGTTGACTGTATTTCCTTGTTGATCCTTCGCTGTAATTGCAGGAGCTTGATCCCCTATTGCTAATGTTGCCATAATCTTTCCTTTCTTATCTTGTGAAAATTATCTATCGTATTATCTGGTGAAATTTGCTTCATATACCTTTTCATTGTCCTTCCAATCCTTCACGACCAATTTGAATCGGTGCTGGCCCTTGGAAAGACTAGGTTCAAAGCGATGCCATAGGTGCCTATTCTTGGAATCATATTCCATCAGTACCCATTGATCATCGATATATCCATTGAACGATTGGATTCCCGAAAAGTTGTCGGCAATGGTAAAATCAATCTTAGATTGGGCGGCCACATTCTTGCCCGGGCTGAAATTCCTTGGGGTGATGGTTGGTGCGATGGTATCCACCACGACATAAAATGAGCCAAAAACCTTGGTATTCACGGTCACCCAATCCTTTTCGAACTTACCACCTACCGAACCGTTCTGCACCGATGCAATCAAAGCTTTGCTTTCCAAATGCGCTGGGAGATTGGTTGGTTTTATGCTGAGTTTATAGGTCGAAAACAAGGGTACCATAGTGCTCCCAACGTGGTGCACTTGGGAATAGGAATTCGGACGTTGAGCACTTTGGCTATAATTGAAATCCAAGTCGGAGTATAAAGCCCCTTCTGGAATATCCACTTGGATAAAATCTACCGTATATTTATTATCCTTATTATAGGCAAAGAATTCGCCTTGCACCGGATTGGCCTTTGGGTGATAGGTAGTCCTATTCTGAACCTTAAAGTTCAATTCACTGCAATTTCCGCGAACATCTTTTACCACATATTTTACATCATGGACCTGATCATCCTTCAATTCAATGATCCCTTGGTTATCCAGGTGCTTGAAGATATTGATGGGATTTCCCGGATCCTTAAAGCTTTTCTGCACTTTGGCTTTCGTTCTTTTGAAGGTGGCAAAGTCGATATATCCGTGGATAGCACTGGAGCTATTGAAATCCAGTTCTTCAAAGAGCACGGTAGAGATCGCCTTTCCATCCAAAAATAATTCAATGGAATAGACGCCGTTCTGAAATCCACCAGCGCGATGCCGATCTATGGTATTGATCCCTAAACCAAACTTTCCATTCACAGGAATTACTGCACCAGAGGCTAGGCCATATCGCCCAGACCCCAATGCCTTAACAGCTTGTGGACGTCTGGGGGTTCCCTCATTGAACAAAGGATCTTGAAGATCATATACGGTTATGCCATTAATGGTCGGATTAAAATTATCGGTAAACTTCAGGCCGAACAGCTGTGGATTCTGGGGCCGTTGGGTTTTGGTATCCCGGATTTCAAAATGTAGGTGTGGACCGGCAGAGCCTCCGGTATTTCCCGCATTTCCGATAAACTGTCCCTTGGTTAATTTCACCTGGCCTTCTTTTAATTCCATATCCACATCAAAGCGCTTCTGTTTGTACTGTTCTGCTTTCATGATGTTGGTCAAAGTGGAATTAAAGCTGTCCATATGCAGGTATACCGTGGTATAACCATTTGGATGGGTGATGTAGACGGAATTTCCGCCACCACCAATCTGCACCCGTAATCGGGAAACATAGCCTTCAGCCGCGGCATGCAAAGGCAATCCGATGCGCTGCTGGGTTCTGTAATCATCCCCCGCATGAAAATGGGTGGACCTTAATTCCCCAAAAGTACCAGAAGCATCCTGCGCAATATTCAAAGGGTTTCTAAAATACCCTTGTGGATAGGTTTTGGATGTAATGATATTTGGGTTCTGTGCCTGGGTTGTTAGGCCAAGCATCAGGGTTGTTATCAATGTGAGTGTGCTTTTTTTCATATTATTTGATATGGCAGGTAAACATGCTTTTGCCTTCCAAAAACCCTTCCAGTTTATCCCCGATCTGGATAGGTCCTACGCCGGCAGGTGTACCTGTGTAAATTAAATCGCCTTTTCTTAAGGTGATGTAGGTTGATACAAAACTGATCAGGCTATCATAATCAAAAATCATATCCTGGGTATTTCCCTCCTGTACAGTTTCGTCGTTCTTCTTCATGGAGAAAGAGAGCTTGGTAGGGTCCTCGAATTGGTCCTTGGGGATCATTGGGCTGATCACCGCAGAATGGTCGAAGGCCTTTGCCAATTCCCAAGGCAAGCCTTTTGCTTTGTGGGCCGATTGAATATCACGTGCCGTAAAGTCGATCCCTAAACCGATGGCATCGTAATATTTGCTGGCAAATTTCTTGGAAACATGTTTTCCTTCGTTACAAATGCGTAAGACCACCTCTACTTCATAATGTACATCTTTGGAAAATTCGGGATAGTAGAAGTCCTTATTATCTTTTAGTATGGCTGTATCGGGTTTTAGAAAAATCACCGGACTTTCAGGGACTGGATTATTCAATTCTTTGGCATGATCAATATAGTTTCTACCAATTGCAATTACTTTCATTTATTTGATTTTGATGTTTTTCATTTGGACTGGAATCCAAATCCTTCTCAAACAAATCTAAAGAAATTGCCTTGCTATGGCAAATCCTAAGGCAAGTAAGCAAACCTTTGCGTAATAAAAAACAGGGATTTAGACGGAAAATTATGCTTGGAATTTGGAGATTTTTCTTAAAAAGTAAATACATTTGTTCATCATGAACAGAGAACAATCCAAAATCATCCGAGAACAGGCTCAACGATCCAACATCCGGGAGCATTCGGTGCCCTTATACCTAACATCCAGTTTTATATTCGACAGTGCGGAGCAAGGCCGTGCGGTATTTGCAGAAGAGGAAGAGGCTATGGTCTATTCCCGATATGCCAATCCGAATACGACGGAGTTCATCAATAAGGTGTGTTTGTTGGAAGGTGCTGAAGCCGGTTTGGCATTTGGATCGGGCATGGGGGCTATTTTTGCTTGTTTTGCAGGATTTATCGAGAGTGGAGATCATATCGTTTCTTCCCGAGCGATCTTTGGCTCTACCCATCAATTGTTCACGCAGTTGTTCCCTCGTTGGGGAGTGACCACCACCTACGTGGATGCGATCAATCCGGAGGAATGGGAAAAAGCGATCCAGCCGAACACCAAGTTCATCTTTTTGGAATCGCCTTCTAATCCGGGTCTGGAATTGGTGGATCTGGAATGGTTGGGTGGTCTGAAGAAGAAATACCCTAATATTATATTTGCGATCGATAATTGCTTTGCTACGCCATACCTTCAGAAGCCTTTACAATATGGCTTTGATCTATCTATTCATTCGGCCACTAAATACATGGACGGACAAGGACGCGTATTGGGCGGGGTGATCGTTGGAAAGCAGGAATTGATGGATAAACTGATGTTTTTTATTCGCCATACCGGACCAGCGATGTCGGCATTCAATGCTTGGGTTCTTTCGAAAAGTATAGAAACATTGGGATTGCGGATGGATCGTCATTGTTCGAATGCCTTGGCATTGGCCGAGACCTTGGAAAAACATGAGGAGATCTTGGATGTGAAATATCCTTTTCTGCCTTCGCATCCGCAATATGAATTGGCGAAGAAACAGATGAAAGCGGGAGGAGGAATTGTGACGATTGAGGTTAAGGGTGGTAAGGAAAGGGCATTTAAGTTTTTGGATGCTTTGAAAATGATTCTTTATACATCGAATTTAGGGGATTCAAGATCTATTGCTACACATCCCGGGACAACAACTCATTCGAAATTGAAGGAAGAGGAAAGGGAGAAATTGGGGATAAGACCTGGGACTATTAGGTTGTCGATTGGTATTGAGGATCAAGAGGATATTATTGAGGATATCTTGCAAGCTTTGGAAGCGAGTAGGTAGACCGTCATTGCGAGCCTTATCGTCATTGCGAGGGTTTTCGTCATTGCGAGGGTTTTCGTCATTGCGAGGAGGCACGACGAAGCAATCTTTACACTAATCGAAAGATTGCTTCGTTCCTCGCAATGACGGGTAAACTCCTCGCAATGAACTGTGTATATATCCAAATAATAAATTAAATTTTCTCCAAATAATATTCTGATCAGGCCGCTTTTGCGATGTATCCCTTTCCAGATTTTG
>PJUC01000110.1_pt1 | contig 61290 bp, 60 predicted proteins | sample 1512161 | NCBI WGS metagenome assembly PJUC01 (sample SAMN08177676, study PRJNA422409) | Soil metagenome, whole genome shotgun sequencing project. | isolation source: Soil enriched on filter paper | place: USA: Madison | collected 2015-01-15 | reverse complement strand
GCAAAATCTGGAAAGGGCTACATCGCAAAAGCGGCCTAATCAGAATATTATTTGGAGAAAATTTAATTTATTATTTGGATATATACACAGTTCATTGCGAGGAGGCACGACGAAGCAATCTTTACGCATGACTGGTAGAAAGATTGCTTCGTTCCTCGCAATGACGAAGGCCCTCGCAATGAAGTTAGATTGCTTCGTTCCTCGCAATGACGTAGGACCTCGCAATGACGTAAGACCTTTATCCTTCAAAATGATCCCAAATTATTTTTGCGATCCTTTTCGTTAAATTTTCAGCCTCATTATCCTTTGTCCAACTTTGATCCTTATTTTTCTTCGTCAAAATCGAAAACACAATATCCCCATGCGGCGCATTCACTAAAACAACCTCACCCCGTGCATCATTAACCGACCCCGTCTTACTGATTGTCGCATAAATCGCAGGAATCTGAGATAAGGACCTTTCATTATAAAACTGATTCTTTAAAAACCTATACATTTTATCCGACTGTTTTTCGGAAATAACCTTTCCTTCCCTAATCAATTCAAATAAATTAGCGATTTCAAATGGTGTTGTTTGTCCCCAACCATATTTTTTCCAGATATCCTCTCTACCTACCGTTCTGGAATTCACTTTTGTATTTTTCAATCCAAGCTTGTCCATTAATGGGTTTATGGTCTGACCACCACCAGCCAATTCCTGAATCCAGATCGATGTCACATTATCCGAATAAGTCAACATCAAAGAAATCATGGTTGAAAGATCTGTCTGCGCACTATCCTTATAAAACTGCATCAATCCTGATCCACCATAAGTTCTCTTATCGCTATAGATGAATTTTTGATCCAATTGAACTTCATTGGCGTCTATTTTCTGGAAAATACCAACCAAAAGTGGAACTTTAACTATACTGGCTGTCGGGAAAATACTATCTGCAGAAATTCGAACTTCTTTTTTGGATTTAAGGTTCTTGACATAGATACCGATATCACCGCGGAAACCATTGATCTCCTGCTGAATTTTTGCCGTTAGCTTTTTGTCGATTTTTTGGGCTTGGGAATTTCCGATTATAACAAATAATAAGCAGCAAAAAGCGATCAGTTTTTTCATGGATTAGAATTTTTGGTTATTTTGATTTCTAAGTTAAGGAATCAGAAATTAAAATTAGACTGCTATGGAATTATATATGTTGGTAATTGGAGGGAAACCGCTTGGTAGATATATTGAGCAACATGATGTGTTTTTCGGAATTGCGGAGGAGTTAAAGGACCTTGTTCCTGCTCTGAAAGCATTTTGGCCGGAGATGAATGGGAAGATGCACATTGATTCTTGGCGGAAGGTAAGTAGGGTTGGGGGCTTTAAAGTTCTTGTTAGGGAACGGATGGAGGAAAATGCTGATGAAAGTGATTCGGATAAAAATGGGCTTGTATCGGGGAAGGATAGTTTGTTTTTTGTGAATTTGGGAGGGTATAAGCCGAATGATATGGAAGAATATCATTATAAACAATTGGTGGTTGCGAAAGATTTGGCAGAAGCGAGTAGGATCGCTAAACAAACGGTCTTTTGGAAACATCATGAATCATCGCATATTGATGATAAATATGGGATTGATGTGGATGATATTTATAATGTGGAAGAATTGTTGACGGAGGAGATGAAGAGAAAGTATAAGTTGGTTTATGAAGAGGTTGTAGGGGGAGATGGTGAAAATGGAGATGGAGTTAGGGGAGATAGTGAAGGGGGAGATGGAGTTGGGGGAGATGGTGAAGGGGGAGATGGTGAAGGGGGTATAGTAAGAGATAATAGCGGGGAGGATAAGTTAGAAGTCGGTTATCTAAAATTAAGTAAGTTGGAAGGGTAAAACATTTCCGTTATTGCGGAACTATAACCGTCATTGCGAGGAACGAAGCAATCTTTAAACTATTCGAAAGATTGCTTCGTCGTGCCTCCTCGCAATGACGAAGGTATTACCTCCTCGCAATGACGGAGAGGGGGGTAACAAAAAATATAATTTCCTATTTCTTTCCTTTTTTGAATTCTGCGTAAGAAACCAGTATATACGCTGTTAGATCCTCTTTAACCGCATTCCTCACAAATTCATAAGTTGGCCTATACCTAGTCTTAAAAAGAGGAAGTTCCGTTGCACTCAAAGGTACCAAACTCAAAATAAGTTCATTGGTAAACTTCCTATCCACCGCCCGCTGTTCCTGCTCCAGTTCCAATATCTTAATCGCATTTCTTGCCTGTTTCGCATCTTTTCCAAATAACCTCGATGGTGAAACCCTTAACCCACCTCTGGTTTGACTCGTTTCCACCGCCTTACTATTGTTTTTTGCTCGTTCGATTTCCCTTGCAATCCGACTATCCGTAATCTTCGTTACGACCACCTCATCAATCACAATGGTCGAATTATCCGGAACCATATATATCCTCGAGATATCTCCCAATTCCTGATAAATAAAAGCCGTATCGCGATCATATCCACGAAGGGTTAAGCTTAAATAATCGTATTTCTGACCAGGGATCGTAAAATTTCCCTGCGCATCCGATTTGGTTTCTTTATTCGTCCGTAGGTTCTTGATCTGCACATCAGAAATCCTTTTATCACTTTTTAAATCAATGACAATTCCTTTGATATCCTGGGCAAAACTTAAGGTCATCCCAGCAAAAAGCAGGATGACCATCAATAGTATTTCTTTTATAGTTCTCATTCTTATTTTGTGTTCCACACATTATTTTCCGGTCTAATATCCGGGTAAACATTGTCTGGGTCTATTTTAACGCTGGAAAGCTTCTCTGTAGTATTCATCCTAAATCTCCAAGTGCTGTTGTTTTCCCAAACTTGTACAGGAAGTTTATGGCGAACTTTCTTTCCAGATTCTGTAGTGGCTTCAATAACAACAGGCATTGGCATTTTCTCCAGATTACTGATGGAAATCAAGGCTCCTTTAGCCGGATCTGAATCCACATATTCTACTTTATCGATCGCTTGATCCAATTGCCAATTGTTCAATATCCAGCTTCTCCAGAACCAGTTCAGGTTTTCTCCGGTTTCATTTTCGATCACGCGGAAGAAATCCTCTGGTGTAGGGTGTTTATATGCCCAATAGTCAACATATTTACGAAAAGCTGCATCAAAGCGTTCTGGCCCGATCACCTCATCTCTCAAAATACGCATCGCATATCCAGGTTTATAGTAGGCCAACATACCAATATTACGTTCTTTCATACCCTGAGGGGTTGTCATCACGGGCTCAAGACCTGGATTCATGATCATCCGGGTCATCGCATTTCTATTGCCTCTTGGTCTATGGTACTCTCCTTTATTAAACACTTCAGTAGATAGATCGTTGATAAAGGTATTGAACCCTTCGTCCATCCACGCATACAAACGTTCGTTCGAACCTACGATCATAGGAAACCAGATGTGTCCAAATTCATGATCTGTCACGCCCCAAAGGCTACTGCCTCTAGCGCGGCTGCCACAGAAAACAATCGCCGGATATTCCATACCTCCCACATTGGAAGCCACGTTGATGGCTACCGGATAAGGGTATTCCATCCATTTCTTGGAATAATATTCGATAGATGCTTTGGTGTATTCCGTAGATCTTTCCCAGGCATTTCCACCATTACTTTCCTTCGGATAGGCAGACATCGCCAAGGATTTCTTTCCACTAGGTAAGTTGATCTGGGCTGCGTCTATAATAAAAGCCTTGGAAGATGCCCAAGCAACATCACGGGTGTTGTTCAATCTATATTTCCAGGTCAATGTTGATTTTTGTGGCCTAGAATTCGGATTCGTAACTTCGCTTTCAGAACGGATCAAAACGGTTTTATCGCTGTTTTTCGCTTTATTTAATCGCTCCAACTGCTCTTTGGTCCATACTTCCTGTGGATTCAATAGTTCTCCACCCATCACCACGATATGGTTGGCTGGTGCGGTGATCTCCACATTGAAATCCCCATATTCCAGGTAGAACTCGCCTGGTCCGGTGTATGGAAGATTGTTCCATCCATTCACATCATCGTAAACCGTTACTTTTGGATACCATTGGGCAATGGCGTAAATATCACCGTTGGATGTTTTCAGGATCCCAGTACGATCAGCACCTTCTGCCGGAACGATATAAGAGAAGTCCATACTAAACTCTACTTTTCCCCCATTCGCTGCCAAAGTCTTTGGAAGTTCGATGCGCATGCGGGTATCGATGATGCTGTATTTAACTTCTTTTCCGGAATGCTCTTTTACATTACTGATCTTATACCCACCTTGAAACTCATTTCCAGAGCTTCCATATCGGCTATTGCTCAATGGAACTACCGCTTGACCAATAGACTCTGGATTGAATAGGTTCTGCTCCAATTGCAACCAGATAAAATCCATTTGGTCCGGACTGTTATTGGTATAGGAAATTTTTACATTTCCTTTTACCTCATGTGTTTGATCATTCAGGCTTACCTTGATATCATAATTTGCTGCATTTTGCCAATATTGATGTCCTGGCTTGCCAGAAGCTGAACGATAAACCGAACCGGTATTGTTATAAAATACAGGGTTGAAAGCCGCTTTATAATCATATTTTGATTCAACCTTTGTCGCCTGCGGTGCCTGCGTTTGGGCATTTGCTGTTGTGGCCAACAATAAGCCAGCAGCTAATGGAATTAACATGGTTTTTCTCATAACTTATTTAAGTTTATTTTGGTACTCTTCTTCATTGAATCCGAGAAGAAGTCCTTTTTTGGTTTCTATCAATGGTCTTTTGATCATGGAATTATTGGCCAATAGCACTTGGTTCGCACTTTTGGCATCGGTTACTTGGGTTTGTTCTTCCGGACTTAGCTTACGCCAAGTCGTTCCTTTTTTGTTCACTAAACTTTCCCAGCCGAATTCCTTCTCCCACTTCAGCAATTGGGCCTCTGTTGCAGGTTCTTTTTTATAATCATGGAATTCATAAGCAATTTGGTTTTCATTCAACCAGTCTAAAGCTTTTTTAACTGTATTGCAATTCTTGATTCCGTAAACTTGTAGCATATTTAAATTGTTTCCATGTGAATATTGAAAGCTAAAGATATTAATTTATCTCAAAAGAAGTTTCGTGTATAGGGAATTTTACGCCATATTTTAATAGTGTATTTTATACACTATATTTCTTTGAATCTAAAAAAAACTTTATCTTTATTTTATTAAAGAAACTAAGATAGAAAAACTATGAGCCTAAAAGATTTCAAAGGTGTTTTAACTGGAGATCAAGTACAAAAATTATTTGAAATTGCGAAGCAACATAACTTTGCATTGCCAGCTGTAAATGTCATCGGAACGGATTCGATCAATGCTGTTATGGAGACTGCTAAGAAAGTGAACTCTCCTGTAATTATTCAATTATCAAATGGTGGTGCACAATTCTATGCTGGAAAATCATTGAACAATGATGGTTTGCAGGCTTGTATTTTAGGTGCAGTATCTGCAGCTCAACACGTTCATTTGTTGGCAGAGCATTATGGGGTTGCAGTAATGTTACATACCGACCATGCTGCTAAAAAATTACTTCCTTGGATCGACGGATTATTGGATGCTGGCGAGAAATTCTATGCTCAACATGGTAAACCTTTATTCTCTTCCCACATGTTGGATCTATCTGAAGAGCCCATCGAAGAGAATATCGAAATCTCTAAAAAATATTTAGAGCGCATGAAGCCTCTTGGTATGACGGTAGAGATTGAATTGGGTGTAACAGGTGGTGAAGAAGATGGTGTGGACAACTCTGATGTTGACAGCTCTAAATTATATACCCAACCTGAAGAAGTAGCTTATGCTTATAAAGAGCTATCCGAAGTTTCAGATAAATTTACGGTTGCTGCTGCTTTCGGAAATGTACATGGCGTATATAAACCAGGTAATGTGAAATTGCAACCTATTATTCTGCACAATTCCCAAGAATATATCCGTGAGAAATTTAATTTAACGGCAGAAAAACCGGTTAACTTTGTATTCCATGGTGGTTCTGGTTCTAGTCCGGAAGAAATCAAGGAAGCGATCTCTTATGGTGCGATTAAAATGAACATTGATACCGATATGCAATGGGCTTTCTGGGATGGTGTTCGTGCTTATGAAGAAAAGAACCATGCTTACCTTCAAGGCCAAATCGGAAATCCTGAAGGTTCTGACTCGCCTAACAAAAAATATTATGATCCACGCGTATGGTTGCGTAAGGGTGAGGAAGCATTCGTTACTCGTTTAACACAGGCATTTGAAGAATTGAATGCACTTGATGTAAACAGTAAATTATAATTCTACATCTACCGGTTTTATTCAAAACCATTTTTTAAAATATAATAAGGCAGGTTTAATCGAAAGGTTAAACCTGCTTTTTTGTTGTCATATCACCATCAAAAATGTTTGTGGTCATTATTTTTTCCAATAATTATCGTTAATATTACCATATAAGGATTAGGACATGTATAAGGATAGATTTATTAATTTCCTGAAGTTTGAAAAGCGGTATTCTGCCCATACGATCACAGCTTATGAGATGGAAGTGGAAAACCTGTTGAAATTCCTGGAATCCGAGAACATGCCTTTTGAGGAAGTGGACTACAAGTTTCTCCGATATTATTTCTCGACCTTGCGGGAGCAGGGGAAAGAGCCAAGCTCTGTGAACAGGGCCATCTCCTCAATCAAATCTTATTATAAATTTTTGGTTCGCGAGGAGCTGATCGCCAAGAATCCGATGGCCTTGATCAAGGCCATGAAAACTGCCAAGCGATTGCCGGTAGTGGTGGAGAAAGAAAAGATGGTGAAATTATTGGAGCAATTGGATCAGGAAGCGGAGGATTTTGAAAGCCGCAGAGATTTTATTGTCCTGGAATTGCTTTTTGGGACAGGGATTCGGTTGGCGGAATTGTTAAAAATAATGGAGTCGGATATTGATCTTTATAATAAAAAAATACTTATATTCGGAAAAAGGAGCAAAGAGCGTTTTGTTCCGATACACAAAACCTTGGTTGGGGAGTTAGAAAAATACCTGCAACAAAAAAAAGCACAGCAATTCCAAAACATTTCGGAAGAATTGATCGTTAGCAAAGAAGGGAAGCCTGCATATGCAAAGATGATTTACCAGATCGTAAAAAAGTATCTGAGCATGATCACATCGCAGAAAAAAAGGAGTCCTCACGTATTGAGACATACTTTTGCAACTGCCCTTTTAGATAACGGCGCTGATCTGAACGCAATTAAAGAATTATTGGGCCACGCTGGATTAACTGCAACACAAGTATATACGCATAATTCAGCCGAGCGATTGAAATCAATTTATAAACAAGCACATCCAAAAGCTTAAAAAAAGGAGGAAAAATGAACATTACAGTGCAATCAATTAAGTTTAATGCTGACAGTAAACTAATCGAGTTCATTAAGAAGAGGTCTGAGAAATTGAATCAATTTTTAGACAACATCATTGAAGGGGTTTGCTACCTCAGATTAGAAAATGTGGATGACGAAGCCAATAAGGTCGTCGAGCTAAAATTTAATGTACCTGGCAACCAACTTTTTGCCAAAGCACAGGCTAAGAGTTTTGAAGAAGCAACAGATATTGCCATTGAATCCATCAGGCGTCAAATAAATAAACATAAAACCAAAACAAGAACGGCAACCAGTAATCATAAAGAATTACTGAACGAAGAAGAAGAATTTTAAGGAAAAGCCCTCGGTAGAGGGCTTTTTTAGTAGTTAGTATATAGTATTTAGTAATTAGTATTTAGTAGTTAGACCTAATCGGAAAAGTAAGATGGGAAAAAATAAGATGGGGAAAAAAGTAGCCTCCATACAAAAGTCTTAATACTAACTACTAACTACTAAATACTGTTAACAAAATACTAACTACTTTATACTAAATACTCCAAGACAATTTGGATTAATTCTTAATAATATTTAAATTTGTTCCAAATTAAAGGAAATAGCAGATGATTTGTCCAGTAGCCAGTTTCGAGGAGATTTTTCAGACAGCGCAAGGTGCAGTATATCAGTGTAGTAGAAAGAATTGTTATTGGTTGGATTTCCAAGGAGAAGCTACGCCATTTAAAGTGCGAGACTTTTTCCAGTTCAAAAAGACAATAGACAGTATTGATGTGGAAGCCATGCTGAACAACTCTTCCAGATCTTTTGATTTTGAAATTATTATGCCTTTTCGCTCGGAAAGGATTTTTATTCTTGCTGTGGAAGATGTACTTAAACTTCAGGAGCTCTTGGCAGGAGCGAAGTTTATGATCGAATTGAACAGTGAGATCAAAGCATGTCTTCAACAAAAAGCGGTATTAGGCTGGTAAGTCTGTCATCGAAATACTATTCTTTGTCATTCCATTCTCATTCTTTGTAATTATACTGATTCTAAATAGATTAGCCATTTAAACGTTTAATTTAGACTGAATTTGTATAACAGATTTTTTAGATGAATTTTTTTTATTAGCCGTATCTTTGATATGTCAGTTAGAGGGAATGTATCCTTCAGAACTTAAAATATATTAAAATGAAAGATCTATTAAAATTAAAAACATCCATCTCCGAAGAGATTGAGAACATATTGAACGCACAGGTTAAGATTGAAGCACATGCATCCGCATTGTACTTATCCATGTCTGCTTGGTGTGATGATCAAGGATTAGATAATGCAGCAGCATTCTTCTCTAAACAATCCAATGAAGAACGTGAGCATATGTTGAAGATTTTCAATTATATATCTGCACGTGGTGGTCGTTCCATCTCTCCAGAAGTTACCAACGTTCCTGTAGATTTCGAATCTTTCAGAGGTGTTTTTGAACAAACATTAGAGCAAGAAATGTTCGTAACAGAGCAGTTCAACAAAATTGCTGACAAATGTTTCAAAGCAAAGGATTTCGTAACATTCAACTTTATCCAATGGTTCTTGGAAGAGCAGGTAGAAGAAGAATACATCGCACGTCGTATCCTTGAATTGTTCGATGTAATCGGAGAAGAAGGTACTGGTCGTTGGGAAATTGATCGTCATTTAGTTAAAGTAACATTCGACGGCGAATAATCTCCGCGTAAAAAATAAAGAAAAACGGGCTAAAAGTAATTTTTAGCCCGTTTTTTTATACAATTATTTTAAGTTTAAACGTTTTAATGGTAAATTGAGTTTGAAGTATTATTTATTGAAATAAGGAAACATTATAGTTTAATATCTGTGCGAATAATCCTTTCTATAACGATGGCCATGCTGCTGTTCTCGACAGTCTTTCTGAAGGCGTATGCCCAAGAAAACCATCGCAGCATAGAAGGATTGGTCGTAGATACTTCCGGCTTAGGATTAAAAGGGGTCAATATCCGCCTTGTCGGTGAACAGGATACGCTTAAGACCGTTACGGACAATAATGGATTCTATCAACTCAAAGGCATCAATGGAAAAGTCGTTAATATTTCCTATAGTATGTTTGGTTTGCAGATTGTAAACCGTACTTATGTTTTCAAGAAGTTTGTTGATCAGATCTATGCCCCAAAGATCAGCATGTTTCCTCAGTTGAACCTGATCGATGAAGTCAGGATCCTAAAAGTCATTCCAGTAATAAATCGCGGAGATACCATCCAATTTAATATGCGAGCTTTTAGTGTTCCTGAAAAAGCGATGTTGGAAGATGCATTGAAAATAATGCCTGGCTTTCAGGTATTAAGGGATGGTACCACTTATTTCAATGGTCGAATGATCACATCGGTACAGGTCGATGGAAGGAAGTTCTTTGATGGTAACCTATTGATGGCCACGAAGAACCTCCCTGCCGATTTTGTGAAGCATCTGGAGGTTATCGATGACTATGGGGATGTTTCTCAAGAAAAAGGGATCAAGAACTCAGAACCTGAAAAGATCATCAATATCGTACTGGAAGATAATAAAAAGAAGATCACTTTCGGACAGGCAACCTTAGGCGGTGGAACCAGCGAAAGGTATATCGGTAGTGTCGGAGTCAATAAATTCAACGATGGCCAGGAAATTTCGGTGGTTACATCGGTTAATAACACCAATACCAGTCTGTTCACTTTCGGTAGCCCGGATGGGGCAGGAGGCCGGTCGTCAGGCTTAGGGGATGTGGGAGATTTCTCCGATCAATCCGATGGGTTGAACAAATTGTCCTCTATAGGGATCACCTTCTCCCAGAACCTTAATAAATACATCTCCTTATCTGGGGGCTATACCTATCAGAACAGACAGAACATTACCGAAGGTAATTCTTTGCTTACTTCATCCTATTATGGCTATAAGATCAATAAGAAGGAAGATTTTGAACGGAAAATGGATGATAATTTCCATAGGGTTCAATTGGAAATTAATTCTACCCTAAAAAACCAGGATATTTTAAAGATTGTCCCGAAGTTATCCTTCAATCGATCCTATAACTATAACCTTAAATCCTCCAACCTGAGCAATTACCGGATCAGGGAGCGTGGAAGTTATAATGATACCTCCACCACAACAAACCCCAATGCGGAATTTTCCATGCTCTATTCGAAATATTTTAAGAAGAGCAAAAGGAAATTGGTGGCAGATGGTAGGATATCCTATCAATCCTTAGATAAGGATGAAAATATCCGGGAAGATTATGTAATCTATGATTCTACAGGCCTAGAACCTGTTATCAATTTCTTTGAACAGAAGCAATTGGTTGATTCCCGCAACAATACCAGCTCCATGAAAGGCTCTGTATCCTATGTGGAGCCCTTCTTTGACCATAGTCTTTTAGAGGTTTTGTATGATATTGATGTGACCAATATCGAGGCAAGACGGGCGGTTCGTAATCCCATCGGTAATGGCGGGGGATGGGTAGACTCCCTAGGTATCGATTATGCCTATCAATTTAAGAGTTATAAAACAGGTTTAAACTATCAGTATGAACCGAATGAACGATTCCGCGTCAATATGGGCTTTTCTGTTCAACCGGTATCCTTATCCGGAAAGATAAAAGGCGATACGATTACCCACGAATATAGCAATGTCAACCTGGTTCCTACGACTAATCTCCGGTATCGATTTTCCAAGAATTTTGAAATGGAATTGAATTACTTGGGAAAAAATATCCAACCGAATTTCCTTCATATCTCGCCAGTACGGGATAACTCCAATTCCAGGAATATCATCGTCGGAAATCCATCCCTGAAAGCCGAATTCTACAATCGTTTTTCAACCTCCCTAAAGAAGTTTGTCACCAACAAAGGGCAATATTTCGAAACGAATTTTGCCTATACCTTTATCAATAATAAGATCGTCAGTTCGAAGAAGTCCCTGTCAAACGAAACCGTTCAGGAAACGACATACGAGAATACGGATGGTTATTATGATGTAAAATGGAACTATTACTTCAATACACCGTTCCTGAACGATAATTTTCAAATGGATATCTCCGGAAATATCGATTACCTGAATAATCTATCCTTTGTAAACGAATTGAAAAGCACCACCCGACAATTATTGTACAACCAGAACCTGATCTTGAGGTACAACTGGAACGAATATTTCGAATCGGTATTCAATAGTAATTATTTCTTGAACAGAGCCACCTATGAGCTCCCATATAAGAACAAGATTGCTGCCCATTCCTTCCTGTTGAGTCTTGGCGGAAGGGGCTATATCAATGATAAATTTATGGTTGGAACGGAGATGTCCCAAAAATTCTACAAAGGCTATGTTTCTGAAATTTCCGATGTCAATCCAACGATCATCAATGCCTATGTGGAATATAACTTTTTAAAGAACAATATGGCAATGCTCCGGTTTCAATGTTTTGATATGTTAGATCAGAACAAGAATGTAGGCATTATCACCGAATATGTAGGAAACGATGTGTTCGAATCAAGAAACAATCGTTTGGGGAGATATTTTATGCTCACCTTGAACATGCGCCTACAGAGTTATCCAAATAAAAAATAATGCAAGCAGCGATCATCACCGAATACGGTGGCCCTGAAGTATTGAGAATAGAAACCCAGGAAGATCCACAACCCGCAGCACATGAAGTGCTTTTAAGTGTAAAGGCCGCAGGGATCAACAGACCCGATGTTTTCCAAAGGAAAGGGAATTATCCAGCTCCTCCAGGGGTGTCCAATGATATTCCAGGCTTAGAAGTTTCCGGGATCATAAAAACGCTGGGCAAAGATGTGCAGGGCTTATCAGTAGGCGATGAGGTATTCGCCTTATTTGCTGGAGGAGGATATGCAACGGAGGTCTGCGTGGCTGCTGAGCTTTGTATCCCAAAACCAAAAAGCATCAGTTTTGAGGAGGCCGCTTGTTTTCCGGAGACCTTATTCACGGTTTGGCACAACCTTTTTCAACGCGGAAACCTAAAGGAAGGAGACCAAGTGTTGATCCATGGTGGATCAGGCGGCATTGGTTCCATGGCTATTCAATTAGCTAAACTGTTCGGAGCAACCGTCTATACTACCGTTGGTTCTGCTGAAAAAGCTGAATTTGTAAAGCAGCTAGGTGCAGACAATGTCATTAACTACCAAGAAGAAGATTTTGAAGAAGTATTAAAAGATAAAAAAATCAATTTGATCCTTGATAGTATCGGCGGATCCTATTTCAATAAGCATATCCAACTTTTGGAACCTGATGGAAGGCTGATACACATCAATGCCGTACAAGGTGCAAAAGTAGAACTGAACTTGCTCAAGATGATGCAGAAGAGGATATGGATTTCGGGATCAACCCTGCGAAGCAGAGACCTGAATTTTAAAATAAACCTAACATTAGAAATAAAAAACAAAATCTTACCACTCATTGAATCGCGTAAATTAGTACCTGCCGTAACCCGAGTTTTCCCATTTGAAGAGGTTTCTGCCGCACATTTATTTTTTGATAGCCCTGAACAATACGGTAAAATAGCGCTTAAAATGTATAGCTAAATACTTTTAGCATTAGGTTTTGTAGTTTTTTTTGTTATTTTTATGAAAAGAAAATAACCTATTTTAAAACAGACTATGAACTTAAGATTTTTAACCACGTTACTTTTGATCGGCGGAAGTATTTTCTCCAGCTTCGCACAGAAGGTAGGGAAGATAGATCGTCCGATCGATATGGTAAGTACGCTAGTCGGTACACAATCAACCTATTTCCTATCCAGCGGGAATACCTATCCAGCCATTGCACTCCCTTGGGGGATGAATTTCTGGAGCCCTCAAACGGGAAAGATGGGCGATGGATGGATGTACACCTATACAGCGGAAAAGATTAGAGGTATCAAACAGACTCATCAACCATCACCTTGGATGAATGATTACGGGCAATTTTCCATTATGGCGATGGTGGGCAACAAAACCTTCGACCAGGATAAGCGAGCCAGCTATTTTTCCCATAAGGCAGAAACCGCTAAACCGCATTATTATTCGGTATACTTAGCCGATTATGATACCAAGGTAGAAGTTACACCTACCGAGAGAGCTTCCTATTTTCGTTTTACCTTTCCTAAAACCAACGAGGCCTATGTATTAATAGACGCTTTCGACAAAGGGTCTTATGTAGAGGTACTTCCTCAGGAACAGAAGATAATAGGCTATACCACCCGAAACAGCGGCGGAGTACCTAAGAATTTCAAAAATTACTATGTACTGGAGTTCGATCGTCCATTTGCCAACCTAGCTACCTTTGCAGATTCAGCGCTTGTTGATGGACGCTTGAAGATCCAGGCCAACCATGTGGGAGCCTTAGTAGGATTCCAAACGGCCAATGCGGGCGAGAAAGTTCATGTAAAAGTAGCTTCCTCTTTTATTAGTCCAGAACAAGCCCTCCTAAACCTGAAAGAATTGGACGGCGTGACGTTCGACGAGCAGGTTAAAAAAGGGGAGGATATCTGGAACAAGGAATTGAGTAAGATCGAAGTAGAAGGTGGAACCATCGATCAGATGCGTACCTTCTATTCCAGCCTATACCGTTCCTTGTTATTCCCAAGGATGTTCTATGAGATCAATGCGCAAGGGCAGGTGATGCATTATTCACCCTACAATGGGCAGGTCCTTCCGGGCTATATGTTTACCGATACAGGTTTTTGGGACACCTTCCGGTGTTTGTTCCCATTCCTGAACTTGATGTATCCAGAGATCAATGAAAAGATGCAGGAAGGATTGGCAAATGCTTACCGCGAGGGCGGATGGTTGCCGGAGTGGGCAAGCCCAGGCTATAGGAACATCATGGTGGGCAATAATTCGGCTTCTGTAGTGGCTGATGCCTGGATGAAGGGCGTGCGGTCAAAAGATATTGAAGTGCTCTACGAAGCGGTAAAAAAAGGCGCCAATAACGCGGGTCCTATTACGGCAGTAGGTAGGGCAGGTGCGGAGTATTATAATGAACTCGGCTATGTGCCTTATGATGTAAAGATCAATGAGAACGCCGCAAGAAGTTTGGAATATTCTTATGATGATTTTGCGATCTACCAATTGGCAAAATCATTGGATAAATCCGAAGAGGATCAATCATTCTATAAAAAACGTGCCTACAATTACGAGAAATTGTACGATCCAGCTACCGGATTGATGCGTGGCAAAAACAAGGATGGTTCCTGGTCAACCCCATTCAATCCATTCAAATGGGGGGATGCCTTTACCGAAGGAAATAGCTGGCATTACAGCTGGTCGGTATTCCAGGATATCGAAGGATTGGCCAATTTGATGGGTGGACACCAAGCGATGGAAATCAAACTGGATTCCGTATTCTCCTTACCACCGATTTTCGATGATAGTTATTATGGTTTTCCGATCCATGAGATCCGTGAAATGCAGATCGCCAATATGGGGCAATATGCGCATGGAAACCAGCCGATCCAGCATATGATCTACCTGTACAATCATGTTGGTGCTCCTTGGAAAGCACAGTATTGGCTGCGTGAAACAATGAACAGAATGTATTCACCTAACCCCGATGGTTACTGTGGCGATGAAGATAATGGGCAGACATCCGCTTGGTATGTATTCTCAGCTATTGGATTCTATCCAGTAACACCTGCGACCGATGAATATGTCCTTGGATCTCCAATCTTTGATAAGGTAACCATGAAGTTGAGTAATGGTAAAAAGGTGGTACTCGAAACCAAGAACAATTCCGATGCGAACCGGTATATCCAACAATTAAAATGGAATGGCAAGAACTATACTAAAAATTACCTGAACCACAGCGAGTTGGTAAAAGGCGCTAACCTGGTTTTTGATATGGGTGCAGAACCCAATAAAAAACGTGGAGTTACGAAGTCAGACCTTCCATTCTCGTTGAGTAAAGACGATAAATAATTAATAATTGCAGCTAAACAATAACGTCTGAAGATAAATCTTCAGGCGTTTTTTTGGGCCATAAAAAAACGCTTGGGGTTAGACCAAGCGTTGCTAATTCTTTACATGTATACATCCGAATAATTCGGATCATCATTTTAATTAAAAATCATCATCGTCATCATCCATGTCATCAAACCCGCCGATAGAGTCGATATCATCCAATCCGAAATCATCGTCATCATCATAGATATCATCCGAATCATCATCAGGACCGTTGAAATTCATTACTCTTTCATCAACCGTTAATTCTGTTTCCATTTGTTGCATTGTAGCCATGTTCTTTATTATGATACTTACTTTATTAACGTAAAATTATAGAAGAAAATCCATTTGAAAAATATTTTTTTAAAATTATTTTAACATGAAAAAAAAGGCAAATATGCAAGAATTTATTCAACGATTTCTCCGATGCTATTTTCCTCAGCCACAATATCTTTCAGTTGCGGGAGGTCTTTTACGCTGTTGAGGCCAAAATGATTCATAAATTGTCCACTAGTAGCATATAAGATTGGCTTACCAATACTGTCGGCTTTCCCCGCAATCTGTATCAATCCTTTGTCCAATAAACGTTGGATGGAGTAATCGCAATTCACGCCCCGGATCTGTTCCACTTCTAGTTTTGTAATAGGCTGGCGATAAGCAATAATAGCCAAGGTTTCCAAAGCCGCCTGGCTCAATTTCCTTTTCTCTTTATGCAGTTGCAATTGGTTGATCGCATCGTGGTAGGCCGGTTTGGTCAAAAACTGCAGTTGATCATTGATATTGGCCAATAACAGTGCCTGATCCTCCGAAGCATACTTCTCCTTCAGCCTGCCGATCATTTCCGCCAATTCGGTCTTGGAAATTTCAATAGCCAACGCCTCCTGCAAAACCTCCCTTAAATCCTTCTGACTGATGCCTTCTGCCGAAGCGAAAATAATCGCTTCTATATTTAATAGTATATCCTTCAAAACCTAATCAAACTGTGTAACAATTAATAATCGATGACCTGTTCTTCCATTTGGGATGGTATTTCCCTGAATTGATAGGTCTGCGTTCGCAATTGCGGCTCAAAACCTGCTTCTATGATCGCATCTTGGATGGATTTCGACGTAAAACGGTGTGGTGCACCAGCTGCCGAAACCACGTTTTCTTCGATCATGATGGAACCAAAATCATTGGCACCAGCCTGCAGACAGATCTGGGCGGTTTGTTTACCCACCGTCAACCAAGAAGCCTGAATGTTCTTCACATTCGGAAGCATGATCCGGCTCAAAGCAATCATGCGGATATATTCATCCGGCGTCACATCATTCGTAATCCCCCTCAGGCGTTTTAATAGGGTTCCATCATCTTGGAATGGCCAAGGAATAAAAGCTATAAAACCGTAATGATCCGCTGGTTTTTCGCTCTGAACCTCACGGATCCAAACCAGGTGCTCAAAACGTTCCTCAATGGTTTCTATATGTCCAAACATCATGGTTGCTGATGTAGGTAGGTTGATCTTATGTGCAGCACGCATCACATCCAGCCATTCTTGACCACCACATTTGCCCTTCGAGATCAATCGACGGACACGGTCGTTCAAGATTTCAGCACCGGCACCCGGTAGGGAATCCAATCCTGATTCTTTTAGGGCAGTGAGTACTTCAATATGGCTCATGCCTTCTAATTTAGCGATATGGGCTATCTCAGGTGGGCCAAGGGAGTGTAACTTTAAGGTAGGGTATAGCTCCTTCAATTGCTTGAACAGAATAGCATAGAAGGAAAGACCCAAATCCGGATGATGTCCACCTTGTAACAGCAATTGATCACCACCAAAACGGAAGGTTTCCTCAATCTTTTGCTTATAGGTTTCGATTTCCGTAATATAGCTTTCTTCATGGCCAGGACGGCGGAAGAAATTACAGAATTTACAGTTGGCAATACACACATTGGTGGTATTGACATTCCGGTCGATCTGCCAGGTCACCTTGCCATGGGGCACCTGAATTTTGCGAAGCTCATTGGCAACAAACATCAAGTCTGCTGTTGCTGCTTCATGATATAGAAAGATTCCTTCTTCCTTGGTTAAGAAGTCGAAATTCAGCGCACGTTCTAATAAATTATTTACATTCATCACGAACAAAGATACGGAGCTTTTCATGAAATTTAATATATACTTAACACCTTTGCGTTAATTTATTGTTTATATTTAAACAACACTACAAATAAGCTCAAAGGAGGCAAAATGCGCGCAGAAACCATTCACATTGAACGTACTTACCCTATTTCTGCAGAGAAGTTATGGAAAGCATTGACGGACAAACAGACCATGAAAGATTGGTTTTTCGAAATCCCAAACTTCAGTACGGAAGAAGGGGCAGAATTTGAGTTTTATAAAAGCAATACCGCTGGCCAACAGCTACATCAATGCCAGGTCATCGAGACCAAGGCTCCAGAGATTTTTAAGTTCACCTGGCGACATCCAAAACAGAGCGAAGGCACTTCCATTATTACCTGGCGCTTGATCCCTCGTCGCGGTGCAACCACCTTGCACCTGACCCATGAAGGTTTGGAGAATTTTAAAGATGCGGGAGAGAATTTTTCGCAGGATAAGTTCGAATCGGGTTGGGAAAAATTACTGGGCGAATCCCTAAATAAATTTTTAGAAAGAAGATAATTCAATTTATTTGATACATTTACGTTCAATACCAAAGGGCTACTTAACCCTTGGTCTTAAACCTACATCGTATCATATATGAAGAAAATATTTTCCAGCCTCTATGTTCAGGTCATCCTTGGAATTGTAATTGGTATTCTCTGCGGTATATTTTATCCTGATTTTGCGGTCAAACTGAAACCCCTTGGTGATGGCTTTATCAAGCTCATCAAAATGGTGATTGCCCCTTTGATTTTCAGTTCCATTGTGATCGGGATTGCCGGCATGCAGGATATCAAGAAGGTGGGGAAGATAGGCCTTAGTTCCTTGATCTATTTTGAGGTGATGACCACCATCGCCCTGATCATCGGATTGGTATTTGTCAATTGGATCCAGCCAGGAACGGGGATGAACATTGATCCGGCAAGTCTAGATCCTGCTGCTGTATCCACTTATGTCAAGCAATCGGAGGAACATAAGACCTTAATGGATTTTATCATCAGCATCATCCCTCATAATGTTATTGCTGCTGTGGCATCCGATAATCTTTTGCAGGTATTGGTATTTGCGGTCTTGTTTGGTATTGGCTTGACCAAGATCGGGGAGAAGAATGCTGAACCGGTACTGAATGTACTACAGTCTTTTTTAAAAGCCATTTTTGCGGTCATCAAAATGATCATGTATCTGGCACCGATCGGAGCCATGGGCGCCATCGGATTTACGATAGGTAAATATGGGGTGGAAGCCCTTTCTTCCCTAGGTATGTTGATGATCAGTTTTTATCTCACCTGTATTGTCTTTATTGTATTTGTCATCGGCGCGGTATTGTATTTCTATGTCAAGGTTAATGTTTTTCAACTATTGAAATACATCAAAGAGGAATTATTGATTGTATTAGGAACTTCTTCCTCCGAATCGGCACTTCCAGGACTTATGCAGAAATTAGAGGATGCGGGTTGTTCCAAGCCGATAGTAGGTTTGGTAATACCGACGGGTTATTCTTTCAACCTGGATGGAACATGTATCTATCTTACCATGGCGGCCGTTTTTATATCTCAAGCGCTGAACATGCATTTAACTTTAGAACAGGAAATTACGCTCTTATTAGTGCTTTTGCTCACCTCGAAAGGGGCCGCAGGTGTAACGGGAAGTGGATTTGTCACCTTGGCTGCCACCTTGCCAGTGGTTGGCCATGTTCCTGTGGAAGCGGTAGGATTGATCTTGGGGATTGATCGTTTTATGAGCGAGGCTAGGGCATTAACGAATATCATAGGCAATGCCGCAGCTACGTTGGTGGTTGCCAAATACGAGAAAGGATTGGATGAGGCCATGTTGCATGAGAAATTGGGAGGCGGACAGGTAGAAAATGCATAGTAGGTCAAACATTTTAAAAAAAAAATGCTTATTCCATACAGAATAGGCATTTTTTTATGGATTTAAAATCGAACGAACCTTTTTGGTTAATTAAGAATGGATTGTTGCAATCCTATCCTTCCCTAAGGGAAGATATCAGCTGTGATGTATTGGTGGTTGGATCAGGAATTACCGGTAGTCTCATCGCCCATCAATGTATAGCCGATGGTTATGATACGGTGGTTATCGATAAACGGGAAATTGTCAATGGAAGCTCTTCAGCAACCACTTCCATGTTACAATACGAAATCGATGTTCCCCTTTTTGAATTGAAAGGGATGATTGGTGAAGAAGCTGCGCAGGAATGTTATAAAGCCTGTGGAGAATCGATCCTGAACCTGCAGGAGATTGCTAAAAAGATAAATTCCAAAGCCGGATTTAAACGAAAGAAATCCTTGTATTATGCCAGCCGAAAGGCCGATGTACCAGGATTGAAAAAGGAATTTGAAGCCCGCAAGGAGGCCGGTTTTAAGGTTAAATGGTTGGAAGAAGAAGAGATTAACAGACAATATGAAATTTTCCAATGCCATGGAGGAATCCTTTCCGATCTAGGGGGAAGTGTGGATGCCTTTTATCTGGCGCATGAACTCTTGCACTATAATGTGAAGAAAGGCCTGCGGGTTTATGATAATAATGAATTATTAAAAGTAACTTCCAAAAGAGGCTTTGAATTGGCGGAGATGGAGACTGGCTGCCAAATTAAAGCCAAGAAGATCATCTATTGTGTAGGTTTTGAAAGTGCGAATATGATTCCTGAAAAGTTTGTGGATCTTTTAAGCACCTATGCGATCGTTTCCGAAGTAGACCATACCTTAAATAAAGCCTATAAAGACCTGTTGATCTGGAATACTTCCGATCCCTATCTGTACATGCGGACCACGGATGACGACCGTTTTTTAATAGGGGGAGAGGATGAGGAATTTCATGACCCGATCAAACGGGATGAGCTGATCGAAAAGAAATCGGATAAACTATACAAGTCGTTTAAGAAGATTTTTGTGGGCAGGGAATTCTATCCAGATTTTCGTTGGGCCGGAACTTTTGGTTCGACCAAAGATGGCCTTCCTTACATTGGGGAGCATCCTAAATTTAAGAATTCCTATTTTGTGCTGGGATTTGGCGGAAACGGGATTACCTTTTCGGTTACCGGAATGGAAATGGTATCAGATTGGATGAAAGGAAAAGAACACCCATTATCGACCTATTTTGCCTTTGGAAGGTAGTCAAAGAATAAAAAAATTTGAGAACTAGACAAAATCAAAAGAGGTTGACTAATTCTAGCCAACCTCTTTCTCTAAAAAGTTATCTTTTTTTCTTTCTTAAAGCTCATCACTAAAAGTAAAAATAGAAATAACCTTTTCTTTATATACATAACGATATAAATATCCAGTTATTGTGCAATTGTATATTTTTTTTTCAATTATTTTATTTCTGATATCTTGAATTGTTCTTTTAATTGCTTCGGAATAGGAAAAGCCATACTAGACCAATCCATATCAAAGCTGAGGGTGTTCCCTTTTTTATCTTTTATTTTAAGTGTGTTTCGGATAAATTCAGCTTCTTGAGCTTCTACCCGTGCGAAAGTTTTATAGCCATCATCTTCCTTGAATGCCAATTCAAAGTGATCATCTACTTTGTTTGCTTTCCAATAAGGGGCTTTATTACCTGAGGACATCATAGGAGAAGCATAAAAATCTGCGTCGGATAATCCAATGTCATCTTTAGGATATTTCGACTGTAGGTAATTGAACAGGATGTCTTTTACCGATCGATCTTTGATGGCGATCGTTTGGAGGACATTTAAGTTGCTATCCAGCACCCTTAAACTATCCTGATCCTTAACAGCAGCGACATCAAAAGATTCATCATAATAGAAATGCCAAGGAACTAATCCTTCCGTTCTTTTTCTTTCTACAATATTGATTTCAATCTCTTTAGCAGGTTCATTTTTTGGCGTTTTATGGAGATTATATAGGCTGAATATACTGTTGGGTTCATTTCCAGAGAACCGGTAACTTTCATCCACTTTTATTTTTGAGACAAGAGGCATACTCCTTTCATTTTTGAAAATATAAAGGTAAGTGAGTGTTATTGGATATTCTAATTTAGGTTCAGGGATAATTGCTGGAACTTTGCTTGCAGGAGCTTTAGTTTTTGGCTTTTTGACTTCTGGAGTTTTTGGGAAGATGGTTTCCGAACCAATGGAATATAAAAATTTCTTATTCAGCATATTGACCCTTGGAAAATTCTGCTTTCTTATAGCTAAAGGCATTTCTAACTTTTCACCTGTTTTTTGGCTATAGAGGTAAGATTTTCCTTTATCTTCAACATTAGCATAATATTGATTTTCCAGAAATATGCTATTTGCGATAAATTCATCAAAGGTTTTCTGCTCACCGGACTCTAAGTTGACCAATACATTTTTCTTTTCTTTCGTGTCAAAAAGGATCTGGTTTTCCAAGTATTCATTACTGCGAATGAAATTGCCGGTGATAACCTGCGTCCCTGTTTTATCTGATAAGCCATACTGGTCATTGTAACGGTATAAAAAGAATTTTTGCTGTGCAAAAAGCAAACAGGGTAGGAGGAAAACCAAGGTTAATGATCTTTTAAGCATGTTTTGAAATTGTAGTTTTTGTATGATGGATACAATATAACAACAAAAGAGGTTGATTCACATCAACCTCTTTCTAAAAAAATTACTTTACTCTTTGCATTATGACCATTTGCCATAATAAAACATTAAAATAATCCTTCTTTTAATACTATAACGTTGGTTACATGATTTTATTATCTGAATACTTATTTTTTTGTGAAAAGACATGAAAAGATAATTGGGCGAATGTCATATAATTTTTAGGCGATTAAACCGTTTGAGAATATGTATGTCATAGAGGAAAATGGATAAAGAAAAAATGAAAAAAAACTATTTTGGTAAGGCGTTATTATTGTTCAACACGTTCAAGAACAGGAAGTTGACCAACGAAGAAATAGATCTTGCTGAAGATAAAGCGCAGCATCTACAAGGAAGAACCAATGAGTTCAAATTGTTGATTGCTATGGTCAAGGATACATTCGCTGGCCGATATAAAATGAATAAGTGGAACTTATCGGTCATTGTTGCCACCATTATTTATGTGGTGTCACCATTGGATGCCGTACCGGATCTTATACCGGTTTTAGGTTGGTTGGATGATGCATCGATCGTTGGATTTGCCATCTCGAAATTGGCTGATGAAATCGATCGATATAGAAAATTTAAGAAATCCAATGCAATAGGTATAGAAATTGCTGAATAGAGAGTATGTTTTACATGTGAAAGCCGGTTCAATAGAAATATTGGCCGGTTTTCTTGTTTTTAATTAAGTTTGTGCGGTTATTTGTAAGCATGAACCTAAATTCATGAACATGTTTAAACCTACATACTGTCTTGTTTTCACGATCGGATTTCTTGTTTTTTCATTACAGTCCGGTATGGCCCAAGAAAAAAAATTAGCCGAACTAGTAACGCAGATCTTTTCTGAAACTTATCCAAATGGAACTAATCCTGGAGGGATTGTTTCCATAAAATATAAGGATTTCCAATATGCTAAAGGTTCCGGTGTCACGCATCTGGAAACGCCTAAACATATCGATGCCAAAACCAATTTTAGAATGGCTTCGGTGAGCAAGCAATTTACGGCTAAAGCTATCCATGAATTAATAAAGGCTGATAAATTAACATTGGATACCCGAATTTCCACTTTCTTTCCAAACTTAAAGGGAAAAGTCGGCGAAATAAAAGTTCAGCATCTATTGAACCACAGTTCCGGGATCGCGGATTATGAAAGCCTCATGGGCGATCAGATTAAACAACCGTTAAGTGATGCAGATGTCCTTCGCATTATCGAGCCTTCAGAAACCTTATTTTTTGAACCGGGAAGCAGGTTTAGATATAGCAATACGGCTTATTGTTTGCTCGCGTTAATTGTTGAACAACTAACTGGAGAAAGTTATGCCAATACCATGAAAACCATGTTTTTTGATCCTTTCGGCATGAAAAATTCCCTTCTGTATGATGTGAACCGAAAAATCCCCAATCGGGCATATGGTTATCATCCTCAAAAAGACAGGTTTATTTTTGCGGATCAAAGTTTAACGAGTTCTACTTTAGGAGATGGTGGAGTATACACATCAGCAACCGATTATCAGAAATGGTTGAAAAACCTGAAGAAAGAATTGGATGGGTTAAAAGGGGAAGAAAACTATCTCAACGGGTTGAGCAGTATGACCGTTAAAGGACCAATAACGTATTCTTATGGCTGGTTCCGAGGCTTAGATGCTTCGAATGAACCGATATGGTTTCATTCTGGTGAAAGTACCGGATTCCATAACATTGTTCTGTTTTATCCCAATACAGGCGAACATGTGCTATTATTCAGCAACAGGGATGATCTGTTGATTGCCGAGGTTTTTGATAAGATCATGAAAACTTTAGGTGTTTCTATTCAAGGGGTTGATAATCAACCTTTATTTACCTGGTTGAGTAATGTATATACTAATCAAATTCTTTAACATCTTTGATCTTAAAACTATTTCCTTCCTTGGCCAATACGATTTCACGATGATAGTCGGTTTGGTAATCACAATCGGATATGACTGATTTTAGGGTAATGCTTTCCGCATCCTCATGTAGTACATCGAAAATGGATAGGGTAATGCTGCCATAATCTTGACCAGATATTAAAAATCCTACACCAATTCCTGCTAATTTGGTATCATAATCTTTCGCATATTTGGCATGGAATTCCGATTCGGTTAAACTACCATCCACATCCAAATCAACATTAGTCGCATCCATTTTATATTCATAATAAGCTGGGGTACATAAATTGGCCATGGCATTCATGTCGCCCTTTTTAAAAAATCCTTCCACATTTTCCTTTAACCATACACAGGCAGAGGAATTATCGATGGCCTTTGCCGTACTATCATTGACCGCAACAATGGAATCCTTCAAAGAATTTTCTTTATTTTTTTTGGCATTTTGACAAGCGGAAAGCCCAATAATCATCAGGGCGTAAAGGATCTTTTTCATGTTGCTCATATTAATTTAAAAATAAACGCAGATGCTGCCCGAATGTTTGCCGTGTATTAAAACTCCCCCTATACCACTATTGAAAGGAGGAGTTATTTTTGCAATGTTATTGTTTCTCTAATATTTCTTTTAGATTGGAAAGGCCAGCATCAAAATCCTTGTTCATATCAAAAAATAAAGACATGATATTGAAGGGGTAGGGCATTTTCCCATCAATTTCCCAAATCACTTTTGTACTTGTGGAATCAATTGGGGTGGTAGACATGAATGATTTATTGGCATCTCCGGTACCATTAAAGAATAAATCCATATCGACGCGTTTTCCTTCGTCTAATTTGGTCAGCACCTGTTTTCCATCACCCACTTTTTTACTTTTCCAAGTATAGGTAAAACCTTCGGTTCCATCTTCACCCTCATAGTGTCTTTCGATATTGGGATCCTGTCTGGACCAATTATCATAATTACCCTGATTCCGGATCAATTTCACATAATCATATACCTCTTGATTAGGTTTTTTGATGACGATCTCACTGCCTGCATGGAAATCCTTCGGAAGGATGGCAGCCACAATAAGTACAATGACCACTAGGCCAAGTACGATAAATAATAAATACTTTAAAAATTTCATGGTTATTGGATTGGTTTTTTATATTAATTAAATTAAAGATAAGAATTTATACCTAATGACGTATATATTAAGCATTTATCAGCTTGTCGATTTCAATTTTTTTCATACCCATCAAAGCCCGATTGGCATGCGGATTATTACTTAAAATCTCGGAAATCTGTTTTGGAACGACCTGCCAGCTCAACCCAAATTGGTCCTTACACCATCCACACTGACTTTCCTGTCCCTTTTCGGTGATCTTGTTCCAATAATAATCTATCTCATCCTGGTCTTTGCAAGAGATGGTTAATGAAACCCCTTCGGTAAAAGTAAAATCTTGAGGATATCCAGAGTCCATAGCAGCAAGGGTATAGCTATTTGCTTTAAACTGGGTATGCATCACCTGACCTTTAAATTCCCCTTCAGGATATTCCAAAACACCCTGCGATTCATAATCAGGAAACAATTCTTCGTAAAATGCCAATGCTTCCTTACATCTTCCTTGTTGCTTTTCACAGAACATCAATGTAGGTATGATTTTCTGATGGTTTACATCTTGTAATTTACCAAGATATAGCTGCCAACTCACACCGTATGGATCTTCTACCCAAGCATATAATTCGCTGAAGGGATAGCTGTCCAAAGGCATCATAATTTTTCCTTTTTGGCTCAGTTTTTCCCATACCGCAGTTAATTCCTCCTTAGTTTCAAAAACGTGCATGAAGGAAATAGCGGAATTTGGTTTGAACATAGAACCACCGTTGATTCCTATGAACTTTAATCCACGGATAGATCCTTCCACGACGATGTCATCTGACTTTAGGATTTCCGTCTCTGGGAAAGTTTGGCTGTAAAATTCGAATGCCTCTTTGGCGTTGTGGTCAAACCAAATGGCAGGGATAATATTGTTTTTCATGATGATTTCCTTTCTTTTTTGTTGGAGTTGGGCCAAGAGAATAATTTCGTAGAGCATCGCTTAGGGATTTTTGAGGTCATTTTCCATGACCATTAGTCGAAGGCCTCCATAATCTGTTACATGCAATATTTCAGATGCCGAAACATTTTTTTCAAGATGACTTTCGATTTTATTGGCTTGAAAATATCCCAAGGCTTGGTTTAGGTCATTGGTTTCAAGCAATAATTTGATGGTTGATTCTTTTATATCAGGGGAGGCGCATATTTCCAATTGAAGGTTGCCGTTCAGAAATATGGTCTTTTTACCATTAATGTCCGTGAAATCTCCATCAATTTCATCAAACAATAGGAGGTCCCTATAAAAATGCAATACATTTTCATATTGTTCCATAGGAACCTCCATTAAGATTTTACCAATAGTTTTAAATGTTAGATTCTTCATATAAGAGATGAAGGGCAAAAATCTTATCCCATTTTCTTGTTTCCTTCGAAATGAACCATCCAGGAGATGCCAAATTTATCTTGGAAAGAAGAATATAATTCCGCAAAAAATGTTTCCGCCAGATCCATTTCTATGTTTTGTGCATCTTTTGCTAATGCGGTATGTAGCGATTTAGCCTCTTCAGCACTTTCAGCATCCAGCATAATGTAAGTGGAAGTACCAAAGGTTGCTTTTGGACCAAAAGCTTCATAGGTATCCGATCCCATGATCATGGTGCTATCATTGATCTTGATGGCAGTATGCATGATGAGATCCTTGGCATCATCTGGTAATGCGGGCATATTTGGGTCCGCAGGCATGTCTCCATAACGGTAGGTTCCTACTGATTCTGTTTTGAATACTTGCTGATAGAAATCGAAAGCCTCTTTACAATTTCCATTAAAATTTAAATAAGCATGAATCTTTGCCATAATGTTTTTTTTATGTGGTTTCTAAATGTTTAATCAAAGATAGGAGGGGTTTTGACAACCCTTTGTCAACAGGATTTTTAAAAGCCTTCTTTTAGTAAGGCATCGAGATTGGATTGCCCCATTTCATAGCCTTCTTTAAAACCCATTTCTAAAAGCTGATTCATTGCATCCTCATTTTCAAACGTGCATATATTGGTTACCAGAGTTCCATTATCCTTTTCTTCAAATGAGGTATTCCAATTTGATTGCGGAAAAGAGGTGTTGATGTGTCCTTGCTCATCCGTAAAGGCATCCGTTCCGGAGAAGGACTCTTGGGGGTTGATGGTATTGTATTTAAAGATGGACCAATGGGTTTCGTTTTCTGGACCTTTCATGCCATATAGCCAGGTTCCTCCAGGAACAAAGTCCTGGTACTTTGTTTCGCATTTCCATGGTTTCGGCGCCCACCATAAATCTAGTATTTCAGCATCTGTATATGCTCGCCAGACTTGTGCTAAGCTTCCGTTGTAACTGCGCTTAATGGTCAATTGATTTCCTTGAATATCAAATTGATAGAAATGTTGATCTTCCATGGTATATGATTTTTTGTTAGTACTAAGTTACGGGGCTTAAAACAAAAAGAACTTGCCATACGACAAGTTCTTTTTTTTATTTGCTGGATTTCATTGCTGGTACTTTCTTGATTCCATCGTCCTCCATCAACCTTCTGTATTCATCCGTATTTGGATCTAATAGTTTAATCTTACCATCAGCATCGTGGTATATAGCCCAGCCATAGGTTTTTGCCAGTGGAGAGGTGCGAAGACAGGCTTGTCCTTTGGAATAAAAATTTGCTCTTTCGGTTTCCAGTTCCTGTTCTATGAAATCTTTTCTGACGGCATGAACGTTAAATATAAGGTCATCGGAGGTCATATCCCCCGAGTTTTCCATCAGCATATCATATTGCAGATTGGCCACCGTTAATTTTCCTTCTTTTACCGGAGGAGCAATTGCTTCTTTTGTCTTGCAATCTTCCGCTACGGTGATCAGGGTATTGTAATAGTTCGTGCTGTGCTGTTTCATTTTTTTGAACTTAGGGATCTGGATATGTTTGTTTGGTAAATTTAACAGATTCCTCCATCAAATGTTTTAATGCATCTATATGTAGATCACTTAATTTTTTTACATAGATACAGGCTTTTCCCATCTTATATTTCCCCAATCCATCCAATAAATGCGCATGTTCCTCACTGCCTGAATAGACATAGAGGGAAATAGCCGCTTTTCGTGGAGAGAAGCCCAATAATGGGGCATCGCCTTCATGGCCAGATGCATATTTATAATGGTAATTTCCAAAACCAATGATGGATGGGCCGAACATTCTTGCTTTTTCTCCTGTGGTTTCTTCCATCAATCGAATCAGTTCATAGCTGTCTTCCTTTTTCTGTTGGTTATCGACCTGCTCAATGAAAGCGATGACATCCTCATCGGTATAATGCGTTTTTAATTTTGCCATTTGACTTCGCCTAATTACTGCATATTACCAATTCCGAATACTGCACCTGCTGGATCTTCAATAATCACATAATTGTAGGTACCATCGGGTTTTTTGCTTTCATGGACCAATTTTGCACCCAAATCCAAAGCAGTTTTCAACCGTTCCTCTACATCCTCTGCATAGATGTACATGATCCATTGGGGAGGGAGGTTATTGTTCTTTCCGCGCTTATGACAGATGCCGCCGGCCGCATTTTCTGAATCAACCAACATCGCATAGTCGTTATACTCGCCGTCATCATCACGCATGGCCACAGGAAATTCTTGCCATCCGGCTACCTCCTTATAAAACTCCTTTAAGGAATCTGCTTTGGTTGTTGTAAGGTCTGCCCATACAATCTGTCCTAATTTAAATTTGGGTGCTTACATAATCTCTATTTATTTTCTACATAATCTTTAAAGCTGTTTAGGATAGCCTGCCAGCCTTCTCGCTGCATGTCCACCGGATTTGTTCCCTCTGCATCGAATAAAACATCCACAAGAGTTTGGCCGTTTGATTCCGAAAACCTAACATCAGCCGTCCGCTCATCCCCCAAAACATAGGAAAGGGAATTATAAGGGGTTACTTCTGTATATGTGCCTTCAAAATCAAATGCAAAACTTCCGTCTTTCGCGGCCATTTTGTTCTTGAACTTTCCGCCAACCCGTAGATCGTTTTCCGAAGAAGGACAATGCCAATCTGGAGATGCCTGATTCCAATTTACGATATCTTCCGGATTATTATACGCTTCCCAAACTTTTTTTAATGGTGCATTGATTGCGGATTGTACTTTTACTTTTTGAGTTTCCATGTTGTTTCTAAATTGATTAACCGAAATTATTCATTATTATTTCAAGTTCACTTGCCTTAAGGCAAGAATTTTTATTGGTATATTCGTTTTTAGAATCAACACAAAACTTATGAAAGACAAACTAACAGCCCGAGCAGCCTTGCAAATTCAAAGACCGGTGGAAGATGTATTCGATGCCATCATCAAGGCGGATAAGATGAATAAATACTTTATTGAAAGTTCCACTGGAAATCTGGATTCCGATGTGACGGTAGAATGGAAATTCCCTGAGTTTGACGATGTTTTTCCAGTAACTGGGAAATTGATCAAATCCAATGAATACATTTCTTTCGATTGGAGTGGCGGAGCAGAAGGAATGCTTGTGGAGATATTTTTGGAAGAGTTGAGCGATGATTCCACTGTAGTCCGTGTAAAGGAAAGTTTTATGGAGAAGGATGATGATGGAATCAAACAGGCCATAGGCCAGACAGAAGGTTGGGCAAATTTCTTGGCCTGCATGAAGGCAAGTTTAGAATATGGGATCAACCTGCGCAATGGCGCCTTTGATTTTATGAAATCTAAAGAACAGTAGAATGGCAGGAGTAACCTTTTCTACCATTGACGAATACATCGCCAATTTTGACGGTGAACAGCAATCCATCTTGGAACATGTTAGGCAGATCATTAAAAATGCCGCGCCAAAAGAAGCCAAGGAGACCATCAACTATGGTATGCCGACTTATCGATACAATGGAAATCTGATCCATTTTGCGATGTTCAAGAAGCACCTCGGATTGTATCCTGGTGCAGCAACCATCGCCCATTTCGAAGATGATTTGAAAGACTTTAAAACCTCAAAAGGAGCCATTCAAATTCCTTTGGGAAAAGAACTGCCAAAATCGCTAATTGAAAAGATGGTTGAATACAATGTAGACCAATTAAAAGATAAGGAAGGACCTAAATGGGATACCCATCGAACGCGCTGGACGGAATGTGAAGAATTAATGACGCGATTGATCGAACAAACTAAGACTCCATTGGTTAAAACATTTAAATGGGGAACGGATGTGTATACTTTTCAGGGGAAAAATGTAATTGCCTGGGGTGGCTTTAAAGATTTTTTCTCTTTATGGTTCTATAATGGTGTTTTCTTGGCCGATAGGAAGAAGGTCTTGGTAACGGCCTCTGAAGGGAAGACCAAATCTTTGCGGCAATGGCGATTTACGGATATCAAGGATATGGATGAAAAAATGATCCTGGATTATATCGAGGAATCTGTGCAGACCATTCGGGATGGTAAAGAGATTAAGCCAGAGAAAAGTCCGGTTCGGGAATTAACAGGTCTACTAAAAGAAGAAATGGAAAAGGATAGTGCATTTAAAGATGCCTTCGATAAGTTAACACCAGGGATGAAGAAAGAATATATGGAACATATTGATGAGGCGAAGCAGGAGAAGACAAAAATAAGTCGACTAGAAAAAATCAAACCTTTGGTTCTCGCAGGCAAAGGTTTACATGATAAATACAAAAGCTAATGGATAATGCAGTTAAGGTTGGATTTATAAGTTTGGGCAATATGGGTCATCCCATGGCCAAAAACCTGGAGAAAGCAGGGGTGGACCTCTATGTTTACAACCGAACTTTAGAAAAGGCAAAAGATTTTGAGGAGCATAGTACGGTCTGTGAAGGTATTTCTGACCTGGTCAAACAAACTGATATCATATTTACGATGTTAACAAATGATGATGCGGTACATGCTGTTTATGAAAATATATTACGTGGTACCGTCGAAGGAAAATTATTTGTAGACATGAGTACGATATCCGAAGAAGCTTCTACGGCTATCGCATCTACACTTTTGGCGAAAGGAGGATCTTTTATCGATGCTCCTGTGGCCGGAAGCACTTTGCCCGCCAAGGAAGGAACGTTGATATTCATGATAGGTGGAACGCAAGAGGACAAGGAAAGGATTAATCCTTACCTGAGTCTGATGGGAAAGGAAGTTAAGGATTTGGGTTTTAATGGGGCAGGGATTGCGGCTAAACTCTGTATCAATTATTACCTGTCTATTTTATACCAAGGCATGGCAGAGACCGTTCTATTGGCAGAGAAGTTGGGGATTTCCCGTACGGATATGATGGATATCATCAACCAGAGTGCTAGTGGGAGCGGGGCAACTAAAGTGAAGACAAAATCGATCATTGAAGATTCCTTTCCAGCGGCATTTTCCCTAGATCTGATGTTAAAGGATGTCAAATTAGCCATAGCGGCAGGTGCTGATCTTCCTTTTACGAAGGTTTTGAAAGATACCTATCAATCAGCGCATGATGAAGGCTATGGGGAACAGGATGTGATGTCGGTTTTAACATATCTCAAGAAGAAAGTTAATGTTAATTAAAAAGATATACTTATGAAAGTTTTTGGTTCCATTATTCTATTCAGTTTGATCTTTGGATCAATGGCGAAAGGCCAAGGCCTTAAAGAGGTTATTTATCAAGAAAATAATCAGAAATTAGCGGGTCTTATTTCAAGCAATGCCGGAAAATCCTTACCTGCGGTCTTAATATTACCGGCTTGGAAAGGAATTGATCAGGAAGCAAAAGATGCAGCACTTGACCTGGAAAAGGAAGGCTACTTGGTATTGATCGCTGATATCTATGGGGTAGGAAATACGCCGAAGGACAATGCAGAGGCTGGTAAACAATCCTCGATCTTTAAAAAGGATTTTGCAACCTATCAGAAGCGTATCCAGGCGGGCTTGGATGAACTGAAAAAACAAGGCGCAACTAAAATAGCGGTAATAGGCTATTGCTTTGGCGGTACAGGTGCACTTGAAGCTGCTCGAGGAGGATTGAACGTGGAAGGTGCAGTGAGTATTCATGGCGGCTTAGCAAAAGATCCTAGCCGTGAGGTACAGCCTGTGAAGACCAAGGTTTTGGTTTTGCATCCAGCGGATGATGCATCCGTTTCGAAAGCCGATTATGATGGTTTTGTAAAAGAAATGGATGATGCGCAAGCTGATTGGCAGATCATAACCTATGCGAACTCCAAACATACCTTTACTAATCCAGAATCACCAGACTACAATGCTATCATGGCGAAAAGAGCCTGGAAACATACAAAGATGTTCTTGGACGAAGTTTTAAAATAAGGTTTTATCGTTAAAGATTTCTTAAAAGGCTGTTCAATAATAGCCTTTTTTTCTTTTATTATTTTTTCCTTGGGATATACAGATATATAGAATAGCCATCTGTATAAAAATTAAGAATAGAATCCAATCTATGGTTAGTGGAAGGATATTCTTATGGATATAATTGGTGATTAAGCATGAGACTGGAAAAAAACAGCTCCAAATAAATAGTGCTCTCATGATGTTTTTGTTAATAATTTATAGTTTCTATTATATCATCTAATATAAATTAAAAATATTTCATATTACTATATTAAATAAATTTAATAAGTTATTTACTTGATATGGATACTTGTTTTTGTGGAAAAAAAATTACTCGATAATATTTTCGAAAAAAGGCCTATCTTTCTTTCATGAGTTCTAGAAGAGATTTTCTGAAAAAAGCATCCCTATTTGCGGGTGCTACAGCGTTAACCCATGTTATCCCTGAATCTATTCAAAAGGCATTGGCCATTGAGGCAGCACCAGGGTCTACCTATCTTGATGCGGAGCACATCGTGTTTTTGATGCAGGAAAACCGATCGTTCGATCATTGCTTTGGTATGCTGAAAGGTGTTCGTGGATTCAATGACCCGAGGACTTATCGAGGGCCGGATCGTGTACCTGTATGGCATCAAACCATGGATGGCGAAAAAAGTTATGGTCCATTCCATCTGGATATTGAAAATACCCAAGTGACTTGGATGGGGGATCTTCCCCATAGCTGGCGGGATATGGTCTTGGCCAGAAATAATGGCAAAATGGATAAATGGCTTCTCGCCAAAAGGCCAGGCAATCAAAAATATAGGCATATCCCTTTGACCATGGGCTATTACGAACGCAAGGATATTCCTTTCTATTATGCTTTTGCAGATGCGTTTACCGTGTGTGACCAACATTTCTGTTCTTCATTAACTGGAACGAGTGCTAATAGATCCTATTTTTGGTCTGGTACGGTGCGTGAAAACCCCCGGGATCCCAATTCGGTAGCTCATGTGGATAATGGACAGATCAATTACCGGGACCTTACTTGGAAAACCTCTCCCGAACGCCTTCAAGAAGCGGGTATTTCATGGAAGGTATATCAGAATGAACTCAGCCTTCCGGTGGGATTAACTGGAGAAGAGGAAGACTGGTTAGCTAATTTTACTGATAATAACCTCGAATTTTATAAACAGTACCAAGTAAAATTCCATCCCGCTTATCAAGCCTATGCCAAACGCAGGATCACAGAGATCGAGCACGAACTAACCGTCGCGAGATATGCTTCCCAAGAGGCCTATCAAAAGGTTGTAGACCGCTTGAATAGCTTCAAAAAAGATGTGGAACAGTTTTCCGCGTCGAATTTTGCGAAGCTTTCCAAGTTTGAACAGGAAATACATGAGCGTGCTTTTACGACGAATACAAATGATCCGGATTACCATAAATTAGAAAAAATAAGCTATACATCCGATGGAAAGACTGTTGAAGTTCAAGTGCCTAAGGGTGATATCTTCCATCAGTTTAGAAAAGATGTTCAGGAGAACAAATTGCCGGCTGTTTCCTGGCTAACGGCGCCTTGCCGTTTCTCCGACCATCCGAGTTCGCCTTGGTACGGAGCCTGGTATGTATCAGAAACCTTGGATATTCTGACCTCCAATCCGGAGGTATGGAAAAAGACCATCTTTATATTGACCTACGATGAGAATGATGGGTATTTTGATCATGCCATGCCATTTGTACCGCCTTTGAGCAATAAACCAGAAACAGGTAAAGTTGCTAAAGGATTGGATACGCAGGATGAGTATGTTACGGTAGAACAGGAACGGATACGGACGAACAATCCGGAAGCAAGTTTGGAAAGTCCAATCGGATTGGGCTATAGGGTACCTATGGTTATTGCATCGCCTTGGTCTAAAGGGGGATGGGTGAATTCGGAGGTTTTTGATCATAGTTCCAGCCTGCAGTTCATGGAACATTTCTTTGCCAAGAAAACAGGGAAAAAGATTTTAGAAACCAATATCAGTGCTTGGCGTAGGTTGGTATGTGGGGATCTGACCTCTGCATTCAGACCTATTCCGGAATTGAAAAAACCTGAAATAGACTATGTGGATCGGAATGCCTACGTAGGGCGGATACATGCAGCCAAGGATAAGCAGTTGCCCGGGAATTTTGTAGAACAGGATTATAAGTCGATTATAAGGGAATTTCAGCTTGATGGGGTTAAGCATTACGGGTTGGGCCTTCAGGAGAAAGGGACTAAATTGGCTAATGCCATTCCCTATGACCTGGATGTGAATCTTCAAGTAGACCTTAATAAGCAACGCTTAACGATGATTTTCGAGCTTGCCGGGAAATTAAAGGCCAACAAGAAGATCGGTGCTCCATTGATTGTGACCAATCATACGGTATATAAGGAGCAGGGAAATACTTTTCAAGCTTGGAATTTTGCGGTAAAAGCTGGAGAGCAGATGAGCTATAGCTGGGATATGCAGGATTTTCTGGATGGAAGGGTAAGTTTTACGGTGTATGGACCAAACGGATATTTCCGAGAGTTTAAATTGGAATTGGATAAACTTATGCCTAAAATTATAGGTTATCAAGGTAAAGGTCAAGTTTGGCACATAAAGGTAGAAGGGGTAAAAGAGGATTTCTTGATCAAGGACTTGGCTTATGGATTGAAAGATACCTTGCATAAGGGAGGACGATCAAAGGTATATTCGTTTGATCTGCAGGATAGCCATGGCTGGTATGATCTCTTAGTACGCCCTGTTTCCAATGAACATATATGCTTTAGGTTTGCAGGGCATGTTGATCATGGGAAAAGTAGCCGAACTGATCCTTTAATGGGAAGTTAATCGTTTTGATTTGGAATACGATTAGACCTTATACAGACTAAAACATCCGTAATCAGTCCGAACACCTAGATATTCATTCACGAACTTTAACTGGCAGTTTTTGACAATATGGTCCAAGCGGAAGCTATGCAATAATTTCTTGGCTTTAAAATCAAAAACATGCACATTATTTCGTTGTGATAATACCAATTTGGATTGATCAGCATTGAGACAGAACCTGCTCACTTCTTTGCTGTATTCAGGCATTTCTAGGCCAGGGATTGTAATTTGTTGATTATTTATTAGGTCGAAATAAAGCATTCCCCAACTACCATATTGCTCTTGAGCAAGAAGAAGGTCTCCAGATTCAGTAAATTCCATTTTTTCGATCATTTGAAAATCTCCTTTCAAGTGTGCTATTAAATCGCCGTTATCTGCATGAAGGATCGATATTTCTCCAGGTTTATTATGGAATGCAATCTTTTTTCCATCGGGTGATACTACACCAGCAAATGGCGTGTTGCCCTTAATAGTTACTGTCGAATAAGTTTGATCAAAAACTGGTTTATTATCATTGTCCAATGATTTCAATTGTCCGAAACTTGCAAACACTGTTCGATTTGTTCCAACAGAAATAAAGCTGCTTGGGTCTGATTTATTAGCTCCTAAATTCTCAAATTCCTGAGATTCGAGATTGTAGGCATAAATGTAGTGATTGAGGTCGAGGTACAAGGTCTGGTTGCCCTCTTGATAGGCTATTTCCCAAGCTAATTGTTTCGGTAATGGAATGCTTTGAAGAAGTTTTCCTTGCCCATCAATCAATAATAATTGGTCTTTCCATATATTCGCTTCCACGACATTCTGATACACAAATATCCCTTTATCTGTTCCCTGGAAGGATAAACTTCCCGTATACCCACCTCCTACATAATAGTGTAAACGGGGTTCGCCAATGTTTGGGTTATCATTCCTTAATACATATCCCTTTTTCAAAGCCTCCCATTCTTTCTTTAGAAAGTTTTTCTGTACCTCCTGCTCGTTCGGAAATTCCTTCTCTGTTCGTTTTAGTTTCTCGGATTTTCCAGATTCTGAAATCAAAGTGTTTCCGTTGATGGAAAGACGGATTATCTTTCCGTCTTTGTGGTTTAATAGCTCGTGCAGAAGGCTCTTCATATATTAGGTATTTGAGGTATAACGTAATTAGAAGAAGAATAATTGTGAGGTTTTGATTAAATCTTGGAGAATAAAAGGTTGTATTGTAATTATGGTTTTTGTTTTGTTGTTATTTATTAATTTCTGTATCAATTAGTTTTGAAAGAGTTTCCTCGATATTTTCATAAAAACCTTCTTCCACAAATACTATTTTACCTGTTTTATCAATTAAAATAGTAGTTGGACCTGCAGTTACTCCATAAAATTTTTATTCTTCAGATGGTTGATACCATTGTTTATATGTGAAAGACATTTTTTCGATATATTTTTTAATATAATCTCCATCTTTATCATGAAAATTTACTCCTAATACCATAAAATCTTTGTTTTTGTATTTTTTATTTAGTTCATTAAGAATAGGCATAAGTTGTCGACAAGGACTACATGATACATACCAAAAATCCAAAAGAATTACTTTTCCTTTATATAATCTTAAATCCTCTTCTAATTGTGAAAAAATATTTTTTCCCGAAAAATTAGGAGCAAACATCCCTACTTTTATTAAATCTATAGTCTCTGCATTTTCACTTAAAAGATCCTTTGCATTTTCAACTTTTTTGTTTTTTAATGAGGCATTTTCAAAAACATCTATAGGAAAGCTTTGAGCAGGGTTTCTATCTGGAAATGATATTGAGAAGTCATCTATTTGTATCTCTTCTTCATTTAAATCATTGATTGAATGGTTAAAACGTTGTCTTTTTGTAGGTAATAAAGATTTTTTATCTATCCAATACCTATTGAAAGACTTTTTGTATTGTACTTGTCCATTATCAAATGATCTATTCTTTAGGATTTCGTCGATAATATATTCATCTTGATTTTTTTCTTTTGAAAATACTATACTATCAATAAAATCTCCTTCAAAATCTTCAATTTTTGGTAATAAATCTTGAATGTTAATTTTTTCAATATTATAAACTCCATGAGTATAGAAATCTTTTTTTTCGAGGGTAGAAATATATTCTGTCGGGTTGTAAAAATAGATTAATACGCTATCTTTCGTATCTAATCTAAAATTTGATTGAGGTAAATAAAACAAAATGCTATCCTTATTTAGCTTAGTAATATAGGATACTCCAATCTCAGAAACAGAAACACTTTTTTCATTTCCCCTCGAAAATGAATACATTATTGAATAAGATAGACTATTTATATCTTCTACTTTTTTAATAGATGATTTTAATATGTTTAAAGCCTTTGGGTCAATATTTTGAGCATTTATTAAACTAATTTGAAGAAAGAAAAATAAAGTGAATAGTCCGCAATTTATTATTCTAGATAGTGTAAGGTTTGTCATGTTTGGTAAAAAATTTAACTCTGCAAATTAATAAATGTTTTAAGTAAAATCAAATCTAAACTTTACTCTGCAATTATAAATTACATTACCGTCTATCTAACTATTATTAATAGAATTTAACTTTTTTATAAGAAAAATGATAGATATTATCCTTTTTTCTAACAAAAGCTGATTAAATTTGGTTATTACCATATAAACGCGCATCTATGGCTGAACATAAAACAGAAATCAAGGACTATTTCACGCAACCCATTGATGATCTATTGAAAAAATTCAATGTTGACCAGCAGGTTGGATTGAAAGCGGAACAAGTTGAACAGCTACGTTCAGCATATGGTACAAATGCTTTAAAGGAAAAGGAGAAACGGTCCATATTCGCCATGTTCATTTCCCAATTGAATGATGCGTTGATCTATGTGCTGTTTGCTGCGGTTATCATCACCTTTGTGATGGGAGAATATACCGATGCGGTCATTATCCTGATCGTCATCATCATTAATGCTTCCCTTGGTGTTTTTCAGGAATTAAAGGCGAATAATGCGATTGCTGCCCTGCAGAAATTGAGCAACCCTAAAGCCATTGTGAAAAGGTACGGGGAGCAATTGGAATTACCTTCGGAAGAATTGGTTCCTGGTGATATTGTCATTTTAGAGGCTGGTCGCTATGTGCCGGCGGATCTCCGATTGTTGGAGAATGCGAATTTAAAAGTCGATGAATCATCCTTGACCGGAGAATCTGTTCCGGTGGAAAAGGATCTCGATGCCGAGATAAAGGCGGATTATACCGCTATTGGGGATCGTTTGAACATGTCGTTTATGTCGAGCTTGGTTACTTTTGGGCGTGGGACAGGGATAGTCGTTGCCACCGGAAACCAGACCGAAGTTGGAAAAATAGCAAATTACCTAGCAGAGGAGAACAATAGCAAAACCCCTTTGGAAATCCGTTTGAACCATCTTGGAAAGACATTGGGAAAATTGGCAGTTGGTATCTGTGTACTGATTTTTGTGATTTCCTATTTTCAAGGTCGAGATCTTACGGAAATGTTCCTGACGTCTGTTTCTTTAGCGGTTGCTTCCATTCCTGAAGGCTTGGCAGCTATTGTGGCCATTGTTCTTTCGATCGGCGTCACTAAAATGGCGAAACAAAAGGCCATTATCAAAAAACTTCCTGCTGTTGAAACCCTTGGGTCAGTTAATATTGTCTGTTCAGATAAGACAGGGACCTTGACCCAGAATAAAATGACCGTAAAGGAGCTTTTTACCTTTGGGGATCAGTTGATTGATGTGGATAGCGAGGATCCGATTCTACCTGAGGAGCAACTGTTGGTGGAAGGGATGTTCTTGGCCTCCGATGCGACGTTGGATGGGGAGAAGAAAACAGGAGATCCAACAGAGGTGGCCTTATTGGCCTTGGCTGATTCCTGGTCGATCGATCGGAAAGAAATCCATAAGCAACAAGAACGGGTGGATGAATTGGCTTTCGATTCGGATCGGAAAATGATGTCGACCTTGCATAAGAAGGAAGAGGAGTGGGTATTATATGCGAAAGGGGCAGTTGATAATTTGATTTTGAAATGTGATCGGGTGATGGAACATGGCGAGATCATCCCTTTTACCGATGCGCATAAGGAATTGGTCGATAAAGCGGTCGATGATATGTCGCATAAAGCATTGCGGACCTTGGGATTTGCTTTTAAACCTGTAAAATCTAAAATTTCTCCGGAAGAATTTGAGGAGGACCTGGTATTTGTTGGCGTGGTTGGGATGATCGATCCACCACGGGAAGAGGTCAAGGATTCCATTCCATCGGCTAAAGAAGCAGGTATAGAAACGATCATGATCACTGGAGACCATAAGCAGACCGCATTTGCCATCGCGAAGGAATTGGGCATAGCAGAGGAGGAAAAACAGGTGGTTACTGGGAAGGAAATCAATTCGTTGTCGGTGGAGGATCTGTCCTCAAAGATATCCGAGTATAAGGTGTTTGCAAGGGTATCACCGGAGCATAAGGTCAATATTGTGAAAGCCTTTCAGGCGAATGGAAATATTGTTTCCATGACCGGGGATGGAGTAAATGATGCGCCATCTTTGAATATGGCGGATATTGGTGTGGCGATGGGGATCACGGGGACTGATGTGGCTAAGAATTCTGCGGATATGATATTGGCGGATGATAATTTTTCGACGATTATTTCGGCGATCGAGCAGGGGAGGAATATCTATAATAATATCAAGAAGTCGGTTATATTTTTATTGTCGAGCAATGTGGGGGAGGTTTTGGCGATGTTGGTGGCGATTGTTTCCGGAATGCCGATCCCTTTGTTGGCCACGCAGTTATTGTGGATCAATCTGATTACAGATACGCTGCCGGCTGTTGCCTTGGGCATGGATCCTGGGGATAAATCGGTGATGGAGGAGAAACCGAGATCCATTAAAGAGAATTTTTTCTCGCATGGTGCAGGATGGCGGGTGATCTTGGGCGGTGTTCTGATTGGGATTTTAACGATTGTTGCTTTTGTGATCGGCTATTGGGAACATGATTATTCTGTTTTTGATAAGCAGATTCCGGAGGATATCCATGATTATGCCCGAACCATGGCTTTTTTGACGATCATTGCGTGTCAGTTGTTTTATTCGTTGAGTTTTAGGCATGAGTATAAGTCTATTTTCCAAGTGGGCTTGTTCAGTAATAAGTACTTGATCTTGGCGATCTTGATGGGCTTTGGGTTGCAATTGATTTTACTGTTTATTCCGGTGTTGCGGGATTCTTTTAGGTTGCAATTGGTTAGTCCACGGGATTGGGGAGTGGTTATTTTGCTGGGATTGGTTCCTTTGGTTTTAAATGAGGGTATCAAGGTTTTTCAAAGGATGGGAAGGAGATAGGGGGTGATGATGTTATGGTTTTTGGCATCCTGAGCATCGGCCTTTGTCATCATGAGTATCGTCGAAGGATCTATACATTATGGAAAAATCCATAAAGAATTCTATATCTTTACTTTATGGACATTAAACTTGAAAAGTTCAATCCTTTAGATTTTGATCTTTATTATTTGTTGGTCAGTGATATCCAGATCATGGCTATGGTTACAGAGCGTGGTTTAACCATCGAAGAAGCAAAATCTGATTTCGATGAAACCATAATCAATAATGAACTAAGAGAAGAATACGGAACTTTTAAAATTTTTGAGCAAGATTCTGGGACTTTCTTGGGTCTAGCCAAATTGGAAATAAAGAAATTGGATGATAAAGAAGCTGAATTAGGCTATTTGCTCCTGCCTGCGTATTGGGGTAGGGGGATTGCTAGTAAGGTAAGTAAAATGTTGATTGAGAAAGCATTAAACGATCCTCAAATGGAAGTGTTAACAGCCATAATTGATCCGAAGAATCTTGCCTCCAGAAAGGTTTTGATCAAAAACCAGTTTGAATCCAGGGAGTTTAAGGATTTTGAAGGATTGCCGGGAGAAATATTGGAGCGCAAGTTGAGATATTAATTCTCTGCCCACAATCCCAGTTTATTTTCCCATGCATTTTTCTGTGCTTTCACAAAAAGCTCTTCATATTTTACGTTTGGAGCTACGGTCATTAGGATGCCATTTCCTGACTTAACGATCAGTTCATTGACCATTTCTCCGTTTTCCAAATAAACGTATGCTAAGGTTCTGTTAAATGGATCAAGTGAATCAACATCAAACTCCAATCTTACTTTTTGATCTTTCAGTAAAGCTGTTAAGTATTCTTTGGATTCCTTGCCATAAAACTGCTTTTTCTTTTGAAGGCATTACGGCTTTCTGGAGCATCGATTCCGATAAAGCGGATTTTCAATCCTCCGGGTTGTAAATTATCAATCCAGAAGGTATCTCCATCCACTACTTTTGTCACTTGGTAATAAACGTCTTTTTGAATTCCATCTTGTTCATTTGATACAAATGCTAAGTTTTCAGATTGAACTTCTCGATGTTTAGAATATTCCGCACTCATTGAAGTACAGGAAATCATTATCTTTAATCCTAAACAGGCAATACAGGAGTAGTTAATAAGTCGTTTGATCATAGATAGTGCAAAATACAAAGATAAATCTTGGTATTAAGATTATAATTTGGGAAACCTTAAAATAAGGGAATTAATAAGTATAAATAATTGGAATCCTTTAGAAGTAATCAATGATTTAATACATAAGAGTAATCTTAACGTTTATTTTCCATTTTCTTGGGCTTGTTTCTATGCTCATACTTCAAAATGTGTTTGAAATAGGGGTGTAATCGTGGTTTAAGTAGGCTTAAAGTAGGGTTAAAGTATGAAAGAAGTATATAAAACATACATTTTACATACTTTTAGTATACTTTCAGTATGCTTTTACACCGAAGTGAACTATAAAAAAATAAGCCCTGTTGAAGGACTTTTCAATGTTGGATTAAGATATTGAAAAATGAAAAAGAGCAACTTTTTATAGTTGCTCTTTTTATGCGGAGAGTGAGGGATTCGAACCTCCGAACACTTGATACCTCTTTTGAGCTTTTTGGATAAAATATCAGTATAGCCGATTTTTATTTCAGTATGCTTGTAAAGGTCTTAAAATTCAGGGTCATGTAAGTTGAGAGTTCTCTTTCTATACGATAATTAACGATAGCCATATCTATTACAAGCCTCATGAATATCATCCAAAGCCTTCATTAATTCTTTAAAGTCCAGCAAGTCACCACGGTAAAACAAGGTGTTGTTAAATGCATTGTAGCCACGGTGAGTATTTCCTAATCCATATCCGCTAAGAGAAGGATTCATTGCTAAATCAATGTAATGAATACTACCATTTCCTTGCTTTTTAAAAAACTCTTCAAGTCGGCTGTCATAATGTTCGAAATGGTTGCGAAATTTACGTTCAGAAAGCAGATTATTTTCTTCCACTTTGAGAATTTTTCTCAACATTTCCCCACGAGGTTTGTCTGATTTAGCTGATGGCCAAAGAATTTTTGAAATATTTCCAGTGGCAACAAGAATAGATTGAATTGCTCCCCACACTTCGATGTTATCCAAATTGTCATTGGCAACTTGAAGACGTTCAGCCGCTCTTGTTACAATTTTTGCTTGTAAAACAATTTCGCTAACAAAAGCCATTTCCAAGAGTCCATGCATTTTTATATCGGCTTATTAAATATTAAAAAAAGCATACCTGTGTATGACTAAAGAAGAGTCTAAAATGGTAATCCAGACAGGAGATTACAATGGAACACTTAGTACTTCTTTTGACATTCCTCGATGCTATATCATCTTGAATTCGTAAATAATAATAATCATGATATCTTAATTCATCCATACCAAGCGTTTGAATGAGGCAGATTATCTATTTTGACGATTCTGATTCCAAATTTTTTCAAAAACAAAGTCCAGGTACTGTCTTTTGAAGTCTGCATCATCTGTGAATTTTTTGTATAAATCAGTATAAGTGAAGATTACATCTTGCATGAGGTCTTCTACCTTTCTGTCAGATGTAATTTTTGCATTTTGTTTATCGGAATTTTTCACTGCATTTACTGTTTCCTCATCTTTAGCAAAATCTGCCGGAAGCTGTGCAAATAAAAATGCCTTTACTTTATCATCATCTGTCCAGTTGTCTATACCGAATCGGGTATTAAACTCGTTAATAATAGCCTCTAATTTATCAAACTCGCTATCCAATTTTTTACCTTTCATTAGTGGTGGTGTAGGATTTACTTCCAAGCCTCCTGATAATCCAATATTGTTAGTGGCAGTTCTCGAAAGACGATAGCTATCTAAATCTATTGTTTCTAGTATTCCTTTTGCTAAATCTGTTGATTCTTCTTGTTTAATTTTTGGAATCAGGTATTTTAAGAACCAATATAAACGTTCCCAATATGCATTTTTAAAAGATAGTATTTTGGAAAGAAATGAATAGGTTCTATAAAAGGATTTTGCTTTCACATAAAAATCCATCTGCACTGTTTCATCTAAGTCTAGCTTAAAGATTGTTACACACCCGTCAATAATCGGGTCTAATTCTTGCCTGTCTGCATTGTTGAAATATAAATCTGTAAACAGGTGTACATCTTCTTTAGTATATACCTCGGAACTATCCAGTGCATCCTGCAAATCGTTTAGCTTATTTGCATCTGTTTCTTCGCTTAAAATAGTAGTGGTGTAAAATGGCTCAAATGCTTCTTTTATTTCATCCGTATTATTAAAAAAGTCTAAAACAAAAGTATCCTCTTTATAAGGTTTATGCGACCTGTTCAAACGGCTCAAAGTTTGAACAGCCTGCACGTCTCTTAATTTTTTATCTACATACATGGTATGTAGTAACGGTTGGTCAAAACCGGTTTGAAACTTATTGGCTACAATTAAAAAACGGTATTCATTTTTCTTGAATATTTTTGGAATATCTCCACTTGGGAAACCATTTAGTTTGGCTTCATTTAATTCTACTCCATCAAACTCTCTACTACCGCTGAATGCGATAATGGCTTTATAAGGAGAATTAATTTCTTTTAAATATTCTTTGAATGCATAATAATATCGGATGGCATTATTGATGCTTTTGCATACAATCATTGCCTTTGCCTGTCGGTTTATTTGTTTCGCTACTTCGTTATGGAAGTGGTCTATCATCACCCGTGCTTTTTCTTTGATAGAAAATGGATGACTTTCGACATAAGCTCTTAACTTTTTATTAGCTTGATGTGTTTCAAATTCCGGATTATCTTCTACTGCTTTGTTAAGTTTGTAATACGATTGGTATGTAGTATAATTTTTCAGAACATCTAAAATAAATTCTTCTTCAATAGCTTGTTTCATTGTATAGGCATCAAAGGCTACAAATTTTCCTTCAGATGTCTTGATGCCAAAAGTTTCTAACGTCTTATTCTTGGGAGTAGCTGTAAATGCAAAGTAATTGGCATTTTTGAGCATCTTTCTCTGCTCTATCATTTTGTTGATAGTATCTTCTGAATCTTCCACCTCAGTGTCGTGTGGGTCTTCTCCGTACGGAGTTTCTTTGTCACTTAAAACCCAGTTCATTTTACCGGCCGTTTCTCCACTTTGACTGCTATGTGCTTCATCAATAATGATAGCAAACTTCTTCGCTTGTAATATACCTATTTCATCAATAATGAATGGGAACTTCTGTACTGTGGTAATTATTATTTTTTTACCATCTTCCAAAGCCGTTTTTAACTGTTTACTTCCTTTATCAATAGCTTCCACAACCTTATTGACTTGTGCAAATTGCTTGATATTATCTCTTATTTGTCTGTCTAATACTTTTCGGTCTGTAACTACAATAATACTGTCAAAAACAGTTTCTGTATGGTCTGTATTGTGTAGACTTACTAACTGGTGAGCTAACCAGGCAATAGAATTAGATTTGCCTGAACCAGCGGAATGTTGTATCAAATATTTTTGTCCCAAATCATTTTGCTGAGCATCTGCTAAAAGTTTTACGACAGCTCTTAGTTGATGAAATCTTGGGAAAATCTGTTTACGTTTTATCTTTCCAGTGTCTTCATCTTTTTCTTCAACTATCTGTGCATAATTTTCAATAATGTTGCTTAGGCTTTCTTTCGTCAATATTTCTTTCCAGAGATAATCTGTTTTTAGTCCGTTTTCATTTACAGGGTTTCCCGCTCCATCATTCACGCCTTTATTAAAAGGAAGGAAAAAAGTATTGACACCTTTTAACTCTGTTGTCATATACACAAGGTTGCTATCTACCGCAAAATGCACTATACATCTGCCAAAGGCAAATAATGATTCTTTGGGGTCTCTGTCTTGTTGATATTGGCGAATGGCATTTTTGATAGTTTGCCCTGTCCATTCATTTTTAAGTTCAAAAGTAGAGACGGGCAGGCCGTTAATAAACAATGCCATATCTAGAGAATTGCTATTGGACAGGCTGTAATATAATTGACGATTTACCGAAAAAATATTGGCTTGATACTGTCCTTTAGACTTGGGATTTAGTTGTGACGCAGGTCTTTTATAATATAGATATACCTGTAAGTCCAGGTCTTTTATACCTTTCCGCAATACTTCAATAGTTCCTTTGGCACGAATTTGTTCCGAAAGGCGTTTCAAAAATTTTTCCTTGCCTCGTTTTTGAATAGTTTCAAAGGCATGAGGTTGTGTATTTTCAAGAAATTCAAAGAGCAGTTTTGTATTAATACACAAGTCCCGGTCATAGTCGGCACTATAACTCTGGCGGTAGTTGTTGATTTCTACTAAATGCTTTTCTATTATATTTTCTAAACTTTTTTCGGAAGTATCGGTACTCATTATTCGTCAAATTAATATCTGTTTAATGAAAGCAAAAACACTCTTACAGGTATCATCACCAAGAATTTTTTCATTATTTAAGTAATCAGTTTGACTTATATGTACAGTATTTGCCATTCCTGACTTTTGTAATTGACCTGCTGTTCCTATTAATGATTTCCTATGACTGTATGTTATTCCATTGACTTTTTTCAAAACAGTTCCACTCTCATCGTATTTAAGTTTGTCTTTAAATAGTTGACAAGATTTATTTATTTCTAGAAATGTTTCTGCAGCATCAAAGATCTCTTGATTATCTTTTTGCATCAACGGAAGCAGAATATCCTCTAACATTCCTTTATCTTCTTCAGTACTTCTGAATACAAATGCCCCTACACGCATGTCTTCAATAGAGTAAATAACTGAAGGTGAATAAGCATCATCTTCTTGAAACGTAAACTCTGGAAAAGCTGGTTTTAACTCATTAACCATTTGTGATACTCTTACATCAGAGCCCTTATCATCTGCGTCAAAGAAAAATAGAACAGACATATGGGTATCTTCAGGAAGAGCTTGGATTGCTAAGCCATCATCATCTTGAATATTGAAAGCATTTAGTGCTTTTACAAGTTCTGTCCTTATTGTTCCTTTACTATCTCCTCCAATGGAATATATTAACACTAGGTTTCTGTCTAATTCCATTGTATACTGAGGTAAAAATCTTGAACGTGCTTGTTGGATTTTCACTTCAGGAATAGATACATTAAATATATCTTGTTGTAAAAATCCGGCTAATGGTGGTGGGAACTTTCCAATTACTTCCGAATAAGTTTTAAATCCATTTGCTTTTAATATTCTGTAGATAAAAGCAGCATCGTGGTCTCCTTCAGTAAGGATAAAAATAAAATTATTTACCATTATCTGATATCAAAGTTTATAGAGTCAACCAATTGTTCTAATCTTTCGCCATCAATGTATTTGCACATAACCTTGCCGTCTTCTTCCACTAATGCATAAGCTGTTATGTCAGCAGCGTTATAGTCATTTTTTACAAAAGCATCGATGCATTCTTTACTATGTGTAGAGGCAAAAACCTGTACATTGAATTGTTCCGCAACCTGTTGAACGAATTTAGAAAAAGGTATCAATAGGCTATTGTGTAAGGCACTATCTATTTCATCAATACACAATACACCATCTTTACAATATCCTAGTAATAATGCAATCTCAAACACTCTTTGTAATCCCTCTCCATATTCCGTAATGTCTAGAACCTCTTCCTGAGTTCTGGAAGATACTTTAAACCTGTATTCTCCTTGGTCATTCACTAAATCAATTTTTTCAATAGATTTATCCAAACTGGTATTGATAAATGAAATTATACTATCAAAGTATTTATTTTCAATTGCTTGTCGGTGGGCAATATGTAGTAACTGTTCATTATGTCTGTAAGGACTTGTAAATGCAGATGTACATAATATCTGTGTTTTGGCATAACGATAATCAGGGGCTTTATTTGAAAACAAGTGCATGGTACTTGTCAAATCTTGATTATCAATACCTGCATCTGCCATTAATGAATTAAGATAGCCAGCTTTATCAATATCGTCTGTTGTTTCCTCCTTGTGGATATATAAATCAGCTTCTACATTATTAAAAGTAGATTTTAGGTTCACATTGTTTGTGAAGTATTTGTCAACCCATTTTGAATTAAATTCACCGGAAAATTTACCTCTGTATCGTACCAGGTCTATATAAGCATTAAGATTATTTGCTTGGGTTAGCAAATAGAACGTTTCCAGAATGGTAGTTTTTCCTCTATTGTTACCTCCGGCAAAAAGATTAATCCGTTTAATATGTTTTACGGTCACATCCTCCAATCTCCTGTACTTTACAATCTGAACTTCAGAAAAATGTGTTTCTAATTGTGTAAAGAATATAGATGATTTTCTTTCCTCAGCTATAACTTGAGCTTGACTAATAGGCAATAAATTACTTATACTATCCTTAATAGACTTTAGCTCCTCATAATCATTGGCTGTAATAAGGTCTTTAAAATTATACGCCAATTGGGTATTATCTCTGATAGTAGCAATTGCATCGCTCAATTTAGACTCGCCTACAGCTTTACTAAAGGTATATGCTTTGGTCAAATCACCCGATTCTTCCATTATTCTTAGAGCATTTTCGTCATAAATGATTTGCTCCAAAGTTTTAATTTGACGATATTGATTTATTATTGGCTCTCTGGTATTAAGCTTTTTCTTTTCTAAATCTTCTCTTTCTTCTTCATTTGCATCTTCGTCATCTGTTGTTGATAACCAGTTAAAAAGTCGATTTACATTTATTTCATTATCAGCTGAGTAATCCCAATCGTTCCAACTAATCCACTCCTTAAGAATAGGGGAACCAATAATAGATTGAAATATGTAGAACATATCCGTTTTGAACTGGTCGCCATAATCACTACGTTTATATTGATTAATTAGATACAAGGTTCTCCTGCTTCTGCGAAGTGTGTATTTTGAGATCCCCAGTTTATTGCAGACTTCTTCTTCTGAAAGACCATACGTTTCAATGAGGTCATTCATTAACTGAGCTTCATTAACTGCACTCCAACGTTTCTTTCCACTTATATGGTGCAAGCCCATCGTGATAAGATGTTGTATCGGGTCTTCTCTGTCTATCACTACCACAGGTATCTGCACAAATATATCAGGGTTGATATTACCTACATCCATTCCTTGATTGTATTCTTCCCAGAAGAATTTTAAAGTAGCTGTTCTTCTGTTACCCTCAAGCACTAAATATTTATCACCAATCTGCTTAACCTGAATTTGCTCAATGTCCAAAAAGCCATTTTCACGAAAACTGGTAATCAGGTCTTTAATATTCTCTTTATTTCTTCCCCAAATGAAGTTCAGTGTTCTTTGCTGTACTCTTGGGTCTGCAACCATATCTTCAGGTACTTCACGATATTCCGGTCTATCAACAAACCTGTAATTATTCGGATCCAGAATAAGGCTGTCTATATGTACTGTTTCTCTACTACTCGACATAGCGAATACATTTAAAAGTTTATATTATTGAGCATTGTTTCATTTATTGAAACAACGTTTTTAAAAATTCCATTGCTTTTGCAATACTATCATCGCTGAAAATATCTCTTTCCAGTTTGGGTTTCCACTCTGGGTGTTCGTCAATAATTTGTTTTACAAGCTGCAAATTTATATCCTTGTTACTTTCAGCAAGCTCTATCATTGCTTTGTCTACCGTAGCATACAACTCCAATTCATCATTCTTCTTGTACCTCAGTTGTTCCAACCAGTTTAGTGATTCTGTATTCCAATAGTTGCCAAAGTAATTTCGTGCATCTTCTATTTTATCACTTGCTACAAACCCGGACAAATTGCCATTTTGCACCTCAGATACATATTTGTTTTGCAAAGCAATCTTCTCCGGACCACCATATTTGGTTTTGGGATTATAAGGCCCTGCGGCTTTTTTCAGATAGTCTTCAGTTTTATTATCTGTATGGCGATGGAAAAGATACGAATATTTTGTGTATCTTTTTCTCCCCAAAGGATATTGATCTGAGGCAAATTTATCTGTAAGTACCGAAATCAGAACGGCTTCTTTAAATTCCCAGTTAGCTTCCTTTTTAGTAGTAATATGTTGTGTTGCTTTAGCTTTTGTAATATTTATTTTCCCCATTACCGCCTCAGCTATCATTGCTTCTTTGTACTCTTTTATCAACTCTATTTCTTTCTCTGCCTGAGAAATTGTACAGTCTATTTTTTGTGTTTCGGACTTGATATGTTGGATTATTTTTTCTTGTTCTTCTATTGTAGGAGGAAAAGGCATTTTAATTTCTCTTAATTTAGAAGAATACGTGTGTACAATAATATCTCCTTTAGATGTTACATACTTCTGATATTTTGCATTCACAGAACTTTGTGAATAGCTTATAAACTCTGATAAAAATATATTCTGTCTAAATATTATTATATCACCTCCAGCATAAGCCTCTGCTTTACCAAGATAAACAATACATTTCCCTATATCTCCTTTATCCTCACCTGAACCCGTAAAAAGTAAATCTCCATTATATATTTTTGATGCATTATCAGCCACATTGGCATCTATCTTATTCAAAATGTTTATAACCGAAAATTCGTATTTTGTATAAATATCTCCATATAGAATAACTGGGTATTTACCATCTTCTGTCAAATCAGCTTTTGAAACATTTCCACCTTTAGAAAAAGCACCGAGAGAAGCTAATCTCCTCACTTTCCAATGTTCTGGTATTTCACCCAGCCAGTCTATTCCACTGTGTTTTAGTTTTACACTTTTATCAATTCCTTTTGTTACCGCTTCATTAATAATACTCTGCCTTTGCTCTTTAAGCAATGCAATAAGTTTCTGTTTTTTAGAAATAAAATGGTTGATTACAACTGTTTTTGCTTCAATAAAAGCGACAATCTTATTTTGTTCTTCAAGCGGAGGATTAACAGTAAATATGCTAAAGAATTTATCACTATATAGTCTCAATCTACTATCGATAATTCCTGTTGATTTCTTTCGGAACTCGGTTTTCATCAAATTAGTACCGAACAAGAACCCAAAATAATCAGGATTGTATCCATTCTTAATTCTATATACACAATAAGCAGGACTTGTAATTCCATCATAAGGAGAAATGCCCATACTACCATTCCATGCAAGCATTATATTACTAACCAAATCATCCTTTGTAACCTTTTTATAGCCTTCTAAAGTTTTTGCATTGGTAAGGAAATCATCCTCATTTTCTAAACTATCCCTTTTCAAAGTTACACCCGTGTAATGTGATACCGAAAGCAACTCTTCAGTTCCATCTTCACTTCTTTCATCTATTTCTTTAAATACATTCTTAATCCTTGTTACATCCCAATGTTCTGGAAAATATTTGAGATAAGAAATTGTATCATAAGTTCGTTCTAACTTAGCCATTAAATTAAGCTTCAATAATTTCTTTTAACAGATTTTCAGTTTCTCTTTCTATGTCCAAAATATCTTTGGTTATCTCTGCGAGGCTTCTCGGAGCCTGATATTGATAGAAATATTTTGCAAAGTTGATTTCGTAGCCAATCTTGGTTTCTTTGGCGTTATACCACGCATCGGGTACATAAGGCAATACTTCTGTTTGGAAGAATGTATTTATATCCTCTTTTAGCGGAATGTTTTCAATATCTTTCTTTTTAGTATCGCTTTTAGGCTTACCCTTGCTATCTGTTATTACATTGTCGTTCTCATCTTTTTCCGGCTGATGTACCGTAATTTGATAATAACCAAAATCCTCATTGTCCAAAATCAAAGAATACTGATTGTTTTCAAAATCAGCATACAGTTTTGTAATAGCTTTAATGTGTTGGGCATTAAATGCTACTCGTTTTTTCCCTAAAGGCTTTCGCATTTTGGCATAAAAACTTTCGTCCGTAATATTGATTAATTGAAGTTTGCCTTTTCGTTTATCTTCTTTTTTATTGGATAAAACAAAGATGTAAGTAGGAATACCCGTATTGTAAAACAAATCGTTTGGTAAAGCAATGACAGCTTCTAATAAATCATTTTCTAACAGATATTTTCTTATTTCACTTTCACCTTGTCCGGCATCACCCGTAAATAGTGCAGAACCATTATGAATAGTAGCGAATCGACTTCCCAAAGGACTATCGTCACGGGTTTTCATTTTGCTGACCATATTCATCAGAAACAGCAACTGCCCATCATTTACCCGAGGTACACCTATCTTGAAACGAGCGTCTACGATTTCTTTTTTATCTACGATAGCAGACTGGTCTATTTTCCATGTTTTGCCATAAGGCGGATTGCTAAGCATAAAATCAAATTGCAAGCCCGGAAAACCATCATTACTTAGTGTAGAACCGTATTTGATGTTTTCAGGCTTACCACCTTGTATCAGCATATCGGCTTTACAAATAGCAAAAGTCTCCGGCTGCAGCTCCTGACCGTAAAGTATAAAATTAGCTTTCGGATTGATTTCCTTAGCAAAATGTTCGGCTTCTGTCAGCATACCACCACTACCACATGCCGGGTCATAAATCAAGTAAGTACCATCTTTAATTTTTGATTTTATAGGGTCAAAAATCAGATGTGTCATTAGTTTTATAATCTCTCTGGGAGTAAAGTGCTCTCCGGCTTCTTCATTATTTTCTTCGTTGAACTTACGTATCAGTTCCTCAAATACATATCCCATTCCCAGATTAGATAATCCTTCATGGACTACAATGCCATTTTTGTCCACTATGGGTTTGGGACTTAAATTAAGTGTGCTTGTGCAAAATTTCTCAATCAAAGGAAAAGTAATGTTACCTTCCTCCATTGTTTCTAACTGGTTGCGCAGTTTGAATTTACTGATAATATCCTGTACATCGCTACTAAATCCATCCAGATAGTTCTCCAAATTCTGACGAATGTTTCCCGGCTCGTTTAAGAGTTTTTTAAATGTATATTTCGAGGTATTGTAAAATACATAACCGCTCACCTTACGTAACTGAGGAGCCTGATTATCAATTTTCATTTCGTTCAGTTTCTGATGCATCCTCAACACTTCTTCTTTTGTTGGCTCAAGAATGGCATCTAATCGTCTCAATACTGTGAAAGGAAGTATAATATCTCTATATTTTCCTCTGGAATATATCCCTCGCAATACATCGTCTGCAATGCTCCATATAAAATTTACTATCGTATTATGCTGGGGTTGGTTCATTTTTTTGTTTTCTTAATATTGTTTGAAACGGTTTTTAAAGCCTCATTCGCCATAGGCTCTCCTTCAATAAGATTAGCCACCTGGTCTGCTAACCATAAAGTTGTCAGTTCTTCTTTATCCGTTTTTAGTGCTTCTGCAAGAATTGAGATTTGCTCTTTTTTGAGTTGTTTCACTCCGTTTTCTATCTTGCTAAGCAATGCTGTATCCATCTCTAATAGAGGAGCTACTTGTCGTAAATACAAGTTTTGTTTTTCTCGCAATTGCCTTATTCGTTCTCCAAACTGATTTATCATTGTTTATTCTTTGCTATTGTATAATAGACTTGTTAAATATTGACAAATATAGTGAATGATTCAACTTAACCTGTTAACCTAATATAAAATTTCCAAAAGAAAAAACAGAAAAAAAGAAAGCCATTCTAACAACGGATGCAAGCCAACGAAGCACTATAAGTCCCGAAGGGTGGCGAAGCCATTATGCGTGCGGAGTTGGTGGCATCCGTTAGATTTGTTGCCTTTTTGTTTGTTTTATTTATATTCGTTTACAAATCTTTATCCATATATTCTTCCAGAGAAGATTTTAGCTGGTCTAAAAATGTGGTTTTGGAACCGGCTCGATATTTCATTCGGTGGAAAGAATGATGCAAGTCCCCCAAGCTAATCTGAAATAGTTTTTCAAGAGCAAAACTGATTTTTCGGATCCCTATTCTTCCATACGAAACGGAACTACTCGCATGAAGGGCATAAACCAGTTCTATTAAAGCGTTTTTGGTATCTTTCCAAAGAATAGCATCCGAAGAAATATCTCTTACAGAAAGAGGATCCGTCATTTCATCATTATTGATTTTATGAAGGATGTAGGTATAGAGTAACTCATTGGCGATTATCCGAGCTACTTTGTAGTCATAATAGGTTGAAAACAGAGGATCAATTTCAAATACAAAACTATTCAGACCATCATGAAAATTAATATTACCTAATCTAAAATAGGTCTCATCACGATCAGTTCTTCCCGAACGGTAATATCTGTAAAAGTCTGAATTGTCTATATATTCTCTGTATTCCTCTTTTAATTCTTGCAATTGCTTCGAGAAATAACTCGCATAGATATTTCCCTTGTCAACCGGACAAGCTGTTTCAATACGGAAAATCTTGTTGTAATAAATGAGTTTGGATAGTATTTGAGGAACAACGAGATATCAAACCTAAAAGAAGCAGTAGAACGTTTAAAGAATGATCAAAGTAGAGCCTTTAGTATACTGGAAGATCGCTTAGAATTATTAACAGATATGAAGAATGTTTATTCAAGAGCCGATACAATTCAAAAAAGGAAATTTGTAAACATGGTGTTCGACAGCAATCTATATTATGAAAAGGGTATTTATCGAACATCGACCATGCTGGGGCTGTTATCTCATAACCATTTGAAAATGAAAGAAAAAGGCTTGTTAATATACGAAAAAAAAGAGGGTCATTCTTAATGATGACCCTCTCAGCGGAGAGTGAGGGATTGGTTCAGCCCCGCAATACCCAAACTCAACCCCGAACCTTCCAGAATCGAACCCCGGCCTGCGCAAGGTCCGAACCCTCACAACGCAAAAAAGCTCCAATCTTGCGATTGAAGCTTTTTAATGCGGAGAGTGAGGGATTCGAACCCCCGAACCTGTGACAGTTAACGGTTTTCAAGACCGCCGCATTCGACCACTCTGCCAACTCTCCGCGACAAAAGTACAAATTCTGACTTATTCTCCAAACAAAAAATGAAATTAATAATCCAATAATGTTCGATTTTGGCTTAATAGAGCTGATTTTTAGCTTATTAAAAAATGAAATATCTTTAATAATTTTCCACAATTGGAGAAACTATAGCTAAAAATCCAACCAAGGCAATAGAATTATTGAAAATATGGTTATAAAACAAAAAAATATGTAATTGTGATGCAATCAGTTAAACAGCTACTACCAAAAAAAAGACAATTTATTTTGCATTTAAACTGTAAAGAGCTACTTTTGCATTACAAAATCAGCGCCAATAGCTCAGCTGGATAGAGCAACGGTTTTCTAAACCGTAGGTCTTAGGTTCGAACCCTAATTGGCGTACTGCTTTTAAAGCCGGAATCTTTGATTCCGGCTTTTTTTATGCCAAATTTTGGTATCTTTCTAAAAGATCTCACATAACACATTAATCCTATGATGTATTTCCTATCCTGGCAATCATCGGTATTTTCATACTTAGGGCGATTGGGGATTTCCGATATGTAGGCCTATCTAAAAAATATAGAAATACAAAATTTGGAATAAATGACAGCAAATATTACACCCCACTTTGCTTGTTCATTGCGTTTTTGGGGATCATATTATTTTACTCGAGCACGGTCGTTAAACTATATGAATTTATTAAAGAAGCTTTCTAAAAATAATCTCTTAATCTCCTTATTTCAACACACAGTTTATAAAAACAATTCCTTAATAAGGATATAACATCCCATTGCCAACACAAACCATCCAAAAGCAGATTTAAGCTTATTTCCCTCAATTTTCTTAGATAGATAGATTCCAATAAATATTCCAAGAATGGATAATCCGGAAAAAGTTAACAGCATCCCCCAATCAATAACTTCATTTCCCTGCAAAACTCCCATAAATCCCAACAACGAATTTGCTGCTATGATAAATAAGGAGGTTCCTACAGCTGTTTTCATTGGCATTTTTGCGAATAATAGCAATGCCGGAATAATCAAGAATCCACCTCCAGCACCTACTAATCCGGTTAACATTCCTACTAAAGTACCTTGCAATAAGATCAAGGGATAATGATAAACTATTTTTTCAGCGTCAGCATCTTGACAATGTGGGCAGGGACGAATCATCGATATCGATGCAAATACCATCACGATCGCAAAGAACACCATCAATGCAAGGGGTTTGCTGAATTGAAAATTTCCAATGGTAAATAACACTTCTGGAATTAAAGGCAAAAGATAGGCCCGTGTCAAATAAACCACGGCTATGGATGGGATTCCAAAGACCAACACGGTTTTGAAGTCTACTTTTTTCTGAAGAGCTCGCTGTATCCCACCTACCAAGGAAGTGGATCCGACCACAAATAAGGAATAAGCAGTAGCCAGAACAGGATTGACACCCATAATATAAACCATAATTGGAACGGTCAGGATGGAGCCCCCGCTGCCGATCAACCCTAATGAAATCCCCACAAAAATTGCCAATACATATCCAATTATAATAGTCACCATTCGTTTATCAATTATTTAAATGACAAAATTATGCGACCGCCGACTGGAAAGAGGTAACAAATGTTACCTATATTTGCAATTAGAGAATATTGAAATGAAAACATTAAAAAATGATCCTCCTGAATGCACCGGTAATCTTTTGGCCATGCGCGATACCTTGGAAATTCTAGGTGGAAAATGGAAACTTTTGATACTACATTATTTAATGACCCGCGATAAGCAGGTGAATACCTTTAAAAAAATGCAGCGGGAGATCATCGGCATATCTGCTAAAATGTTGACCAAGGAATTAAAGGACCTGGAAGCAAATCACCTGGTATTACGGGAACAATTGGATACGCGGCCGGTAACCGTTCAATACTCTATTACCGAATATGGCCGTAGTACCAAGGAACTTATCGAGAATCTGGTGAACTGGGGAACTTCCCACCGGATCAAACTATTGCATGCAACGCCATAAGTTTTAAATTTCCCGCCCCTTAGACTATCGTTTTTCCAATCGGTAAAAATTTCTTTGGAATTTTTACCGAAAACTTACCTGTTTTTACCGAGAACTCCTCTCGATTAGCCTATCCTGCCTGTCTGCGCTTTATTTCTTGACCTACCTTTGAGATATCAAATAAGAAATAAAATATTTAAAAACATTAAAAACATAAAGCCATGACAACTCTAGTAAAAACTTTCGCATTAGCAGGACTATTATTAACTTCTTCCTTTAACCTATTCGCATCTGAAGGAAAAGCGCCTAAATCAATCGAAAAAGAATTGAACAAATCAAACGTTGAAAATGTAGTTGATGCATATATCAACGGAACAGTAAAAGGGGAGACCACTTACCTGAACCAACTATTCGACAACAGCTTTACCCAACGCACGCAATCAAATCCTACACAAGAGCCCATTGGAAAATCGGCCTACATCAAACACCTGAAAAATCTTGACGGTATTACTTACCAATGTGAGGTAGATTACCAGATGTTAGAAAAATCAGATAACTACAGTTTAGCAAAAGTAACCTTGGATTTCGAAAAATTTACCCGGACAGATTATGTTACCATGATTCAAGGTAAAAACGGATGGTCAGTGAAAGAAGTAAATTCCGTATTCAAAAACAAATAGTTTTTCTTTAATATATCAAATCAAAAAGGCTTCCCATTTTAAAGGGAAGCCTTTCTTTTTATATTGCACGTTGTGTTTTTTCCTTGATTACCTTTCCCAGAAGTAAGGAGGTTCAATACCCAATGCTCTCAAATAAACATAGCCTTGCGCTCGGTGGTGGATTTCATTCTCCAAGAAATACAATAGGTTGTTATTGTTTTGATCTCTATACTGACCAAATAGATTGAAGGTTTCATAGAATTCTTCATCCTTTATCTTTCCGTAAAGTTCATTGATCTTTTCAGTTTGCTCATCCCATAACTTCAACACCTCGTCTTTCGTGGAAACCGAGATGTCATGGTTGAATGGCTTGTCATCACGGTCAACCATGCCTTCCAATCCCGGAAGGGAAACAGTTAACATTTCTTTTATCATTTCACCGTAGGTACGCATCCCACCCAAACTAAAACGGAATAACTCTTCTGCCGGAAATTTTTCGATCGTTCTGCGAGTCAGGTTACGATGGCCTTGCCAATGTTTCAAAAACTCGTCTCTGTTTAAAAAAGTTGCTGTGCTCATAATGTTTATATCTTTAATTCTTAACCAAAATTACGGGCGATAATGACAACCCTTTGTCAACAGAAAAAACAAAAACCAATTATTTTAAAATTCTTCCAACTGGGTAGAGGGTATAGCTATCCTCATAATAAGGACTCCGTTTATAGATCCATTCCAACTGCATGCGCGCACTTTCTGCTAATTTTTGATCCGCTTTTTTGGCCTCCTCAAACGCTTTTTTCAATTGAGGGTCTTTTTTCAATAGTTCAACAGCTTCTTCTTCAAAGATATAGGCTGAAAAATATTCCTTTTGGGATAGGATGGCATCAAAGAAATTCCAATTAAAATAGGAGTCAATGGCTTGGGGTTCTAAGGTTTCAATGATGTATCGGTTTTTTTCCTGGTTGGTTTCAATATACCAATCACCTGCGTAAAAAGTACGCTGCATTTTTTTAGCACTTACCTCCACACTATGGTGTGGGTAATGCCCTTCGTACGGGGTATTCTGGGTTTTGTAGGAATCGATATAGTACATTTCCACATCCATTAGGGTATCTTTTTCTAATGGATGCATCTTTACCCCATTTATCTGTAATAGATTGACCAAATGATCGTAACCTTGAGGCAGAATATAGGCCTTTGGTTTGCTGATCGTTTTTGATGGCTCGTAGCTGGTATAATAAGGGATGTTTTTATGGAATGGTTTTTTGCGGTCGTAATATAAACGCTCCAAACCACTTACCTGACTTGCCTTTTTACCGGATTCAAAACCTAAAAAGGCAATCGAATCGATTACATCGGTTTTGAGTTTCCAATTGATGGGAAATTCCTCTTGCTGTTTTACGGACTCTTTGATCGATGACCTGATCGCATGTAATTCCTGTCCATGTTTTCGGGTCTGCTCATAAAGAATGTCCATCAATTCGTAGGTCGACTTAACCCGATCGGCATAGGGTTTCCACATATGTGTTTCCGGCATGTAGCCAATGGTATGGTGCAAAGCCGCATAACCCGTAGAATACCTCGGACTCTCCAAAAATGATACAATCCCTGTTTCTGGGATTTCACCTTGCGAATTGACATAAGGAATCATCGGGAATCCTCTTTCCTTCATTTTCGAATACATCACCTCCGTAAATTTTTCACGCATAAATGGTGCTAATTGGGGATGTAATTTATCTTTTTGGGTTTCGATCAGGGTCATGGTATATTGATAATCTGCACCATTGCTGGTATGGGTATCAAAAAACACATCTGGATCCCAAGTGTTGAAAATCTCCTGAAATACCCTCGAGTTTCGGGTATCTCCCTTTAGGAAATCTCTATTCAAATCATAATGCTGGGCAGATCCCCTGAATCCATAAGCTTCTGGACCGTTCTGGTTTACCCTGGATACCCCTCGGTTCAACATCCCTGCAATATTATAGACCGGAATGACACAAAGGACCAGGTCTTTATCCAACCTCTTCTGTTTAAGGATATCCCTGATGAACATCATGGAAGCATCAATCCCTTCCGGCTCTCCAGGATGGATGCCATTGTTGATCAACATCACGGTCTTTCCTTTTGCAAGGATGCTTTTCGGGTCAAAATCGCCGTCTGCAGAAAGTACGATCAATTGAATGGGTTTTCCTACATCGGATTTTCCATAATCAAGAATCTTGATGTCTTTCCTGCCTGAAGCCAATTGTTGGTAATAAGGAATCAATTCCTCATAGGTACTGGTTATATTTTTACCTCCATGTTTCTCGAAAGGAGTCTGTTGGGCATTTAATTGCTGGTTTTTCATCGCCATTATTAATCCTAAATTCAATAAATAATATTTTATAGGTATGCTCATGCGGTTTCTGGTATTAGGAAAACAAAGCTACTTAATAATTATGAAACGAAATAGGGGCTACCGATTGCTCGATAGCCCCATTTTTAAGGTAAAAACCAGGAGGTATTAAAAGAATAGTCTTTTATTTTTCATGGTATTATGCTTTCCACCTTTTTCTTGCTGATCTAATAGTTGTTTCAGCAGGCTCAATCCAAAAGAAACATATTTGGTAATCTTCAGCACTTTCTCCGGAAGTTTTACGGGCGCAGTCAAAATAGCCTGAACCATATCCGTAAATAGATTAATTAGTTTTTTCATTTTTGATTAATTAAACTGTTTTCCAATACGGTTACTTGACTTTTTTCATATGAATGAATTGACTGTTGGACACCTCTCTTCTGTCTTCATCGCTGACGAATACCCATAAATTGATGTCTATTAGTCCCAATTCATCCTCCAACAAAAACCTTACGCTTTTATCCATACGTTTAAATGGGGGAGGTGTAACGAATTTGTTGGTAGCTGGATCATAGAATACCAGATGAACGAGATCATCACCTCTTTTCTTCGGTTCGCCTGCAGGGGTTTCCCAGGTTAGTTGGAGGTTTTTATTGTTCGTTGCATCTCTTTCTACTTTCAATTTATGAAGGACATCTAATGAGCCCTTGCTCAATTTGATTTTAGAAAGATCGAAATGTTTGATCAGTCCATCTCCAATCATATCAACCTGCATCAAGTTGGATATTGCTTCATTAAACGCTGTACGATCTGTTAATAAATGATCTTGATAACCCATATTGATGATGTCGGTGATGGGTTTCAAAAAGGAGATCGCTTTAGCAAACTTGAAACGGATAGCCGCTTGTTTCTCGGATGGAACGCGATTCACTTTTTTAGGTAAACTTTTGATGACGTCAATGCCTCTCCAAGTGCTACCAACGATGTTTCCGACCTTGCCGGAAAATCCGCCTAAAATACCTTTAAAAATTCTTGCCATGATTTTAATTTTTTTAATTTAATTTTACCATTGCGAGCATGCTTCGCTGTTAATTTTGATATCGATGGCTAAATTATCGTTGGGGAATTGCTGTTGGAAATTTTGAAAGTAATTGATAGTGAATGACTTGTGTTGATAGCGTTTGAGTGCTTCGTCAATTGGAAAAAAACCAAATCATCTATATTATGAATCCCATTCTCAGAAATATCCTTGCGATTATAGTAGGTTATGTAATCGGAAGTGTAGTAAACTTTTTTTTTATAGGTATATCAGCTTCGATTATTCCAGTGCCCGAAGGTGTCGATAATACCACGACGGAAGGCCTAAAAGCAGGGTTGCATCTTTTTCAGCCCAAACATTTTCTATTTCCTTTCTTGGCGCATGCTTTAGGAACGTTGGTAGGTGCTTTCTTTGCCGCCTGGATTGCAGCAAGCAGAAAACTGCTCTTTGCCATGATCATCGGGTTTCTTTTTATCCTAGGTGGCTTTGTAACTATTTTGGTGCTGCCTTCTCCAATCTGGTTCACCATCGTGGATTTGTTATTCGCTTATTTTCCAATGGCTTGGCTTGGTTTTCTTTTGGCACCCAAAAACAATCAGAAGGTTACCAATAAATTTTAATCTGTTAAATAAATGTTAAAACACATATCTGTTGTAACGTATGCAACTATTCTACCGTTATACGATTAAATTAAAGAAATCTATACGATTTTCATAATTTAGGTTAATAATTGGTTAGTAAAGGAGGTGTCTAAAAAGGCACCTTCTTTTATTTTATAGCTTTTGCTATTTCATTACTGTTTTCATTTACAATTTTTAAGCAGCAAGTCTATATGTTGTGGTTTTGACGATCCTGACTGCTGTTT